>Ga0308390_1000655_pt1 | contig 24011 bp, 22 predicted proteins | sample Hotspr2Sample149_FD_202358 | JGI IMG/M metagenome (GOLD analysis project Ga0308390, IMG submission 202358) | Hot spring phototrophic mat microbial communities from Mushroom Spring, Yellowstone National Park, Wyoming, United States - 20040719_149 ...
AGGTGCAACAATCCACGAATCAGGAATCAACCAAAACAGCAGTACTTCCTCAAAACGCGGCCAGAACTCAATGAACCGCTCAACCATTTCAGTCGCTGAAAGAATACTGCGCGAAGAAAGTGTTGATGTGTGAGAGAGGTCAATCCAAACCCAGACAGCCAGCGGCATCAGCGCAACGGCTAGGTAGAAGCCTATCCTGACCAGCCGCGTTTTGAGGCTTTCCCCGCTCAAAAACAGCAACCCCAGTGCCCCTGCCCCAATGAATGCTACCATGCTGTACCGCGTAATCACTGCCAACCCGCCTGCCAAAGCAGACAAAACAAACCAGTAACGACCATTTAATTTCTGCAAATATTCCCACAAAAAAAACAAGCCACAAAAGCCCCAAAATATAGCCAGCGGCTCAGACATTGCCCATGAATACACATTGATCAGCACTGGAGACAAAGCCAATAGGCTTGCGGCTGTCAGCGCGAGCAAGTTAGAATGACTGGCGCGACGCACCGTCCAGCCAGCCAACCATACGAAAGCTCCCAGCAAAGCGATATTCATCCAGTGTGCAGCAGAGACCAATTCTATTCCCAATAAACCTAAGAAGCTTAAAGCCAGCGGAAATAAGGGCGGAAAATAAGGGATTAGCCGAAACTCGCCGCTGGCAGTAATCAAGCCCAACCCCTTACCCAGCAATAAGTTACGCGCCGAAGTGATGCAGATGGTAGCATCTCCACCTACGCCAGGGCCCTGCTGCGTGCTGAAGACCAGCGCCGTCATTCCTATAAGCACAGGCACCAGCAAAATTAGCCACGTTTTACCTACCTTAGTAACCAACCTTTTCATCATTACCTGTTCATCAGACAGCATAAGTCGGTTTCTGTTCGTTACTCACGTAAAAACACCATCTGTCCATCCATTTCCATCACAAACTTTAGCCCCAGCGCCTCACATCGCTGGCGAATTGCCTGCGGGTCACTATACGAAATTTTGTCCACCAGCACAAATTGCACACCCAGCTCAGACAACAGCGAGACACTCCGCTCATCCGGGAAATGTTCCATCAAGGGACGTAAACGCGCGTACTGTTCAGGTGGAAAAGCATTGAAAAACCCACCCACGAACGGCTTCCCATGCGTCAGTGTGTAATACGTATGTTCCTGATCCTCACTTTTCTCAAACGGAAACTGGATCACGGCGCCCTGTCCGGGCTGTTGCGCCAGCCAGTAATCCAGCGAACGCGGCTGAATTCTGGCAAATTCCTGATAAGCACCCGGATAGAAGTCCAAAAATACCAATCCAAGTAAAACCACTGTCAACACAACGCGTAAATCAGCACGCCTTCGTTCTAACAACCATGCAGCTCCCAGCCCTGCTGAAACACTGAAAAACAACAAAACAAACACACCAAAACGCATCAAGGCACGCAATTTGGCAAAGAAGGGAAACACATAAAACAGAACATATCCAGGCAACGGAATCGGCGCTTCAGTGCGCCCTAACAAGGTAGATAATGCAGTTGGCAATGGTATTTCTACCGATTGACCGTTCCAATGCAAATCAATTCCCATCGCCAGTACAAAGGCAAACCCAGCTCCCCAGGCACATAAGGCAAGCATTTGTGATCTTCCCATCTGGTGACGCCTGAGAAACGCCAGTACTGCAAGCACAAAGGAAACCACCCCAATGTAAAGCGTGCCTTCCACCCACATCTGACGATTAAAATGCTCCCCTACCCACTTGCCCCACAGAAAGTGATCTGTAGAAGGCAGCAAGAAGTCTGTCGGGCTGGCAGAATACATTCGCACCAGACTGATGTTGCGGTCTGGAAGCCCGCCCTGTTGAAAGAGCATCATATAAGGCATAACCGCAATCACTATTAAGGGCAGTGCCACCAACCCCATAAGAACGAATTGCCGCCAAAAACCCCACTCGCGCCAGCGGAAGCGCGCAAAGAAAACCAGATAAACAAGCACCATCCAACCAGTAACCAGAACAGTCATGTAAAGATAATATTGGGATGTCCAACCAATCAATCCCAGCATTACACCAGCTAGTACTGCCGGCTTCCACCACGCATTTACCGGGACAGCTTTGTTCTGTTGCTGGAGGATTTCCAACAAACCCCAAAAATAGAACGGGAACCATTGGATTCCAGACAGATTCAAATGACCAATCAAGAAATGAGCAAAGTGATAAGGCAAAAACGCGTAAATTGTACCTCCCACCAGAGCTGCCGCAGAATTACGTGTCAGCGCCTGCACCCATAAGAACATCCCCAGCCCGGAAAGAATAAACGTGAGCATCATTGCTGCGTTGAAAGCGAACGTCGCCCCGCCAATAAAGCCGAAAGGCAGAGCAAGCAGCAGCATGATCGGGGTGATCTCCGTATATGCCATATTCCAACCTTGCGGATAATTCAAAAACCATACATCAAATGGGTTGACCCCCAGCTCGAAAAGCGCCTTCTTCATCCAGCCAATCATCCAGACAAAATAAATGTTATCGCCTATCTGACCGACAACCTCACTTTTCATGCGCAATACCAGAGGCCAGGTCATCAAAACCGTCAGCACTATGAAATACAAAGACACCCACAATAAGGTAGAACGAGAAACAGCCAGCACTAAGCCGTTCAGCCAGGAAACCTGATGACTACATTTCTGTTCAGAGTTTGCGTTTATCTGTTTCACATTACACCACTCAACGCTCAGGAGCAAGCCGGCAATCTGCCAAGAATTTGCAACGCCAGCTCCAACGCTCGAATACCATCTTCCAATGTACAGATAGGCTCTTCCCTACCACTGGCTACATTCAGAAAATGCCGCATCTCATCCAGAAACATAGTATTGCGCTCAAAACCCTGCGGAGGCAAAAATACTTCTGGGGCATTCATATCCGCCCGATACAACCGAACGGCACCATCAGCGTTATCCCATGCCAGCAATCCCTCCGACCCGGTGATTTCCAAACGGTGAACCGCCGGGCGGCGATAGTAATCAAGATGCACACTTGCAAGCAAATGATCAGAAAATTGTAATAACACCTCGGCAACATCCTCTACCTCAATCTCGAGGTCGCTAATTTTGCTCACAAACGCTTGTAGCAAACTACCTTCCCCAAAAAACCAGCGCAAATAATCCAGCGGATGACACAGAGTTAGAACCACCCCGCCTCCCAAGTCGCCGCGCGCGCTGTAACTCTTCCGGTAATCCTCCCAGGGATGCCAGCCAGGTAAATACTCCCCCCATTCACAACGCAGGGATAAAGGACGTCCGATTACACCTTGCTGAAGCAGGTTCTTCACCTGCTGTAAACCTGGGTGAAAGCGGAACTGAAATCCCACAAATGCCTTACCACCGCCAAACTTAAGTGACTCGCGTAATTCTTCTAGCCGCTCGAGTGAATGAGAAACCGGTTTTTCAAGAAACAGGTGACAGCCGGCGCGAGCGGCAGGAATGGCAACGTCCAGATGTAACGCAGTCGGGTTTGCCACAATCACTGCATTCGGCTTGTGTTCCAACGCCGCTGAAAGATCAGTCTCTACCTTAAAACCTAAGAGATCGTCTTCTGGCAGTGTACTTTTACGCGTGCGATATAAAACGATATCATGCTCACCAAGCGCTAGTAAATTGCGCAAATGACGTCGTCCAACAGAACCGTACCCTGCAATTAAGAAACGCATTGCTATCTCCTATCCATTCAAACGGTTAAGTAAGGCAGGCTGATTGGCTATGGATCAGGCGCGCCTGCCTATCTTTGAAAGAAGGTATTCTCCGGTTCTTCTGCCAGCGCTACCATCCACAAAGGTTACCTCATTTTTGATAAAAGATTGCCGCTTTTCCTGGTCTAGCAGCGGGTCATTGAGGTACAGATTAATTGCTTCCCGTAACTCAAACTCATTCAATGCCACGCGCCCGGCTCCGGCTTGACGGAAACGCTGGTGGGTGGGCCAGTCTCCAATTTTTGATAGCGCCAGCGAAAACCGTCCGGGTTGATTCCAGCCACCCGGCGCATCCAGACAAACGCTTACAATCGGGCGGTCATGAATAGCTGCTTCGACCACCATTGTCGAATAAACGGTGAGAAACACATCTGAATAAGCCATCATTGAAGTTTTTTCTGGCATATCTTCCCCGGAATAATGGCCTAACTCACCGCCCAGCGGCACCGGTTCCACCACATGAACGTGGGGAAGTTCACGCGCCAATTGGCGGATTTTCTCACGTTCACCAGTAAACAACGGTTCATTCATGAAATGATTGGGATGCAAACGAATCAACAACTGAGAGGGTACTGCCAATTGATCGCCAGATACCAGACGCGCCAGCGCTTCCACATTTTGGTAATTAGGCGAAAAGGTCACAAAACTACACGCATATCCTAACAGCCTGCGTTGCGGATCAAGGTTATGCAATTTGAAATACGCTTCGCGCGGCATAAGCCACTCACGGCGAAAGTAGCCATCATAAGAAGGGATACCACCCACATGCACCCGCTGCACATCCCAATCTGACCCAAGCACCAGCTCCTCTTTTTGAATATCTGACCAGCAAGTCACCCAGTCTATTGGTGCACCGGGAAGACTGTAACTGCTCGGGTTATCCCATCCCACAATAACGCCGGCAGTTGGAACGCCAAGCTGAACCGCCTGACGTAACAAAAAGCGGTCGAGCCGCCACCCCAATGTGCTGGCAACCACCAATTCAGGCTGATACTTTTCAAATAAATCCGTATAGAGCTGTGGCGAAAAGCGCATTTGATAACGAACCAACGCCTGCCGTGCAGCCTTTGAGTTGCGGAGCAAACCAACCAGCAATTTCATCAATGGCATCACCATTTTACGTCGTCCGGTTGCTTCATAATCCACCTGCCATATGTGGCTATCCATTGCCTCGGTATTGATGCGCTTTGAACCACCCACACGGCGCAAAAAGTGTAACCACCATTGTGTCGTTGGAGCAATAATCTGCGTATAGCGGCGCGCTTCTTTCAGCCGTAAGCCCTCAACAATCAAACCCGGCTGACCAAACCGTTTTTCAATTTGTTCCTTAAGACCATCATCTGTCAGTAATACCACCTCAACCCCTGACTTCAGGATGGTGGGTAGCACTTCGCTTTGCAAAAAATAAACGATTGCTAAACCATGATCAGCGCTGACAAAAATGCGTTTGGGCATCGTCATTCATTCCTTTTCAAAACAATTCTGATTCCATCAGCGGTCATAATACCAGCGAAAGATTGCATCATACAAAGAGAGTAAACCTTTCTTCACCGGCGGAAAATCCAGCAACTGCTGCATTCTTACTTGCTTACGCCTTTTTTGGCTTGACGAAACAAACCCCGGCATATTCCGCAAGGTGTTGCTCATATTCATGGCGAACGGCTCAGTGGGCATCAGGCGCAAATAGCCAGCTTCATTCATCCGCCGGTCAAGCTGACGCACCTGTCCCATCGGACGATCCATGCTGAAAGGCAGAAACTGTTGTAAGACCTCTTTGCGCGCCAGGAATTGCCAATGTGAACTGCCCGCAATCGCGCTGACATTTTTGTATGTTAGACGAACATCCTCGCTGGTCTCATAATGCTGGTGGATCTCTTCCTCGCTCTGTCCCAGACTCAAGTCAAATTCGCGGAAAACCTCAAAGGGGATAAAATGACCGCGCTCCACCCTGACCTCGGGCATCTGTTCACCCCAGGCAACCGTTGCACTGTAAAATTCAGGCGGGGTTCGGAAAGGTCTTGCCGTGACCATACCAACATTCGGAAATGTCTCCAGGATTTCCAGACTGCGCTTCAACCAGCCTTTATAAAAATAACAATCATTATCGGTATAAGCAATAATTTCACCGGGTGCGCCGCCCAGAATGATATTCCACGCGCCGCCTTTACCCAGATTCTTTTCCGAAAGGTTCAAATACTGAATCCGACCATCCTCATGTTCATCCAGCAGGAACTGTTTAACCTCGCTACAACTCCCATTATCAAACACCAACAGGTCATATTCAGATTCTGTATTCTCATAAATGCTTCCCAAACACGCCTTCAGCACATCCAGCATTTCGGCATAAAAACCGCTCAGAAAGGGAATGTAATTTAACACCGCCACAGTTACACGGGCAGGTCTGGCAACTTCCTTGACAAATTTAGCAGGGTTTTGACCAACACGCATAATTTAGCTTCCTAATGCAGAATTGCGTTCTCGAAGCCAGAGGCGAAATTCTCGATAAGCCTTTTTAGGATGAAACACTGCATATGTCAGATGTCCCAATATCATCGAATGCAGCGAAATGAGCGGAAAAATCTCAACCTCTCGCCAGAACTTCTTCCAGGTAAGTTTTGGTTTTTGCAACTTGCCATTGAGCAAAATACGGTTTGTATCCAGCAAGGTAAAAATCGTGCGGCTGCCGCCGCCAAGGCGCACATTTTCCAAAGTTTCAGGAAGGCGATAATGCGGCTGACCGCCAGGCAAGTGGCTGTAATCATGATCCTGATGTACAATCATAATCGCCTCGCTAGCATCAACTACTGCCCAGCCATTACGCCGTGCCTCATAAATCATCCAGTTGTCCCAGCCAGCGCGCCCAATCGCCAAAGCTGGAATCTTCGTAAAACAATCGCGCGGAAAGATAAAATAGTCGCTGCCCCCGCGCGGGTGACGCCGACCTCTGTTCTGCACACACTCAATCAGGCGCTCTTGCCAGCCCGGCTCAAACCCTAGAGGTTCGCGCACATCCAGATCCCAACGCTGACCGACAATCAGAAACTTCTCCGCCTGTGCCATCACCTGACGGGCAGCTTCCAAAACATCCGACAGCAACAGAATATCCGCATTGACATACAGTAACAATGGGCTATTACTGTTACGACGTGCCAGCTCAAACAATGAACTGACCAGCGGTGTACCTGAAGCATTGCGCGCCACCTGTGCAATATGACGGACACCCATCTCTTGCGCCGCTTCGCTCAGCCCTGTTTCCTCGCCCATCAGAATAACTTCCACCTCCGTGCCCAGAGCTTTCCAGGAACGAATGGCATTGCGCTGAATTATCGCAATATGTGAATTCACGAATGGCTTTGGGGCAGTGAAAATGGTCAAGAGGCTCATGGAGTTATCAATCGTTCATCTATATCGGTAGCAGTTTTGTGCTGAATCTGCGCATTGATTTCCGCCAGTTCAGGATGCTGCTCAAATAACTTAAGCACCTCCAGCCAGCCAAAATCATCCCTGCCCTTGAAGTATGCAAACACCCTGCGGATGACTTCCAAATCTTCAGGGGTATCCACTGTCCAGCGCAGCGCGCCGTAGTCAGGATCATGATGAACAACCAGCACCCTGAAACGCCCATCTTGATCATACAGGTAAGGCATAACATGTTCGCGCTCAAACGGTTCTCTCGCCTCATGCCAGGCACGTTCCAGAGCAGCAAAGGTACAAACCTCTGTATCTAACCCGATCGGATACGTGCGCTTCCAGGGGGGAGGCAGGCGATTAGCCGCAAAATCCACACCCTGCTCGAAAAACTGACGCACTGTGTGATCAATCACATTCCAATCAATCAACGGACAATCTGCTGTAATACGCACCACCACTTCAGCCCGAAAGAAACGAGCTGCCTGATAGTAACGGTCCAGCACATCAAATTCACTCCCTCGATAGACCGGATAGCCACGCACCTGACAAAATTCAACAATCGGATCATCACTTTCGTTTACCGTCGTCGCCACCCCAACTTCGTCTAAAAGACGCGCTCGTTTTGTTCTTTCCACCACCCAGCCAAGCATGGGCTGCCCGGAGATATTAAGAAGCACCTTGCCGGGCAGGCGGCTGGAAGCTATCCGTGCCTGAATAATCGCCACTGTTCTTGGATACAAAGTGGGCATACATTCACCTCTAATCAATGATGCAGGCGCAAAGCCAGTTCGTAACCTTCAAGCATCTTTGCCGCGTTACGATTCCAGTCAGCGCGCTCTTCAGCAAGCCGGCGTGCCGCGGCACCCATCTTCACCAGTTGACACGGCGTACCTACAGCTTCCAGAAGGCAGGCAGTCAAGGCATCTACATCTCCATCCGGGAACAACCAACCTTGCTGACCGGGCGTCACCCATTCGCGGTTACCGGGGATATCTGAAACAACTACGGGTTTTCCACAAGCCAGTGCTTCCAACAGCGATACAGAAGAGCCATCACTGTGAGAAGCGCTTACATACAGATCAGCCGCCCGGTAAAAGCGGGGCAACTCACGGTTGCTCACCTGTCCGCCAAAATACACACGTTCCGTCATGCCATGTTCCAACAGGATGCGTCTGATTTCAGCCGCCTGCGAACCACTACCCAATAAGATCAGCCGCAACTGTGAGATTTGTTGAGCCGCTCTCACAAATGCCCTGATCACCACATCCACGCCATACAACGGCTCCCAGGCTCGCAAACAAAGTAGTATAAACGCCTTTTCCCAACCGACACGCTGGCGGAAACCATCATCCTCACCCGGCGAAAACATCTGTAAATCCACCCCCCACGGAAAAAGGCAAAACCGTTCAGCAGGAAAACCAAACAAACTCGCCTTCTGTTTTACCGCCTCACAATCGCCCATTAAGACCGTCGTCCGCTTTAAAGTAAATTCCGTTATTCGGCGCATCCAGACACTGCGATCGGCATCCAGTAATAAGTCAGAACCCCATGACATACTCACCAGCGGTTGAAAGCCGCTCAATGCTGTAAGAAAAGCCGTCTTCTGGATCGGTCCGGCATGGATCAAATCAGGGTTCACGCGTCGAATCACCGAGCGCAATTCGGGCAACAGGCGCGCCAGCATCCCCCAGCGGAACGGCTGCTGTCCTCCACTCCAGTGAATCAGTTCCACTTGCGATGGAACTGGACGGTCCTCACGTTGCAAGCTTTCTCTTTCCAACCGTAAGAGATTAACCTGATGACCTGCTGCGGTTATCGCGCTCAGAAAACGGTGATCGTGTGGTGTGTAATCACGGGCAAAATACAAAATGCGCACTTATTCACCCAGCATTTTCCAGGTTAATTCGCGCCCTGCCGGAATGTCCATCAAAGCGCGGCATCCAATCACGGACGGAATTTCATAAGGCTGAATGGCGCCCGGCGTTGCAGGGCGCAGAACGTCTATCATCTCGCGCGTGAAAACCTCGCCGGCTTTGATGTCACGCGCCGCCCGCAGACAGCGTCGCTGGACAATCACTGTATCCTTCTCATTATCAGCCACCACTTTATCGGGTGAACCCAGCGCCCGTTCCAATTGTCTGGTATTTTCAACCATCTCTGCCCAAGATTGAGGATTCATGGCAAATTTGTGATCAGGACCCTCTCGGTTATTATCATCTGTGAAATGTTTTTCGATCACACGCGCCCCCAACGCTACAGCACCCAGAACGGTTGCGTGCCCTGGCGTGTGATCCGAAAGACCTAGAATGACTTGAGGAAACATTACCCGATACGTTTCCAGAACGCGCAAATGAATATGATTGAAATTGTCCAGACTGGCGGTGTAATTGGTATTGCATTGCATCAGCACCAGTTGTGGGTTGATAGATAAAATCAGACGAACTGCTTTCTGCACTTCTCCAATATCCGAAGCGCCTGTTGCGAGTAAAACCGTCTTCCCCTTGCGTGCAATTCGCTCGACCTCCTCCAGCCAAGTGATGTCACCCGAACCAATCTTGTAAGCCGGTACGTAAGGATCAAGAAAGTCGGTAGCTTCAAAGTCATATGGTGAAGAAAAATAGTGAATACCAACTTTGTCACACTCTTCTTTCAAAATCGGCGTCCACTCAAAGGGGATAGAAGCATCCTGATAGACTTCAAATACAGATTTTTTCCAGCTTGCCTGATGGGAAACCTGCCCACCCATCTGACGGAAACCGTAATCCGACACAATCTTCGGAGCGCGAAAATTTTGAAACTTGGCAGCATCCGCTCCAGCCTCCTTTGCCAGCCTGATAAGCGATTTTGCCCGCTCCAGGCTGCCATCATGGTTGGCGGCAATATCGGCAACGAAATACGTTGGATGGTTGTCGCCTATCAAACGATCCGCAATCCTCATTTCCATAGCTTACCTCCTTATGCCATCGAATCATTTTACTAACCAATGTTACTGTCTTAGAGCATGTAATTTTTGTGGGTAACCAGAACGGTACAATTCGTAAAAACGCTCCAAACTCTGATCTTGTGTGGGAGGTTCACCGCCAAGCACTTTGCGTAATTTATCAATATTCAAGGTTAAATTCGGTGAGCGCACTGCCTTAAGACCGGCTTCCTTCCAGGATACAGGTTCGATTAACGATCCATCTAAGCCAAACCGCTTTGCAATCCGTTGTCCGAAATCATGTTTGCTCAAGGCTTCACCGCTTGCCACATGATACAGCCCAGATAATCTCAGGTCAATCAGGCGCAACAGAATCTCCGCCAGATGGCTAACTTCTAATGGGCAAAAAAAGACATCCACAAAACCTTTCATTTTTTTGCCAGATGAAAGGTTATAGAAAAAATGCTCTGCCAGGCTGCGCTGACCACTCAAACTCCAGCCATAAAAATTGACCCGTGCAATCAGGGCATCAGGGTTGGCTTCCAAAACGGCTTGCTCCCCCGCCAGTTTGGTACGTGCATAGGTATTTTGAGGGTTGGGGTGGTCTTCTTCCGTGTAATTACCGCCCACTCCATCAAAAACCGCATCTGTAGAAATGTGAACCAGGCGTATTCCTGAACGCCGGGCTACCTTAGCCAGCTCACATGGTACTTCCGCATTCACGCGATGGGCAAGCTCAGACTGACTTTCACATGTGTCTACATTTGCCAGCGCCGCGCAATTCAAGATCACCTCGGGCTTCGTCTGCTCCACGAGCGCTTGCAGTAAACCGGGCTGTGTCAAATCACCCTGTATAACCCGAAAAGACACATCACCCAGCCGGTTTTGGTGAACGACGCCGGTGATTTCATGCTCTCCGCTAAAACGGAGGGCAAAATTCAACCCCAAAAGACCGCTAACACCCGTCACCAGAAAGCGTGTCATGCAATTGCACCCTGTTCGTATTCGGTTTCGATAGGTTCGATCATCTTACGTATCTCTTCAATTCCCAACCATTGTGGGTTGTTATTGCTGGCATAGCGAAAACCATCCGGCAAAGGCTTGCCCACCTTCTCCCACTCACGTCCAAACCAGAGAGCCTCAGCCGGCATGACGACAAACATATCTTCCAACTCAACAGTTGAGCGCGCCTCGTCTTCTGAAATCAACACCTCATGCAACTTTTCGCCCGGACGAATCCCAATCACATCCAGTTCTGCACCGGGCGCAACTGCTCTGGCTAAATCTACGATGGACATACTGGGAATCTTTGGCACAAACACCTCGCCGCCATACATCTGTTCGGCACAACGGATCACGAACCGCACTCCCTGCTCCAGCGAAATCCAAAAGCGGGTCATGCGCTCATCTGTGATGGTTAACTTTCCATTGCTCGCTCGTTGTTTAAGAAATACCGGCACCACGCTTCCCCGACTGCCTACCACATTCCCATACCGAACACAAGCAAAGCGGGTTGCCTTACCACCCGCATAGGCATTGGATTGAACGAACAGCTTTTCTGCCGCCAGCTTGGTCGCACCATAGAGATTAACCGGGTTAACCGCCTTATCCGTACTCAAAGCCACTACCCGCTTGACGCCGGCATCCAGCGCAGCATCCACTACATTCTGGCTACCAAGAATATTGGTCTTAACCGCTTCCATCGGGTTATACTCACAAGCAGGTACCTGCTTCAACGCCGCAGCATGGATGACAATATCCACCCCTTCAAAAGCACGCCTTAAACGCGAGAGATCGCGCACATCACCAATAAAATAGCGCAGGCTGGGATGGTTATAGCCAGCCACGCGCATTTCGTGCTGTTTTAGCTCGTCCCGGCTGTAAACGATCAATTTTGCCGGATGATATTCCTTGAGCATGATTTGGATAAACTTTTTTCCAAACGAACCTGTACCGCCGGTAACCAAAACAACTTTATCTCTCCAATCCATACTGTCAACCCTATCTTATATTTGTTTCTTGAGGTAGTACCTCATGATTGGTCTGGTCTCAGATCGGCGCGCAACTTCAACAAAGCCCGCTTTCATGAAAGCTGACACGGTTCCAGTGTAGAGAAATACAACAGGAGTATTTCCACTTTTCCCTGCAATCGGATATCCCTCTACAACTGCCGCGCCACAACTCGCGGCATACCGAACCCCTTTTTGCAACAGGTGCACTGTCAACCCCTGACGCCGATACTCCTTGGCAACAAAGAAACACACCACTGACCATACGTCTTGCTCATCTACGGGTTTCAAGATGCGCGAACGCGCCAGTCGTTGAAAATCCTGACGAGGTCCGAGGGAAATCCAGCCAATCGCTCTGCCATTATGATAAGCCAGCAATCCGGGTATTTTGCCTATCTCAACCAACTTGCGCAGTGCAAAACGGTTTGGCTCTCCAGCACCAGCTTCAAATTCCCGCTGTGTCTGCCGCCAGTACATACACCAACATCCCGCGCAGGCACCACGCGAACCCAACAGCGCTTCCAGATCTTCCCAACGATCAGAAACCAGCGGATGGACGACCAGTTCTTCCGACCATTCTTTTAGGGTCATTTCCTGTCTTCCTTGCGGATCACAATCAGGGGATACTGCCCATGCTCACCAAAGTAGTGTGGAAAGCGTTCTTCCAACCAGAACAAAAGCCGCAACCAAAAGCGCCCCGCCAGCGCCTCATGAATCACAGCCCGCAGAAAACGCACACTGACGCTACGCCAGACGCGAATCTCCACAGGCATCTGATCGCCAATCTCCTGTCTCAACCATGCTGCGTCCAGTTTTTGCACAAAAGTCCCACTGGGTTTGGCATTTACAGACATGGTTTCGTCCACTCTTGCATTTCTTGCTCGACCACGCAGACGCGCCAACCAACCACCCAAACGCTCAAACATCCGCACAAAAGGCAGCGCCAAGCGCATTAAGGGTGACTCAGTCCAGCCGTTAACCACTACCGCCCGCCTGCCTGACTGCAGAACGCGGTAAATATCTTCATAGGCTTTCTTTTGCTCTACCAGCGGCAGATGGTGCAGTGTATGCAGTGACACTACGCCATCAAATGCTTCTGAGCAAAAAGGCAAATTCGCCACATCTCCCACAACATACAACCCATGTTCACCAACGCGTCGCCGAGCTTCCTGTAGCGCCACAAAAGAGATATCCAGGCAAACTCGTTTCTGATACTCCATTGAATAAGTTAAGTACTCTGGATACTGTACAGGTCCTGAGCCGGCATCTAACAGGAAACGCCCGCCGGGTTGCAAGAACGGCTTCAGCCGCAGGTGACAGCGGTGAATATACTCTCTGGAAACCGGGCGCAAATCTTCATAACGCGCGTTTTGATAGGTGTCACCGGTCATCTGCCAGCCCACCTGATCGTAAAACCGCCGAACCTGCTCCTTAACTTCAGGCTGACTCATTTACCCACTCCACTCGTCTGGAGCTCCTGAGTGGCGATTTGCTTCCAATCCAAAGGTTCGCCAACCAAATAGCGGAAAGTATCGCCATATAGACTGAGACCCTCTGGACTCAAAACGACATCCAGCGGACGCATATTGTAATCTTTCCACATGCGCACCAGATGCCACGGGAACGGACGAGGAAACTCAAAGAAGAAACGATAGGCATATTGCCAGGCAAGCTCAACTTTTTCCGGACTTAAGCGATATGCTTTCGGCTTCTCCAACATCTGTCCAAGCAACTTATAATACGAAACCCAGCTATCTGGATCAAATGTAAAACCACGCCCCCGGTAGTGTGTCTGCCCGGTAACCACCACAGGAATACCATTCATTGCCATTTCCAGACCAACTGTAGTGGTATACACCAATCCAAGATCTGCAACTTCAATCAAATCATATGTATTGACTGGGTCTTCCGGGCGTATCAACCGAATATGCTCTGGAAGCTTCGGCATTACATCCCGCACAACATTCACCATTGAGAGACCATGCGTTAGTACCTCGCCTGGGTGAACCCGGATAACCAACTGAACGCCTGGAACCTCAGAAAAATACTGCACCGTTCGAGCAATCCATTCCGACATTGTCTTGCTGAAGACTTGACGCCCTAGTGTCAAGCTATCACCCAAAACGTTTGTTGCCAAAAGCACCATTGGACGCTCATCCAAACCCAAAGCGGTGCGCGCCTTTTCCCCACCTTGTGCAGGCACTCCTTGCCAGCGACGAGCAAAATTCTCCCAGATTGAAGCTCGTTGACGGGCAATAAACAGAGAACGTAAACGCTCCAGCTCAGTTTCATTCAGCGGTATCCCCTGACGGACTTTCCAAAGCCCATCGGTCTCCTGCCGCATGATCTCGGCATTCTGAGCCAGCCAGACACGCTGGCGTTGATCACCAAATTCATAGGTGATCGTTGGAATATTCAAAAATCGCGCTATGCGATAGACAACCCCCAGCTCTTGAATGGTCCCATTTGGAACGATCACCACATCCGGGCGGTGATTACCAAGCCAGAACCACGCCGCACGTGCTGCCTCTGTGTTTCTCTCCAGCCGCAGGCGATAGATCTCACTGTTCTGATCCACATCTTCCCGCTGCAAAGTGTACTGTGTGTCATAATCAGTCACCTGCTGAATCATAGCATTGACAACTTCCGGCAATGGTTTGTAGGGAGTTTTGAGGCTGAAAAATGAAACTGAGTCCATCAGTGAATCCGCCCGGGATAGCACCCTTTGGGCATACACGTTCTGGCGGCGTAAATCAAAAAGGTTAATCGGCTTTTGCCATTCAGCATAGGGCAGGTATGCCAGAGTGACTTTATGCCCCTGAGCAGCCAGCGCCATCCCCAGCAAAGCCACATGTTCAATCCAGTAGTGCAATGTAGCAAACAAAAGCACATTTTTACCCGGTTTTGCGGACTGGCGTAATATTGTTGCTTTGGCTACCAGCTCTGGCATAGCCGCCTGTAAATGTTTCAGGGAAAAGCGGCTGGTAATTGGTTTGCCGCGCTGCCGTGCTAACCAGTACAACTCAGCCGTAAATGGGATTTGCCCCAGCAATTTCTTAATCGCTTCTCTACTCACAGCAGTCATTTGATCGCCTCGATTTTCCATTCCAGACGCGGGCGCACTGGTCCCAGTCTAGGCTCTGGCCAGTGCATACCGGGCGCACCCGTCGCATCCACGTTAAAAGACAATGCCTGATCATCTTGAAAGTACCGCTTGACGCGAAATGAACTGGCATTGACTGCAACAACATACCGCCCTTCGTTGAGGAAATCAGCCGGAATGGTACAACGGCTTATATAATGTCCGGCAGGACGCGTTGCCATACGCTCAAATTGCTCCGGCTCGTCCGTGTCAAACGAAGTAAAGATATATTCGCCACGCGTACTGAGCAGATAAATACCCACGCGTAGCCCAACAACTGGCGCAGCCAGATTGTACTCAATCTCAATCGTTATGGGCTCAACAGACCGAACAGTGTCAGCTACCTGCCCCTGAGGGTTAAGGATACGTATTCTAATTGGACGGAAAGGAGCAGCCTCCGGTGAAATTTCATCCTCCGCCCAAACATGTTCGCCCTCCTGTGAGAAACCGCGCGAAAGGTAATAATCTACCGCTTGCGGAGTTGGAGCGCGCAAAGCCAGCCGACCTTTTTCGATCACCAGAGTCTCTTCAGTAAGACGTAAAATCGCTGACATGTTGTGGCTGACGAATAGCACAGTACGACCCTGCTGCGCCACATCGCTCATTTTTCCCAGACATTTGCGCTGAAATTCGGCATCTCCAACCGCCAAGACCTCATCTACCACCAGTATCTCCGGTTCGAGGTGAGCTGCAACCGCAAACGCCAGCCGTAGGTACATTCCGCTGGAATAGCGCTTGACAGGGGTATCAATGAATTTCTCAACCTCTGCAAAGGCAACGATCTCATCAAACTTCCGCTCAATCTCATGGCGCTTCATGCCCAAGATAGCACCGTTCAGGTAGATGTTCTCACGCCCAGTCAACTCTGGGTGGAAACCCGTACCAACTTCCAGCAATGATCCCACCCGTCCATGAATCTGAGCGGTACCTTCTGTTGGGTAGGTCACCCGTGAGAGAAGTTTCAATAAGGTGCTTTTACCGGCGCCGTTGCGCCCAATCACACCCAGCACCTGCCCCTGTTGCACTTCAAAAGAAACATCCCGCAAAGCCCAGATTTTGCCATACTCATTGGCATTCGAACGCAACCGACGTACCGGCGCAGCCAATCGCTCGCCAAGATTCTCGCGCAATGTCTGGTAACGCACTGACGGTAAGCCAATGCGGTATTGTTTTCCCAGTTTTTCAGCTCGTATCGCGATCATCCTCATTATTTCACTTTTTATCGAATAACCAATCTTACCGCCTGAGCAAGCTAAACCATGTCCGCGAACAGGCGTTCCATCCGACGAAAATAAAACAAACCGCTGACCAGTAATATCAGTGAGACCACAACCGACATGATCAGTTGGCTATCTGGCGCGGCAGTTTGAATACCCAATAGTGCCCAGCGAAAACCGTTAACCACACCCACCATCGGGTTTAAAGCATATAGAAAACGCCATTGTTCCGGCACCAGTGAAGCCCCATACGCTATCGGGGTAATAAAGAGCCAAAATTGGGTTAAGAAGGGAGTGACGTAACCAACATCGCGATAAAGCACATTTAGCGCCGATAGCCACAACCCCACGCCCAACGAAGTGATGAGCGTCAACAGCAGAAAAAGGGGCAACGTCCAGACTGCTGATGTCGGTACAATACCATAATATGCCATCATGACAATCAGGATAACAAAGGCTATTAAGAAATCCACAACACCAGCCAGGATCGCCGCCAGCGGCAAAATCAGGCGCGGAAAATAAACTTTGGTGATCATGTGACTGTTTTGCACCAGCGAGCGGCTGGCAACACTAAGCGCAGTAGCAAACAACTCCCAAGGAAGTAGCGCTGTGTAAGTAAAAATTGGATATGGTACACCTTCAGAAGGCACCTTCGCCAGTTCACCAAAGAAAATACTGAATACCACCATCGTCAGGAACGGACGCAGAATCGCCCAACCTGCCCCCAGTAATGTTTGTTTGTAACGCACAACAATATCGCGCCAGGTCATAAAGTAGACCAACTCACGATAACGCCACAAATCAGCCAGATTGAGTGCCAGCCAGTTGTTTTCTGGTCGGATAATTGTGATTGAAGTATCCTGCCGTTCCATCATACGAGGTAGCCCGTTTTGTAAACTTCAGCTACTCTGTCCAGTCCGGTGGGTGCGGTACCACTCAATGGTACGACGCAGCCCTTCCTCAAAGGGTACCTGCGCCCGAAAACCAAAATACTTTTCGGCGCGGCTGATATCCAGGGCGCGGCGCGGCTGCCCATTCGGTTTACTGGTATCCCAGACCAGTTTCCCCTGATAACCGGTCAGGCGGGCAATCAATTCTGCTAAATCCTTAATGGAAATCTCAAAACCCGAGCCAATGTTAACGGGTTCGGCACCGTTGTAACGTTCGGCAGCCAGTAGAATCCCTTCTGCGGCATCCTCTACGTAGATAAATTCGCGCGTCGGCGACCCATCACCCCAAATTTCCACCTCGCCTCTTCTAGTTTCCTGCGCCTCAATAAACTTGCGAATCAATGCCGGAATCACGTGTGAGGACTTTAGGTCAAAATTATCACGAGGCCCATACATGTTTACCGGCAGCAAAAAGATCGAGTTAAAACCGTATTGCTGACGGTAAGCTTGCGACTGGACCAAAAGCATTTTCTTTGCCAGCCCGTAGGGCGCGTTGGTTTCCTCCGGATAACCGTTCCAGAGATCATCCTCCTTAAAGGGAACAGGGGTATATTTGGGATAAGCGCATACCGAACCAATGGCGACAAACTTCTTCACGCCATGCAACCATGCCTGATGAATAAGCTGCACTCCCATCATCAGATTGTCATAAAAGAACTCTGCCGGATGTTCGCGGTTCGCTCCGATCCCGCCCACATGCGCCGCTAGATGGATGATAACATCCGGGTTTGAGTCATCCAGCATGCGCTGGATATCAGTCAAGTTAACCAAGTTATACTCTTCAATGCGTGGCACAAAAATATCCCTGGCACCGCGCTGCATCAGCTTTTCGACCACAAACGACCCCAAGAATCCCGCCCCACCGGTAACACAAAACCTGTTTTTTTTCCAAAACCCTTCTTCGCTCATAACAATCCTCGCTATAGGACTAAGGTTTACTTAACGCCCAAAATCCTTGCAAGACAACGCCACTCATTCTAACGGCTTCTCTGGCCAGAACGCTCCATCCGGAAAACATACCAAGATTTTCAATCCGTGAACTTCTAGCCGCGGAAAACCACTTTTTTCAGTAACTGCAATCCCCCTCTCCAAACAGGTTAAGCGGCAAACCTCGGCTACCTCACCATCGCCAGAAACTTGAACCTGACTGTAGCCGGCAGCCCGAATCTGCTCTAGTGCCGACAACGCACGTTCACGGACTAATCGGTACAATCGAAAAGAATTTTGAATATAATCAATCGTCAGGCGAGCGCGGAAAGCCATCCCTTCAGGGGTAATGATATAGCGTAGTTTCTTGCGCTGGGCGCGTCGAACTTTGACATATCCTTTTGCAATCAAACGCTTGAGATGCCAGTTAATGGTACCAACCGCCACATTAAGTTGCCGGGCAAGAGAAGCCTGTGTGGCGTCCGGGTCTTGTTCAATTTGTTCAAGAATAATCAGATCCCGGCTATGTTCCATTGAAAGTTCCATGAAGGCCCTTCCTAAAATTCAACTATTGAATTATAACCGAAAAGATTAGAGTTCACAAGGGAGACTAAGTTAAGAATCGTTTAAGAAAAGTCTCCCGCCTTTTTAAGGTTTTATTTGGGGTACAATAAACAGAAGGACTGGCCCAATTTTTGTAAGCGAAGGAGAAAACCAATGGGTAACTGGAAAATTTTGCTCACAGATGGATTGGAAGAAAATGGACAGGAAATTCTGCGTGCTGCAGCACAAACTGACGACCGCGCAGGTATCTCAGCGGAAGAACTCCTACAGGTCGTTGGCGAATACGATGCTCTGATCGTACGCGGGCGCACCAAAGTCACCCCTGCGGTCTTCGATGCCGGCAAGAAACTAAAAGTCGTTGGGCGTTCAGGGGTTGGTGTTGACAACATTGATCTGAACGCTGCCAAACAGCACAATGTCACTGTGGTTAACGCACCCATCGCTACAACCATTGCCGTGGCAGAATTGACGATGGGTTTAATGCTGGCAGTCATGCGTGAAATTCCACGCGCAGATGCGGGCATGAAAGAAGGCAAATGGTTGAAGAAAGAATTAGAAGGCGGCGAACTATGGGAAAACACCCTTGGCATCATCGGATTCGGGCGCATTGGGCAGGCAGTTGCCAAACGGGCGGCTGCCTTTGATATGAAAATCATCGCTTATGACCCGGTAGTATCCGCAGAAGATATTCGCAAACAGGATGCCGAACCGGTAACGCTTGACGAGCTGTTCGCTCGCTCAGATATCATCACCCTTCATACACCACTCACCGATTCAACCCGCAATATGTTAAACGCTGAGGCGTTTGCAAAGATGAAGAAGGGCGTTTATGTTATCTGCGCAGCGCGCGGCGGTGTTATTGACGAAACTGCGCTACTAGCTGCTTTGGACAGCGGTCACGTGGCCGGCGCCGGGCTGGATGTTTTTGCCACCGAACCACCTGGACAAACACCGCTGGTTACCCACCCTAAAGTTGTGGCTACGCCGCACATTGGAGGTCAAACTGTCCAGGCACAGCGCCGTGCCGCTAACGACATTGCCACAGAAGTCCTTGCAGCGCTGGAAGGCAAACTCCTGCGCTGGAAAGTCGCTTGAAGTTTTAACTCACTCTACCGCCTGTTATAAGAGAGAGCGGGCAAATCTTGCTTGCCCACAGGCAGGGCCCGCTCTCGCCCTGAAAAGTTCTCATGGAACAGAAACTGAAACAATTGAAAGAAATTCTTTTTCAGGTTTATGACCTGAACGCAGTTCAACAGCTTTTGAACTGGGATCAACAAACTTATATGCCTTCCGGCGGTGCAGAAGAAAGAGGTGAACAACTAGCAACGCTGGCGCAACTCGCTCATGAGCGTTTCACTTCCCCCGAAGTGGGACAACTGTTGGAAGATTTACAAGTTTTCACTGACCAGCTTCCCCCCGATTCGGACGAAGCTTGCCTGATTCGCGTGACGCGCCGTCAGTACAATAAACAAACCCGCCTGCCCGCCAGTTATGTGTCAGAATATGCTCAAGTGACCACGGTTGCACAAACTGCATGGGAACAAGCAAAAGCCAACGATGATTTTGAGCGTTTCCGCCCACATCTGCAAAGAATAGTGGAATTGCGGCGGCAGTATGCCGAGTTTTTTGCCCCATATGACCATGTGTATGACCCGCTTCTGGATGACTTTGAGCCCGATTTGAAAACGGCTGAAGTTCAACAAATATTCAACTCGCTGAAGCCCGAGCAGGTAGCACTGATTCAAGCCATTGCTTCTTGTCCTCAAGTGGACGACTCTTTTCTGCACCAGCCATTTGACGAAAAGTCACAATGGGAGTTCGGTGTGGAAGTGATCACGCGTTTTGGCTATGACTGGCAGCGCGGGCGGCAGGATCGCTCTGTTCATCCATTCAGCACCAGTTTCGGTTTGGGAGATGTGCGTATTACCACCCGCCTCGACCCTAACTGGCTGGCACCGGCGCTGTTTGGCACCATGCACGAATGTGGACATGCACTGTATGATCAGGGAATATCCCCAACCCTGCGTCGCACACCCCTAGCAAGCGGTGCCTCAATGGCAATTCATGAATCTCAATCGCGGTTATGGGAAAACCTGGTTGGACGTTCCAGAGCTTTCTGGACCTTCTTCTACCCTCACTTGCAGAAGATCTTTCCTCAACAGCTTGGAAATGTTGACCTAAATACCTTTTATCGGGCAATTAACAAAGTACAACCTTCTCTGATTCGAACTGAAGCCGATGAAGCGACTTACAACCTGCATGTGATGTTAAGGCTGGAACTAGAAATTGCGCTTATGGAGGGCAACCTTGAAGTACAAGATTTGCCAGAAGTCTGGAACAGCAAAATGCAGGAATATCTTGGGATTGCTCCAAAAACCAATCGAGAGGGCGTGCTTCAAGACATCCATTGGTCCTTCGGCGGTCTGGGCTATTTTCCAACATATGCTTTAGGAAATCTGATTTCCGCACAGCTTTGGGAAGCAATCATGAAAGACATTCCGGATCTAGAAAACCAGATTGAACATGGCGAGTTTTCTGCCTTGCTGAGCTGGTTGCGCGAAAAAATCCATAGACACGGCATGAAATTCCCACCCCAGGAACTGGTTCAAAAAGTGACTGGTTCAACCATTACGCCACAACCTTATTTACGTTACCTCAAAAGGAAGTTTAGCGATATTTACGGTCTGTAAACAAAGACGGACGTTATCGTCAAAGATACTCCTCACACTCATGGGCTTCTCGGTTTTTTCCTTACTGAGTGGCTGTGCTGGGTTTGACCCGCTCGCATTCATCATGACCCCAACCGCCATGCCAACTTTTTCATCTACACCTATCACCCCAACTGTTACACCCGAATCGCCCAGCCCTACTCCGCTGCCAACAGAGACGTTCACCCACACTCCGCCGCCACCCACTGCCACAGCAACCACCAGCACAACCGCAACTCTTGAACCTACCCCTACTGATACGGTTACGCCCGGGCCTTCACCAACTGCCAGCCGTACATCTACAATTACGCGCACCCCGACACGCACCCGCATTCCCTCACGCACCCTCACCATCACTCAAACCCCAACCTTGACATTGACACCCACGATTACAAATACTCCTACACCACCATTTGCCGTGCTGCGTATCGAGCGCCCTGGACCGCTTTCGATGGTAACTTCCCCGTTCACGTTGGGTGCATCAGTGATGCCAGGCAGGGACGGCTATGTTTGGCTCAGACTCATTGGTGAAGACAGCCGTACCATCGTTGAGCAAAAACTGGATTACCGCCAATATAAAGAGCGCAGTCTGCGTATCGCGCCTCTGGTGAGCTTCTCCATCACTTCAGCGGCGGAGACCGCTCGCCTGGAACTGCGCATCAAAGATGAATATGATCGTCTGATAGCGCTCTCCTCTGTTGATCTGCTTTTGATGATGGTAGGAGAAGATGAAATTTATCCCCCGACTACAATACAGGAACGCTATCTGGTTCGCTTTCCCAAACCTGAGCAGACTATTTCTGGTGGAAACGTGCCGGTTATTGGATTGGCAAACCCCATTAACAGCAATCCAGTCATTCTTGAACTGATTGACACCCAGGGCAATGTTTTAGGTTCCACCCAAATTCAGGTACCACCCCCTACAGGCGACTTGAGTCACACACCTTTCGAGGCCGTTATTCCTTACACTATCACCGAAAGCAAACAAGTCCGATTAACACTGCGCCAGGAAAGCAATGGGCGCATTCCCGGCACAGTAGCATTATCCAGCCTGACAATTACGCTTGAGCCATAAGCCATGAACAGGGGAGAGCCCACAATTTAAGCCCCCCCTTGCGTGTACAATTCGGGATCAGTAGGCGTAGCTCCCGAAGGATCCCAGACATAAACCCAATCACCTTCTTTTGCCCAATCATATAACCAGTGTGCATCACCGAGCGACAAATTAACGCAGCCATGCGATTGCGGGTAACCAAACATTGTTCGCCAGTAAGCCCCATGCAGCGCACGCGCCTGATCAAAGTACATCGTCCAAGGCACATCTTCAAGATAATAGGCATCTGACTTATCTGCCTCAAACGCCCCCTGCATGGTCTCCAGTGGTTTCTTTTTCTCTATTTTGAACAGGCCGGGACGGGTGTAATATGGTGCAACCCCGCTGGCAATCAAAGTCGCAAATAACAACCTGCCATTTTCATACACTCCGAGCGTTTGCTCATATAGATTAATTTCAATCCAACGATTGTTATCTACACCCTCTGGCGGAGTAAGGTTAATGACAAACTGACGAATATAGCGTCGTTCAACCCATTCATTTATCCCTGTAAGATACCAGTCGCCCTGAGCGTTACGCTGAATGTTATAAATTGGCACAACCGTTTCACGCTCCAACACCTTCTCCAGCTCCGCACTTTGGTAATCGGGCGCGCTGTGCGGATGTGTCCGCTCCACGATCCACCCAAAAGAATTCTTGGGCAACTGCGTAAACACTAACCCCTGAAAACTGGAGAGGGCAGCCGGAGAAGCGCGCATCCATTCACCTGTCTGCAATTGAACATAATGTCCCCCGCCTATATCCACCTGATTTTTATACGATACAAATCGCAAAATACCACCGCCCAGATAACGCAATGGATTATTGCCATTGGCAGCATCTTCCAGAGATGAATAGATAGCCACAGGCTCTGTCGGCTCAACATTGATCTTGGCAAACTTGACCGGCACCTGATCGTATTCCGGTCCAGGGTGATAAGCCGGCAAAGGTCGCGGAGGATAAACGATCCCCAAGCGCGCCAGGTCCGTCAAGAATGCAGAAGGTCCCAAAACAAGGCAATCGGCCGAGATATTTTGATAGACCCCCGGCTGGCAAAGAACATCCCCAAAATAGGGCTCTTGTTCACCCGCCAAAGTGGACTGCATACTAACGGGTATTGCTTCGCCCAAAAGACCACTTACTAAATACATCGCAAGAAAAACACGCTTTATCATTTCTGTCCTTATAAACTCAAGAGCAAACTTTTTTATTCCGCAGGCTTCACAAGCTCAATTTCCAATTCAATCTCATCTCGGATTGGAATTCCAGACTCGCCCGTCATGGGTATTGAGGGTTTGATTTGCCGCGCCTTTACCACCGCCTCTTTGTAAAGCGCCGCCAAGCAAAAGCCATAT
>Ga0308390_1000658_pt1 | contig 23933 bp, 24 predicted proteins | sample Hotspr2Sample149_FD_202358 | JGI IMG/M metagenome (GOLD analysis project Ga0308390, IMG submission 202358) | Hot spring phototrophic mat microbial communities from Mushroom Spring, Yellowstone National Park, Wyoming, United States - 20040719_149 ...
CTATGATTCCTCCCCACACTGTGTGTGGCAGTTGTGGGTATTACGCTGGAAAAAAAGTACTCGAGGTCAGGGTCTAAACCTGGTTTACCTTTGCCCCAGACCAACCGGGGTCTGGGGGCGGTCTTTGACCTTCCGCAAGCGACACCATCCTGCCACCTCTCAGACTAGGAAGCCCCCCTGACTTCGCCAAAAGCCCCACAGCAGTGTCTGAACCTGGTCCAAGCCGTACTGCAGCACAAGGGCGTGTGGGGGTGTTATCTTTGTTGGAGCACCCAGCGTTCTTGGGCAGCTTCAGGAGGAGAAGTTGAGTATCGGTATTCTTGCCCTCGGCACCTACACCCCTGCACGGGTGATGACCAACCATGACTTCGAAAAAATCCTGGACACCTCCGATGAATGGATCGTAAGCCGTACTGGCATCCGCGAACGGCGCCTGGCTGCTGAGGAGGAGTTCACCTCGCACCTAGCCTTCAAAGCCGTGGAAGACCTGGTTCGCCGATACGGGCAAAGCGCTTTGGAGGAGGTTGACCTGGTGATTGTGGCCACAAATACCCCCGACGCCCTCTTTCCCGCCACAGCAGCGCTGGTGCAAGACCGCTTCGGCCTCCAGGCTGGGGCCTACGACCTCCTGGCTGGCTGCCCCGGATGGGGCTATGCCATTGCCCAGGCACACGCCATGGTGCACAGTGGCCTAGCCCGCAAGGTGCTAACCATTGGCGCCGAGACCCTATCCAAAATTCTCGACTACACCGACCGCTCCACTGCAGTGCTGTTCGGTGATGGGGCTGGGGCAGCAGTTGTCGGGCCAGTGCCGGAAGGTTATGGCTTCAGGTCGTTTGTCCTAGGGGCCGATGGCTCGGGCGGTAAGGAGCTCATGCTGCGCTGCATCGCCGACAGGCTGCCTGATGGTAGCCCCATGGGCCGATACACCTACATGAACGGGCGGGAGGTCTTCAAGTTCGCTGTGCGGGTGATGAACACCGCCACCCTCGAGGCCATCGAAAAAGCGGGCCTCAGGCCCGAGGACATTAAGTACTTGATTCCCCATCAGGCCAACGCCCGTATCATCGAAGCCGCCCGCGAGCGACTAGGGCTGCCCCCTGAGCAGGTCTGGGTTAATCTAGACCGCTATGGCAACACCTCTACAGCCTCCATGCCTATCGCTCTGCGGGAAGCCCTGGACGCAGGGAAAATTCACAACGGAGACCATATTCTCTTCGTAACTTTCGGTGCTGGGCTTACTTGGGCAGCCAGCGTGATGACCTGGTGGCAGCCAGATTAGGACAGCGCGCACCCCTGATGTGCACCTTTTTCAGCTTGGGTCGACTCAAGACCAGAGGCCCCGCTGCAGGGGCGCTCCGGCTGGGAAGTGCAGCTTGTGAGCGGGCAAAACCGCCCAATACAGGAGGTAAAGAATGATTGCAGCTTTGTTTCCTGGACAGGGATCGCAAGAAATCGGTATGGGCAAGGCGTTGTATGAAGGCTCGAGGGCCGCTCGTGAGGTCCTCGAGCGGGCCGAAGCCACCCTGCCAGGCCTGCTCCAGCTAATGTGGGAAGGCCCCGAAGAAGCGCTTAAACTCACCTTCAATCAGCAGCCGGCCTTGCTGGCTGTAGGCTACGCGGCTTTCCAGGCTTACCTAGAAGCGGGTGGTTCACTCCCCGACTTTGCGGCCGGACACAGTCTGGGTGAGTGGACGGCCCATGTGGCTGCTGAAACCCTGAGCCTAGAGGATGGCCTGCGCCTGGTGCGTAAGCGTGGGCTATACATGCAGGAAGCCGTGCCAGTAGGAATGGGGGGAATGGCAGCTGTGCTGAAGCTCCCAGCCCAAAGCATTCAGGAGCTCATCGCTGGCATTGCGGGAGTAGAGGTAGCCAACTTCAACTCCCCTGAACAGACGGTCATCTCCGGAACTGCCCTAGGAGTAGCCCAGGCCAGCGAGGTGCTGAAAAGCCACAAGGCCCGGGTGATTCCATTAGCGGTTTCGGCCCCCTTTCATTCCTCGCTAATGCAGCCAGCACGCGAGCGCCTGCGTGCCGACCTTGCTCAGGTTGAGCTTCGCACCCCTCGCTTTCCGGTATACTCCAACGTGCTGGCCCAGCCTGAAGTCCGGCCCTCGGTGATCCGGGAGCTGCTTCTGGAGCAGGTCACCCATGCAGTGCGCTGGGTGGAGATTTTGCAGCAGCTTCGGAAGCAGGGCGTGAAAACCTACCTCGAGTTCGGCGTAGGGCGCGTGCTGACCGGCCTGGTAGGGCGAACACTGGAAGGCGTCGAGGCCCGTTCCCTAACCAACCCCCGGGAGATCGCTGAAAGCCTGGTAGCTTTGGGGAAGAACTAGATTTGGAGGATTTGGAGGAAACATGCGAAAAGCCCTAGTAACAGGCTCTTCTAGAGGTATCGGCAAAGCTATCGCCCTGGAACTGGCACAGCGGGGCTACGCGCTGGCGGTGCATTACGCCAGCAATCGGACGGCCGCCGAAGCTACCGCCGCCGAGGCCCAAGCCCTGGGTGCCAGCCAGGTGGTGGTTCTAGGTGCCGACCTGAGCAACCCCCGGGCCGCCCAAAAGCTGGTAGCCGACGCCAGCAAAGCCCTAGGGGGGCTCGAGGTTCTGGTCAACAACGCCGGAATCACCCGCGACACCCTTCTGATTCGCATGAAGGACGAAGACTGGGATACGGTGCTTGCCACCAACCTGAGCGCCATCTTCCACACCACCCGCGAAGCCATCAAAATCATGATGCGGGCCAAGTGGGGCCGGGTCATCAACATCAGCAGTGTGGTGGGCATATTAGGCAATCCAGGCCAGGCCAACTATGCGGCGGCCAAGGCTGGCTTAATCGGCTTTACCAAATCAGTTGCCAGAGAGTACGCTGCCCGTGGCATCACTGTAAATGCGGTAGCACCGGGATTTATCGAGTCGGACATGACCGCTAAACTGCCCGAAAATGTAGTGGCTGAGTACCTCAAACAGATTCCAGCGGGACGCCTGGGCAGGCCCGAGGAGGTAGCCAAGGCGGTGGCTTTTCTAGCCTCCGATGACGCTGCTTACATCAACGGGCAGACCTTGTGCGTGGATGGCGGCATGACCCCACACTAAAGCAAGTCCGGCCCGATGTGGTAGAATCCCGCACGGTAGAATAAACCCTAACCTATGGAGGTTTATATATGGCAATCCTAGACGATGTGAGGGAAGTGATCGTGGATAAGCTTGGCGTTGATCCCGAAAAAGTAGTTCCCGAAGCACGCTTTATCGAAGACCTTGGTGCCGACAGCCTGGACACGGTTGAGCTCATCATGGGTCTAGAGGACAAGTTTGGCCTAGAGATCACCGACGAGGAGGCAGAGAAAATCCGTACCGTGCAGGACGCCATCAACTTCATTCAGAGTAAGCAAGCCTAGTCCACCATCACACGTTAATCCACCTAACTTTGGCCTTGGATCTGACAACCCCTTCTAGGTGTACCTGTAAGCGAGGCCCTGTTCGCGCCACCAAGGGACTATGGCACGAACAGGGCCGATTGATGTAGCCTACTTCAAAACCCTAGCGCCTGGCTGCTTCCACCACACTCACATTTGCAGCTTGAGGCCCCTTGCCGTTTTTGCCCGGCTCGATTTCGAAGGTGACCACATCGCCTTCATTGAGGGTACGAAAACCACGGGACTGAATGGCGCTGTAGTGCACAAATACGTCTGGCCCCCCCTCTTCTCGCTGAATAAAGCCATAGCCTTTCTCTGCGCTGAACCACTTTACCTTGCCTTTTTGCATACTGCTCCTTATCACGGGCAACCAAAAAACGTGACCCGGCCCAGGACCAAGGCGCTGAACTACCCAAAATCGCATGATCGCAGCCGACTACAAAAACCGGGGTAGCCGGACTGCGAGCAAAACAACATGGGCCACCTCAGAAAGTTCCCAGACACCCTAAGATAGCACCCAGGAGCAATACATGTCCAGTTTTGGGTCCTCGGTACCTTGCCGAGTCCCTAAACACGTTTACACAGACACGACCAAGAGGAACCTTAGCAGTCAGGAAGCTCAAAACTTTTCAAGTGGTCCCATAGGTGCTTTTGAGGATGCCATAAAAGCTTAGGGACGCCAGACTGGCACAGTGGTGGGATCAATACCCCATGCCTTGGCTAGGTAGGTCTGGGAAAGCTTCTTGAGTGTGCCATCCTTTTCCAGGGCCTCCAGAATTTTATCTACCTGAGCTCGATTAGGATTACCCTTGGAAAAGAGGGCCCCGTAGTTTTCACCTGTTCTAAACTGGCCCACCACCGCCAGGGCCCCGCCCGACCTTGCTGCCTCTGAGAGCACGATGGAGGTGTCAATGATGAAAGCGTCTATCTGTCCAGCCCGCAGGGCAGTGAAACCAGAGGCAACATCGGGGAAGATGCGGGTCAGGTTCTGGGGGTGTTTTAGAGCTTCGTTTAGGAATTTTGCAGCCGTGGTGGCTTGCTGGACTCCCAGGCGCGCTGTCTTAAGGCTGGCTGGTGAGCTGTACTTGGCCTTGTCGGCAGCGCGCACCAGCACCCCGATATCCGAGGAGAAATAAGGCCTCGAGAAATCCACCACCTTTTTGCGGGCCTCAGTGATGGTAATTTGCGAGAGGGCAAAGTCGAAGTTGCGGGTCTGGCCAGCAATCAACGCATCCCAGGCCACGTTTTGCACCACCAACTTATCCAGCCCGGCACGGTGGGCAATATTGGCAGCCAAGCAGTACTCGAAGCCGTCTTTGATGGTGGCAGGGCTGTCACCGTTCCAGAAGCCCGGCGCGGGTAGGTTGGTTTGCACCGTGAGCTGGCCAGCAATAGCAGGGCGAATAGGAAACTGGCCTTTGGGCCCGGTTACCTCACAATTTCCTATTCTGCCCTGGGCCAGCCCCAGGGAAAGCAGTGTTGTCACAGCAAACATCCAAACTCGTTTCACCATAACACCTCCTTACCCGATTGAGCCAGAGTGCTGTGTTCAACATTACAGAACCCAGCCGGGGTGTGTCAACGCCAGGTTCTTTCTTACAGAGTTTGGCTGGGCATCCGTTACAATAATGCTAGCTGTGCAGGAGCGAATTCGCAATTTTTCCATCATCGCACATGTAGATCATGGGAAGTCTACGCTGGCGGACCGCATTCTTCAGATGACCAAAGCGGTCTCGGAGCGACAGATGCGCGATCAGTTTTTAGACTCGTTGGAGCTCGAGCGCGAGCGCGGCATCACCATCAAGGCCAGCGCGGTGCGGCTTTTTTACCAGAGCAAAGCCGGAGAAACCTACATCTTCAACCTGATCGATACCCCCGGCCACGTGGACTTCGGCTACGAGGTGAGCCGGGCCCTGGCGGCAGTGGAAGGGGTCTTGCTGGTAGTGGACGCCTCGCAAGGGGTAGAGGCTCAGACCATCGCCAACTTCTACCTGGCCATGGAGCATGAGCACACCATCATCCCGGTGATTAACAAGATCGACCTGCCCGGTGCCCAGCCCCTCGAGGTCGCCCTGGAAGTCGAGGAGGTATTGGGCATTCCTGCCGACGAGTGCATCTTCGCCTCTGGCAAGACCGGGCAAGGGGTCGACGAGATTCTAGAAGCCATCGTGGCCCGTGTCCCAGCCCCTAGGGGCCGCCCCGAAAACCCCACCCAGGCCCTCATCTTCGATTCGATTTTCGATGCCTATCAGGGGGTGATCCCCTATGTGCGGGTGATGGATGGCAGCATCAAGCCCGGCGATACCATTCGCATCTGGTCTACCGGCAAGGAGTTTGAAGTGGACAAGGTGGGGGTCTTCCGACCGGGTCTCCTGGAACCCGTAACCCAGCTCGGCCCCGGCGAGGTGGGCTGGGTCACCGCTGCCATCCGCGAAATCGGCGATGCCCAGGTAGGCGACACCATCACCTCAGCCAAAAACCCCTGCCAGGCCCCCTATCCAGGCTTCCAGCCTGCCAAGCCGGTGGTGTTTGCTGGCCTCTACCCCACCGACACCCAGGACTACAACCGGCTGCGCGAGGCCCTAGAAAAACTCAAACTCAACGACGCTGCGCTTTCCTTTGAGCCAGAAACCTCCGAAGCGTTGGGCTTCGGTTTTCGCTGTGGCTTCCTGGGGCTTTTGCACGCCGAGATCGTGCAGGAGCGGCTCGAGCGTGAGTTCAACCTCGAACTTATCTCCACCGCCCCTAACGTGATCTACCGGGTTAGGCTCACCAACGGCACGGAGCTCGAGATTCACAACCCCTCCGAACTGCCTAACTCCGACAAAATCGAGGCCATCTACGAACCCTACGTCAAGCTCACCATCTACACCCCCGAGGAATACGTGGGCTCCATCATGCAACTCCTGCAAGAAAAGCGCGGCAAGATGGGCAACATGCACTACATCGGCAAGCGGGTAGAGTTGGTGTACGAGGTGCCTTTTGGTGAGATCCTCTACGACTTCCACGACCGCCTGAAGTCCATCAGCCGGGGCTACGCCTCCATGGACTATGAGCAGATGGGTTACCGGGAAGGAGACCTGGTCAAGGTGAGTATCCTGGTCAACGAAGAGCCGGTAGATGCGCTGGCCTTCATCGCCCACGAGGACAAAGCCTATAGCATCGGACGCGAAATTGTGGACAAGCTGGCCGAGGTCATCCCCCGCCAGCAGTTCGCAGTACCCATCCAGGCCGCCATAGGGGGCAAGATCATCGCTCGAGCCACCGTCAAGGCCCTGCGCAAAGACGTGCTGGCCAAGTGCTACGGGGGCGACATCACCCGCAAGAAAAAGCTCTTGGAAAAGCAAAAAGAAGGCAAAAAACGCCTGAAGGCCATCGGCAAAGTAGATGTACCACAGGAAGCTTTCCTAGCCGTACTCTCGACGGGACGCAACTAGTTTAGACCGATCTCGGTCAGGTGCTTCGGCAGGTTGCGGGGGGCCACCTCAAAGCGCAGAGGATCGGCAGGCACACGGGAGTCACGCCCGCCCTGTCTTATTTCACCTTGCAGCGAAAAACGTACCCGCCCTGCGCTATGTTCAGCCCGAAGGTGCAGCGGGGCGGCGCTGGGACAAGGAACCAGGGTAGCCAGGCCCCCCTCGTCGAAACCCAGGCAGTCGGGGTAGCTAACCACGAAACCACCTGGCTGCACGTAGTCGGCCAGCAGGTTGCCGCTGCTGTCTGGAATGGTAGTGGGGATGGTGGCCGGCAGCCCGTTGGGCAGGCGGCTGCTACCTACCGCCAGGTTGCGCTCGTAGATGTACAGCAGCCACTTGTTGTTGTTGGCGGGGTCGGGGCCGGGGTTCTCGGCGCCGGTAGCCCGCGACACCACCCAGCCCCGGTGGAGGGGGTAGATCATCACAAACTTCACCACCTCCACCCCCTCCTCCACCCGGGGGGGCTGGAGCAGGGCAATGGCGGGATCCTGGCCAATTTTCCAGATGTTCGTGCTATTCCGCGGATTTCGCACTGTGTAACCGTTCGTACTGCCAATGCTGAGGGTTACACCGGGGGGATAGATAAACGCGGCGGTGGAGAGGTAATCGCTCACCAAATTACCCGCGTTGCGCAGGTCTTCGGTAAGAAGCTGGGTGATTTGCACGAAGCGCAGGCCGTCGCTGCTGTTGCGAAGCCCAGCGGCAATCAGACCCAGAATCGCTACCCCAATAACGGCTGCGATCAGCATTTCGATGAGGGTGATGCCAGCTCTGTGCATAAGGCCTCTACTGGGGCGGAAGGGCCACCTCGGTGGCAAAACGGTAGGGTCGGTCTTGGGGGCCGGTGAAGCGCAGGGTAACCCGGCGCAACACCACTTGAGTTCCGATGCGCTGGATGTCTTCAACGGTGACAGTGGGCGTGCTAAAGCCGCTGGGGGGCGTTACCGATGGGAGAGTTGCCGCATTGTAGGTGGCTCTGGTGGACCAGCTGGCCCGCAGGTTGTCGAAGTAGCTGCGGGCATAGGCCTGGGCCTGGGTGTCGATCTGGGCCTTGCGGGTCAGCGAGAAGCTCGAGCCGAAGTAGGTCAGCATCAAAATGGTCATGGAGAGGATGGCCAGCGCTACCATCACCTCTACAAAGGAGAATCCACTACGGCGCACGCACCACCACCTTGCCGGTGCTGCCCACAATGTGCACCTCGAGCACACGGTTACCTGGCCCCCGCAGCCTGTAGGTGCGGTTGGGCGCGCTGACGATACCGTAGGGGGCTATAAAGGTTATGCTGCCCCCACCGGCAGGTACGCTTTGAAAGACCACGCCTCGAGGCAGCGACTTGTCGGCCAGAGAGGCCAGACTGCTGGTGCGGCCTGCTTTGTAGGTACTGCTGTTGGCAGTGGCCTGGAAGGTAAAGTTAACCGACTGGCGCCGGGCTTGCTGGCGGATGCTCAGTAGCTCGGTGGCCACCTGGGTAGCCGCCTCGCGGAGGGTCAGGCTCTCTTGGTAGGAGCGCAGCGAGACAAAACCCACCCCCAGCAGAATGCCCAGCACGGCAAGCACGATCAGAAGCTCCAGCAGGCTGATGCCCTTTGAAAAAGCTCCTTTCACTGGCCCACCACCTCCCATATACCCCTTCTGAGCTGGGCCTGCTGCCCTCCGGGAAGCCGTGGGCGCAGACGGTTGTCGTGGTAGATGGTCAGGCCTGGTGCGCTGCCGCCAGGCCCCGGCACAAAGACGCCGGTATCGGCAGCCACCAGGGCCCCGCGCAGATCCCAGCGCCCACCCAGCTTGGGGTATTTGCGCTGCACAATGCCAAAGATGGCGTTGGCTGAGTAGAGCAGCCCGTCGGTACGTAAGGCACCGGTACCTCGAGCGTTCATCGAACTGGCCCAGAGGTTTTTGAGGACAGCATTGTTGAAGGTACTCGAGGTCACCTCGTACCGGACAGCGCGGGCTAGGATGCTGCTGACCTGGGCCGCCGTGAGGGTGGTGACGCTCAAGGCGGTATCGCCCCGACAAAAGGAGACCGGGGCCCCATCGCGAATGGTGCTGTAGTTGGCGTAGTTCTGCGGGTCGTGGCTGCAGCCGGTAGCGAAGTAAACCTGATTCTCGCCAAAGGTGTAAAGGCGGGGTCGGTAGCTGCTGTCACGCAGGTAGCGCTGTAGCTCCCGGCGGTTGAAATTGGCAATCTCGGTGAGGGTTAGGTTGGGACGACTGCTCCGATACGTGGACGTGAGCTGCGAACAGGCCTGGTGGGCGGGGTTGGCCTGACAAAAGCTTAGGGTTTGCTGGTTACGATCAACACTCAGCATATTGATCGGGTCACGGCGGGCATCGTTGAGAAAGGTATCAATGGTCATATAGTCGCCCACCACGACATTTCCGCCGGCAATCAGGTGGAGTTGGGGCAGGCGGCTGGGGGTGCTGTAATCGCAATCTGCTAGGGTACTTCCTGTACCACAATCGTAGGTCAGGTCACCCATCACGTAGACGTTGCCGCGGGCCAGGATGGTTCCATTGCCGCGAACACGTCCCCGTATCACCACATCCCCATCCACGAAAACCGTACCGCTTAGGGTAATGGGGGTAACCAAGCCGTCCAGGATCACATTACTGCGGTTTTGGCCCAGATTGGCTGAGGTCTGGGTCTGCACTAAAGCACCGCCAGGCCAGGTAATGCTGCCCGAAGGGTTGATGCGCATAGCGGCAGTGATAGAGCCTGCGCCGTAGCTCTCGTTGGTTCCAGCCAGGCTCGAGCTCACCTCGGCGTTCCACTCGGCATCGTCAATGAGGCGGTTGTTGTTGGTGTCTGGGATGGGCAAAGGGAAGCTATCCGGCAGTTCACCATCGGGGAAACGGTTGCCAAAAGCCGAGAGGTTGTTGCTATCGGGGTAGTTGTAGTACAGGTTCTGCGGGGTGGTGCAGTTGCTGGGAATCGAGCAGTCGGCGGGGGTGGCACTGATCAGGGTGGTGGAGCGGATGCGGGTATCGCCGGGGTTCATGGTGGTGCGGTAGCGGTTGGAGGGGCCAATTCTGCCGCTGGATTGCTGGGTGATGGTGCCTCGAGTCACCAGCGAGCCGTGCACCACCCCGGCTTCTTCATTGTCGCGCATGATCAGGCTTTCCAGCACCCCCACCTTGGCCCGCCGCCACCAGGTGCTGGGGTCGCTGGTGGGGTTGCCCCGCAAAGCATCCAGGCTTTTTATGTCCAGGTGGCAGAAAATGCACTCGGCGTTGTTGGTTAGGAGGGCGTAGTCGAAAGGGAAGAAGGCGCGCTCTACCCGGAAAACCTGCCGCAGGCGCCGGATGGTCCCATCGGCCAGGGTGCCGGTGGAGGTAAGGGTAAGCACGATTGTATAAGGGTCGGTGCTGGTATCGTCCTGGCGCGAGACCCGTACCACAAAGCTGGAGCCATCCCCCAGGCTTTGCGGCTCGCCAAACAGGCTGGCAATGGTGGCGCCGTTGGTCAGGCCCATGCGGTTGAGTTCCGCGGCATAGGCGCTTACGCTGGGAGAGGCCGCACTGGCCAGCACCTGGTGCCATAGCCAGGCTAAAGCCCGCTCGAGCCCCGCTTCAGCGGCCAACTGGGCCTGCGAGGTGCGCAGGGCATCCTGGGCGTTGCGGCGGTTGGAGAGCGAGGTGAGCGCAGCAATGCTAACTAGGATAACGACGATGAACATGAAGACCAGGATGGATACCAAAGCAATTCCCCTCTTGTGCAGCATAGAATACCCTCTCTAACAGACCTGCTCAGCCGAAGTGTATTATATGAACCCTGCTCGAATCGTTCCGTTTGAAGGCAGATCGGCGCAGGAAAATCTCCTCTTCACCGCCCGGGCTTCAGTCGGGGCGAAAGAGAACAAATCAGGAGTGTTTCGGCAGGACGCACCCTAAACGCTCCGGTATTCGGCGGGCCTTCCGTCCGCTTCCCCCAGCACCAGCAGGGTAAATCCGGCCCTACGTGCTCAACAAGCCCAGGCTTCGGGCCCGCTCGAGGGCCTCCACGCGGTTGCGGGCCTCGAGTTTCTCGTATATCCGTACCAGGTGATCCTTGACTGTTTCGGGTGAGATGCGTAGGCGGCGGGCAATTTCTTTGGTGGAGAGCCCCTGGGCCATCCACTGCAGCACCTCCTGCTCGCGGGTGGTGAGCTTGGGCAACACGGGAGCAATCAGGCGAGGCTCCAGTCCCTGGCTAAGCCGACGCAAGCGCTCCGCCAGGGCCTCAGGGGGTAGTTCTTTCGACCAGTAGGCATCGGCCCCAGCAAGGGCAGCCTGCTGCAGCAAAACCGGCTCGCTAAATGTCGTCAGTAGGGTAATAAGGCCCCTATAGTGCCGCTCTCGCAACAGCCGCACTGCAGTAATGCCGTCCGTATGAGGCATCCGCACATCCAGCACCACCCCGTCCGGCAGCAGTTGCAGGCACAGCTTCAGGGCCTCCTGGCCGTCGCTGGCCTCCCCCACGATCTCAAACCCCTCGCGCTCGAGGGCAACACGCAGGCCCATACGAAACAAGGGGTGGTCATCAGCGATGAGAAGGCGCATCTTTTATAACTATAAGCCCCCTCTACGCACAGCGAGCCCTCAGGCCCAGCTCAAATTAGGGGAGGTCTATAGTGGGAAGCGGCCTGACCCCCCGGCACCCGAATACGCAGCCGGGTACCCTGCCCCGGTAAGGCCAGGCTTTCCAGCTGACCCCCGTGCACCTCGGCCACCCGCCGGGCCACATACAGGCCCAGTCCAGCACTGCCAGCCCGCACCCCCCGTAAGCGCCGGCTGCGGAAAGGCTGGGTAAGGGCTTCCAGGCTGTCGGGCAGGCCTGGGCCATCGTCTTCGACCTCGAGCCAGTCATCTCCCGCCCGTAGCACCACCCGGCTCTGGGCATGGCGCAGCGCATTCTCGACGAGGTTGGCCAGGGCCCGCTCCAACAAGAGCCGTTCGGCCCGAATCCACCCAGCCCCTTCGATCTCCAAGCGTAGCCCACGCTTTCGCGCCTGCTGGGCAAAACGCAGACGAAAGTCCTCTAGAATCGAGCGCAGGTTGAGGTTTTCAGGCTGGACACGCTGGGTCTCGAGACGGCTGGCGGTAAGGAGGTTTTCCACCAACAAGTAGCTTCGGCTCAGCTCCTCTTGCAGACTCCGCAGTATCTCTTTGCGCTTCTCTGATCCGATTTGCTCGGCTTCCTCGAGGTAGTTTAGTGCCCGTAGGCTAGCCAGCAGGGGGGTTTTGAGGTCGTGGGTTAGGGCAGCATAGGTGGCCTCACGGGCTTCCAACAGTTCTCGCAGGTAATCGAGCAGCTCCTCGAAGCCCTCGCGAAGCTGCTCTATCTCGGCAGGCGGGCGTTGTTTGGGCGAGGGCAGGGAAAGCTCGGCCAGGGTACGGCCTGCTCCCCGCAGATAGTAGAGGCTGCGGGTGAGTTCGTCCATGGGCCGCAGGAGGGTGCTGGCCAGGATGTAACCCACGCCAGCGGCAATTAGGGCCAGCACCAGCAACCAGACCAGCAAGAAGAGCGAGGTTTCCAACGACTGCCCGCGGGCCGAGGCCCAAAAGGTCAGCACAATCACCAGGTTGGGTATAAAAGCCAATAAACCAATCACCCAGGCCAGTTGGCGCTTGAGCGGCATGGTTTTAGTCTAGCGGTCGGCCCTGCGGAAGCTGCTACCTAGCAGGGGTGGATCGCCTGGTCATTGTTGCTGGCTGAGTCTAACAAAACACCCAAGCAGCAAAACCTATACTTATACGTGTGGGTATTCCTATGACCAACGCCCTCGGCCGCTTGGTGGAGTCGGCCCCCTTTAACCACTTTGTGACTGCTTTTATCCTACTGGCTGCCCTGCTGGTAGGCCTCGAGACCTACCCCCCTCTCGTGGAACGCTATGGCGCTATCCTTCACGGGTTCAATAACCTGGTGCTGGCCATTTTTGCTCTCGAGGTGCTCCTGCGCATGGGGGCCTTATGGCCACAGCCATGGCGCTACTTTCACAGCGGCTGGAACGTTTTCGACTTCGCCATCGTAGCTGCTAGCCTGCTGCCGGGGCTAGGGAACTACGCGGTGGCAGCCCGATTGATGCGGCTGCTGCGCGTGCTCCGGCTCATCCGCACCCTACCCGACCTCCAGATCATCCTGGGGGCACTGCTGCGCAGCATCCCCTCCATCGGCTACGTGCTGCTGCTAATGATGCTCCTGCTCTACGTCTACGCGGTGGCCGGAGTGTTTTTGTTTGGCCCCAGCGACCCCTTCCACTTCGGCAACCTACACAGCGCTCTGCTCACCCTCTTCAGCATCCTAACCCTGGAAGGCTGGGTGGATGTGCTCCGCATTCAGTATTTTGGCTGTACGCGCTTCGAGCTGCCCGATCCCAAGCTTTGCAGCCAGCCACAGGCCCAACCCCTGGTTGCCGCGCTGTACATGGTTTCGTTCGTGTTGCTAGGCACTTTGGTGTTCTTGAACTTGCTGGTGGGCATCATCGTCAACAGCATGGACGAGATGCGCAAGAGCCTGCAAGAGCGCAGAGCACCCCCCTCTAGCCTCGAGCGCCAGCTAGAGGAGGTACAGACCCGGCTGCAAGAAGCGCAGGCCCTGCTAAGCCGCTTGCAGGAACAAAAAAATAAAGTGGGGTAGCGAGCACGAAGCCCGTGTGAAAGCCAACACCCTTATCAGCCGAGCGGCACCCGCGTTATTCTGGTATTCAGTGACCGCATATGCTGGAGAAACTCGAAGCCCTTGAATCTGAGTACCAGGCCCTCGAGCGACAGTTGGCCGACCCGGCGGTGCTCACCAACCAGAGCGAGTATCTGCGCATCAGCAAGCGCTATGCTGAGATGGGCCATCTGATCCATGTCATTCGCAGCTACAAAAAAGCCCTGACCCAGCTTGAGGAAGCCCGCGAGCTGCGCTCAGACCCCGAGCTAGGGGAGATAGCCCAGGCCGACATCGCAGTTCTTGAACCCCGCATCAAGGCTCTCGAGGCCGAGCTCGAGCTCTTGCTGCTGCCTAAAGACCCCCTTGATGAGAAGAACGCCATCGTGGAGATCCGGGCTGGTACCGGAGGCGAGGAGGCCGCGCTTTTCGCCGCCGAGTTGCGGGACATGATTATAGAGTATGCCCGGCGGGGCGGTTATAAGGTAGAACTCCTGGACACCTCGCTCACCGATCTAGGAGGGGTTTCCAAAGTCTCCCTCGAGGTGATAGGCCCAGGGGCCTATGGCTACCTGAAGTACGAGGCCGGGGTACACCGTGTGCAGCGGGTCCCCGCCACCGAGACCCAGGGGCGCATCCACACCTCCACCGCTACCATCGCGGTGATGCCCGAAGCCGAGGAAGTGGAGGTGGAGCTGGACCCTGCCGACCTCGAGATCACCGTCTCGCGGGCCTCGGGGCCAGGGGGCCAAGGGGTCAACACCACCGACTCGGCGGTCCAGATCCTACACAAGCCCACCGGCATAATCGTCTCCTGCATGGAGTCGCGCAGCCAGATTAGAAACAAGGAAAAAGCCCTCACCATCCTGCGCGCGCGCCTTCTGGAGATCAAGCGGGCTGAGGAAGCCGCCCGCCGCCGCGAAGACCGCCTGGCCCAGATTGGCGCGGGCGAACGTTCGGAGAAGATCCGCACCTACAACTTCCCCCAGTCGCGCGTGACCGACCACCGCATCGGCTTCACCACCCACGACCTGGAAGGGGTGCTCTCGGGCGACCTCTCCAAGCTACACGAGGCCCTGCGCAAAGCTGACCAGGAACGCCAGCTCGAGGCCCTGTCCAGCAAGACCGCCTAGGCAAAGATGGTCTTTATGCACGGGTTGCGACGTGACCTATTGGTGGCGGCAGCCATCCTGATGGACAAGCAGGGGCGGGTCTTGCTGGTCGCCAACGACTGGAGCCGCCGCGGCAGGGTACGCTATACCCTGCCTGGAGGAATGGTCGAAGCGGGCGAAACCGTGCTGGCTGCCATTGCACGGGAAGTACTCGAGGAAACCGGCCTGCGGGTTAAGGCTATCCAGCACCTGGCCTACGTGGTACAGGTGGAGGACACCCGTAAAAGCGAGCGCACCGTCGCCATAGCCTTTCGCGCCGATTACGAGGGCCTGCTCAACCCCAAAGACCCCGATGGGCACATCGTGGAGGCCCGCTTCTTCACTGCCGAAGAGGTCGCCATCAAGCTAGACGAGCACCGGCCTTTGCTGGAGCCCCTGATGGACTACCTGAAGGGAGAACGGGGCCGTTTTTATGCCTACTCGAGCTGGGGTGGTGAGAGCACCCGGGTGTGACCTAGCGGCGGATGGCAAAACCCTGTTGCTCCAGCACAGCGATGATGTTTTGCATAAAGGAATCGGTCTCACGGTCAGTCAGGGTGCGCTCAGGATGGCGGAAGACGAGGTGAAAGGCCAGGCTCTTCTGCCCCTCCTCTAGCGGCCTGCCCCGGTATACGTCGAAAATCTCGAGCTTTTCCAGGTATTCGCCTGCCCCCGTACGAATCAAACGCTCGACCTCAGCATAGGGGGTAGGCTCCGGCACCACCACTGCCAGATCACGCATGGAGGCGGGGTACCTGGCGATATCGACAAAGCCAGCCGCTCCCCTGCTGAGGGGCAGGGTAAGCTCGAAGAGGTACACCTGGGGCAGCTCTAGGGCCGCCGCAATGGCTGGGTGCAGCGCCCCGATATGCCCCACCCTTTGCTCGTTCCAGAAGACCGCCCCGCTGATGCCAGGGTGCAGATGTGGTGCGGTCTCTTTCTCCACCCGCACGCTGCTGCCCAGGTTGCGTGCGGCTGCCTCGAGAAGCCCCTTGAGGGCAAAGAAGCTGCCATCTAGGCCCCTTTGCCAGCGCCCCGTAATCGGCTCGCCACACAGCAAGGCCGAAAGGTGGGGGGTTTCGCTTTGCACGAAGACCTTGCCCACCTCGAATAATAGAAAAGGCCCGTCCTCACCCTGCGCCAGTGCAGTTTGCAAGTTCCTAAGTAGGCCTGGGTAGAGGGCCGTACGCAAAGCACTGCGCTCGGCGGTCTGGGGGTTCTGCATGAACACCGTGGGCGCTGGTGCCCGCATCAAGGCGCATTCCTCCGGCGAGGACCAGGAATAGTTCAGCACCTCCTGAAAGCCCAGTCCAACCATAACCTGCTTGAGCCGCTCGAGATCCTCGTAGGGCGCATCCACGCCCAGGTTGTCGGGGTGGGGGAAGAAGCTGGGCAGGGTGGTGGGAATCTGCTCGTAACCCACGATGCGGGCCACCTCCTCCACCAGGTCTTCTTCGATGGTGAGATCCACCCGGTAGCTAGGCGGGGTTACCGCCCAAACACCTGCCTCCTCGGTGGGTTCAACCCGGCAGCCCAGGCGACGGAGCACCTCGGCCTGGGTGGCTTCGGGGTACTCGAGCCCCACCAGCCTCGAGGTATAGGCGGGCCGGAAGGCGATGGGCGGGTGGGGCTGGGTGTAGTTAAGGTCGAGGCGCTCCTGGGCCACCTGCACCTCTGGGCCACCCCAGGCTTGCAGCAGTTCCATAAAGCGGTCGGCAGCCAGGAGCTGTCCGTCCTTGTCTACGCCCCGCTCGAAGCGGTAAGAGGCCTCGGTTCTGAGCCCCTGGCGCCTGGCGGTACGGCGCACCCGCACGGGGTCGAAGTGGGCCACCTCAAGGGCTACCGCAGTGGTGGTCTCGCGGATTTCGTCCTCGAGGCCTCCCATCACCCCCGCCAGACCGGCCGGGCGGGTGTGCTGGCCGTCCTTGACCGCAATCAGCAGGTCGTGCGCATCCAGGGTGCGCTCCTGTCCGTCCAGGGTGACCAGCTTTTCCCCAGCTCTAGCCCGACGCACCACCAGGCCTTCCTTGATGAAGGCCGCATCGTAGGCGTGCATGGGGTTGCCAAGCTCGAGCATGGCGTAGTTGGTGGCATCCACCACGTTGGAGATGGGCCGCATCCCGGCCGCGTACAAGCGGCGCTGCGCCCACAAGGGACTAGGCCCCACCCGCACCCCCCGCGCATAGGACAGGGTGAAGCGGTCGCAGCCCTCTGGGTCTTCGATCCAGACCCCAAAAGGCAGGGGCAAGGGCGTGGTCTGGGGCTGGGGCTGGGGCTTGACCAGGGTCAGGCCTAAAGCGGCCAGGTCGCGTGCCACCCCGTAGACCGAGAGCCAGTCGGGACGGTTGGGGGTGATCTCGACCTCGATGACCTCCTCGGGGCCCCAGACCTCGGCCAGGGGGGTGCCGGGCGGCAGGGCCTCGAGGGGCAGCTCGAGCAGGCCCCCCGCGTAATCGCCCAGCCCCAGCTCCCTGGCCGAGAGGGCCATTCCGTAGGACTCGAGGCCAGCAATTTTTCGAACACTCAGCTCGCTTCCATCAGGCAACACCGTTCCCGGCAGGGCCAGCGCTACCCCCATGCCCGCTTTGGCATTGGGCGCAGCAGAGATAACCTGCACCTCCCGCCCGATGTCCACCACCAGCCTGCGCACCTCCTTACCTTCCAGGTTCTCCACCTGCAACACCCGGCCAAACACCACCCGACCAGGGGGCGGAGGCAGATGGGTGATGGACTCGGTCTCGAGGCCCAGCCCAGCCAGAAGCTCTTCCAAACGTGCACTGCTGGGCGCGTCGGGCAGGAATTCTTTGAGCCAGCTATAGACGATCTTCATCCGCGAACCCCACACTAACCTCTAAACTGCCGCAAAAAGCTCAGGCGGTTCTGATAGAAATAGCGAATATCGGGGATACCGTAGCGCAACAGGGCCAGCCGCTCAACCCCCATCCCAAAGGCCCAGCCGGTCATGCCCTCGTAGGCCCTCGGCAGGCCGTGTTTTTGCCGGTAGTCGTCTACCACTTTGAATAAGTAGGGGTGTACCATGCCAGCTCCGCCCAGCTCGAGCCACTTCTGCCGCTCAGGCCACCACATGGCAAACTGCACCCCCGGCTCCACAAAAGGGAAGTAGGTTGGCTGAAAACGGGCCCTGCCTTCCTTGCCAAAAAGCCCCCGGGCCAGCTCGCTAATCGCGCCTTTGAGATCGGCCATGGTGATGTGGGGCCCCACCACCAGGCCCTCGAGCTGGTAGAACATAACCTCGTGCGAGGCGTCGGTCTGCTCGTAGCGGAACACCCGCCCCGGCACCACAATCCTAAAAGGCGGGGTGTGCTGGATCATGTAGCGGATCTGCATCCCCGAGGTATGGGTTCGCAGCACCGCGCCACCCAAAGCAGTGACATCCTCACCCAAAGGCCCCTGAATGACAAAGCTACCTTCGGAGGCTTCCTGCCCGCTAGGAGCGGGACTAAACTCAACCCAAAAGGTATCCTGCATATCCCGCGCGGGGTGCCACTCGGGCATGTTGAGCGCGTCGAAGTTGAAGAACTCGCTCTCCACCTCGGGGCCTTCCACCACGCTAAAGCCCAACTTGCGAAAGATGTTCACCAGCTCAGAGATAACTAGGCTGGTGATGTGCAGACCGCCTGAGGGAAAGGCATAGCCAGGGAGCGAAACATCCAAAGCTTCTCGCTCGAGCATAGCCTGAAGGGCTTGTTCCCTAAGCTGAACCGCACGCACTTCCAGGGCCTCCTCGAGGGCCCGCTTCCACTCGTTGAGCAACCGGCCCTTCTCCTTGCGCTGCTCAGGCGCCAACTGGACCAGACTTTTCATCTCCTTTGTCAGCAGACCGTTTTTTCCCAAGTAGTGAACCTTCAAGGCCTGCAAGCCCTCCAGTGTGGACACCTTGCCGATCTCTTCCAGTGCTGCTCCAATATCCATGAGAAGCCTCCTCACTGGTCTACCCAAAAGCGTTGGGCGGCACCGGGCCGCCCACGAGAGGGGTTCTGCGCCTCCCGCAGCCTAGCTAAAAAACCACCCCCTAGCCATACTTGCGGGTTAGCCTACCATCAGGGAGAAACCTGGGTCAATCACACACCCTAGGGCTATGCTAGGAGCACAGCATTGGTCAAAGTAGCACGGTGGCAGCCCATGAGGCAGGTATACTTCGGCTTGATGTTGAGCTGGCTTGATCTGGTGGCATTGTTGATTTTCTCGGCAGCCCTTGCGGTGGGTATCCGCCAAGGAGTTTCATTTGCTCTGGCCTTAGCGCCAGCACTGGTGCTTTACGTATTGCTGGCACCTCTGTTAGGGGCTTGGATTACCCCAGCAGTGCTACCTGCTTTGGCGCTGGCCCTAGGGCTCGGCATGGCCTACCTAAGCCAGTTTATTCCAATCGCGCCACTTACCCCTACCCTCGAGGCCATCGCTGGCGGTGTGGGAGGGTTTTTGTGGGGCTTCTTTCTAGCCTTCATCATCTGGGTTAGCTTCCCTAGCGAATTTGTAGCTTCCACCGGTGCTTTGCGCTACCCCTCTGAGCGAATCCCCAGCGGGGTCAAGGACGGCATTGTCAGCAGCCCCTTTGCCCGCCCGCTGTTCGACTGGGCTAGCGGAAATCCCCTGCTCAGGGCAGCCTTGCTCCCGCACGTCAACCACCCTTAGGCTACTTGCGTCCAAAGTCTGCAGGGCTTTCTCCCCAAAGATCGGTTCGCCACTTGAGCACCGGGTTGGGATAGGTGTTGGAGGCCAGCCAAGCCTCGGCTTTGGCGATGCGGCGGAACAATTCGGCGTTTTGCGCTGTGGGCGTAAGATTGGTACGAGCTTTTTTGGCTCTTACCCAGGCAATGGCGCTGACGGAATCGGAGTAAACCGGCCAGATATAGCCCTTCTCACGGCATAGCATCAAGGCCTCAACGATGGCCAAAAACTCTCCCACGTTGTTGGTTCCCTGGGCAAAAGGACCCCGGCGAAAAACTTCCTGGCCGGTAGCAGCGTCCACACAACGATACTCCAGTAGCCCCGGATTGCCACTGCAGGCCGCGTCCACACAGTAGCTGGGAATGATCGGTAGGGACACCTGCATAGGCCCAGGCTGCGGGGTGCTCTTTTCCACACAGGCCTGGTATCCTTCAGCAAAGGCCCGCTTGGCCTTATCCAGACTCGCAAAGGACTTGTACTGCGCACCCGTAAAACCCTTGACCTGTGCTTCGGCTTCAGGCCAGGAAGTAAAAATGCCGGTTTTTCGACCTTTCCAGACCACGTAGTACTTGTTTTTAGCTTGGGCCATAGCGCAAAAACCCCTATCGAGCTGTGGTGTTCTTTCTAAGATGAAAAAACTGCTTGCGAAACTTAGCCACCTTGGGGCCCACCACAAACACGCAATAGGGTTGGTGGGGGTTGCGCTTGAAGTATTTCTGGTGGTACTCCTCAGCAGGATAGAACTTCTCGAAGGGCACCAGCTCAGTCACGATGGGGTTCTGCCAAAGACCGGATTGGTCCAGGTTCCGCATCACCTCCTGCGCCAGCGCCTTTTGCTCTGGGGAGTGGTAAAAGATGATCGAGCGATACTGAGGTCCCACATCGTAGCCCTGGCGGTTGGGCGTAGTAGGGTCGTGAACAGCAAAGAAAACCTGCAAAATATCCCGGTAAGAGATCACGCTGGGGTCGAAGGTCAGCTGGACCACTTCAGCGTGACCGGTCTGTTTGCCACACACCTGTTCATAGGTGGGGTTGGGTACGTGGCCTCCGGAGTACCCTGAGACCACCTCCTTCACACCCTCTAGTTCGTCGTAAACGGCTTCCAGGCACCAAAAGCAACCGCCGCCCAGGGTAGCCACCTCGAGGTTTTGCTTCATGACAAACCATTATGGCTGGACGCTGGCGCTACGATGTAAGGCCAGCAACTATAAGGACAACACCGCAGCCAGTTGGTACTTTTTGCGGTCAACTTCTTTGCGCTTCTCGATGGCTTCTGCGAAGGAGGTAAAGCAAATCTCTCCCTTCACTTCACCAATGGCAACCCCACTGGCCCCACCTAGCAGCGCTTCCACACAAGCAGCCCCCAGGCGGCTCGCCAGCACCCGGTCTTTGGCGGTGGGACTACCACCCCGCTGGATGTGGCCCAAAACCGTAACCCGGCCCTCGAAGCCGGAGTACTGTTGCACATCCCTAGCCAGCTGCTCGGCACCACCATCGTAGCCCCCTTCGGCCACCACCACGATAGAAGAGCGCTTGCCTTTCTCCGCCGATTTGTTAATTATCTGGGCGCAGGCCCGGGCATCAGTGGGAATTTCCGGAATCACAATCACCTCAGCTCCCCCGGCAATACCCACCTCGAGGGCGATGAAACCGGCATGGCGGCCCATCACCTCGATGAAGAAGACCCTCGAGTGGCTGGCGGCTGTATCACGGATGCGGTCAATGGCTTCCAAGGCTGTGTTGACGGCGGTATCGAAGCCGATGGTGTAATCGGTGCCGTAAAGGTCATTGTCGATGGTGCCCGGTGCACCCACTACTGGAATCTGGTGCTCGACCATCAGCTTTGCAGCACCCGCGTAGGTGCCGTTGCCGCCTATGGCGATCACCCCGTCTATTCCGGCTTTTTTTAGGTTTTCGGCAGCTTTGGCCCGGCCTTCGGGGAGCATGAATTCCTTGCTACGAGCGGTGAGCAGAATGGTGCCGCCGCGCTGCAGGGTATTTGCCACATCGCGCGGCCCCAACGGTACAAAATCACCCTCGATCATGCCCTGGTAGCCCCTCCGGATACCGATAACCTCTAGACCGTTGGCCCAAGCGCAACGCACCACCGCTCGAATGGCCGCATTCATGCCGGGTGCGTCACCCCCACTGGTAAAAACTGCGATCCGTTTCATCAAAGGTATACCTCGGCTCCACTCGCAAAACCGCCTGTTAGTTTACCCAGAAAATGGCGGCATCCACAGCCCCTTGTTAACCTCGAGCCAACACCTAAGGCACACCTAAAGGAACCTTCGCTATTCCTCGGGCAAGTGGGCCAGCTCGTAGGCCAGGTTACGGGGAATTCCTGCTTCGATCAGGGCTCTAACCAAGGCCTTGCCCTTGAGCCCCTGGGCCTTGAAGCGCTCAAGCATTTCGTTGGCCTCCTCCCCCTGGCTGGCTGAAGGCTTTTCTTTTGGCCCCAGAACCAGCACAAACTCGCCTTTGGGCTCCTTGAAGTGTTCCAGCGCCTGGCCCAGGCGGCCCCGCCAGACTTCCTCGTGCAGTTTAGAAAGCTCGCGCGCAATTGCCACCGGATGCTCTGGGCCATAAATCTGAAGAAGATCCTGCAGGGTTGCCCGTAAGCGATGCGGTGCCTCGTAAAGCACCACCGTGCGCCCAGCAACCTGCTGCAGGCGCTCCCACCGCTCCGAACGTTTTTGGGGCAGGAAGCCCTCGAAGGCAAAGCGGGCGGTAGGCAGACCGGAGGCTACCAAAGCCGGTATCAGTGCGGTGGGACCAGGCAGCACCTCGAGCCCCCAGCCTTCTTGGATGGCCAACGCCACCAGCTCGGCACCAGGATCGGAAATACCAGGGGTGCCAGCATCGGTCGCGTAGGCCACAAGGTGGTAGCCTTCCAGCAAGCGCCTGGCGTTTACTACGGTGTGTTGGTCGAGGCGCAACATGGGCTTAGAGATGCCAAAGTGCTTCAGCAGCAAGCCGGTGCGCCGGGTGTCCTCACAGGCTACCACCTCGGCCTCCCTAAGCACCCGCAGCGCCCGCAGGGTGATGTCCTCGAGGTTACCGATGGGTGTGGGCACCAAAATTAAGCGCACGGGTTCAGCCTAACCTGTTGCTTACGGAACTGCTTGCAGCTCCGTCCATGGACTGGTTTTGCCACGTGATTGGAAGCCCCTAGCGTAGCTAAAAGCCGGTAGCCAGACATGTCTTAGTCCTAAGAATCGTAGTACCATACACACTATGTTCGCTAAAACCATCCGCCTGCCGTTTCGCCTGTCAGGTATTCCGGTCTCGCTCGACATAAGCTTTCTCATTGTGCTGCCGCTCTTCGCCTTTTTAATCGGCAGCCAGCTTCCAGTTTATCTCCGGCTACTCCAACTTAGTGCGCCGCCAGAGCTGCTACAAGGCCCTACCCCCTACCTGCTAGGACTACTGGCTGCTCTGGGGCTTTTCCTTAGCGTGTTGCTGCACGAACTCGGTCATGCCCTCACCGCCCGAGCTTACGGTGTGCAAACCCGCGAGATTACCCTTTGGCTCTTAGGTGGGGTAGCCCAGCTCGAGCGAATCCCCCGCGATCGGGGAGCCGAGGCTGTCATCGCCATCGCAGGCCCCATCGTGAGCGTGCTGCTTTCGGGCCTGTTCGGTCTGATGCGGGGTCTGGTGCCGACCGAGGCTATCGTGGGACAGTTTTTACTGGGCTATCTGGCCTTCATTAACTTGATTCTGGCCTTGTTTAACCTGCTGCCAGCCCTACCCCTTGACGGCGGGCGTATCCTGCGTAGCCTGATGGCTTTGTACAGGCCCTACCTCGAGACCACCCGTGCCGCCGTGACCATCAGCAAAGTGTTGGCTTTTGCGCTGGGGCTTTTGGGTTTGCTAATCGGCAACCTATTCATGCTCCTGATCGCCTTCTTCGTCTTCATGGCAGCCAGTGCCGAGGCTGAGCAGGCTATGATCAACCGAACCCTCGAGGGTCTGCTGGTGCGCGACCTGATGACCCGACAGGTAAGCACCGTACCGCCCACTTTGACCGTAGCTGATCTGCTGGAAAAGATGATGCAGGAGCGGCACGTGGGGTACCCGGTGGTGGAAGAGGGACGGCTATTGGGCCTAATAAGCTTGGAAGACCTCAACGGTGCCTCGCCGCAGACCCAGGTGCGCGAACGGATGCGTCCACCGCTACAGCTAGACGAAAACACCGAGGCCTTGGCCGCTTTACAACGCATGGCCGAGCAGGGCTTCTCGAGGCTGCTCATCACAGATACCAACGGAAATCTGATTGGTATCTTGAGCAAAACCGATCTGCTGAGGGCTTTGCAGCTTCGCGCCGCCCAAATGAGCCTCGCCCATCCATCCAACCCCAGCAGCCGGTAGGCAGATTGAAACACCAAAAGAGGGACTGACTCGGAAAGGAGGTCCCCTGGTCTCAGATATGTTGGCAAAGCCTGTGCTCGGACAACCACAGGTGAGACTCTGAGTGAAGCAAAATAGGGGAACCACTTTTAGGAAGAGGAGGTTCCCCAGATGCAGCTTACCACAGTCGGCAAAGAGGTCTTTAGAGGCGCCAGG
>Ga0308390_1000662_pt1:0-20000 | contig 23864 bp, 17 predicted proteins | sample Hotspr2Sample149_FD_202358 | JGI IMG/M metagenome (GOLD analysis project Ga0308390, IMG submission 202358) | Hot spring phototrophic mat microbial communities from Mushroom Spring, Yellowstone National Park, Wyoming, United States - 20040719_149 ...
GTTGCATTTGTTATAGGCTCGGTTTTGGGTGCTACAACAGGTGGTTACATTCAGAGGTCAATTTATAACTGGGATCCTGTTGCAAGTGAAGCTTTTATTAGTGTAGTTTACGCTGTAATACTTGGCTTCCTTGGGTTTTATGGATTAAGAGACTACATAAAACTTAGCAAAGCAAGAAAAAAGGGTGTTACTGTTTCTGGTGATGCCCATGGTGGTGGACCAATGACAACAACTCAACTTGCCATTAATATTCAGAAGATTAAAATCCCTCCTATGATTAATTTTGATGAAGACTTTGGTGGAAGAAGAATCTCATGGCTCTTTGTTGCCCTCTGTGGTTTTTTGGTAGGTATCCTTGCAGCAGTTATGGGTGTTGGTGGTGGATTTGTCACATTCCCTCTTTTTGTTTATGTTCTTGGGGTATCAACACCCACAACAGTTGGAACTGATATTTTACAAATTATTTTCACTGCTGGATACTCATCAATAACTCAATATGCAATCTATGGATATGTCTTTTATACCCTTGCAATGGGACTTCTTCTTGGTTCACTTATAGGGATTCAGATTGGTGCATTAACAACAAAAGTTGTTCCTGGTATGGTAATAAGGGGATTCTGGGTTATGACAATACTTGCAGGATTTGCAAACAGAGCAAGTGTTGTTCCTGACAAATTAAGAAGTCTTGAACTGTGGTCTATATCAAAGTCAACCTGTGACATTATAATTCTTATTGGAAATGTTGTATTCTGGGCAGCAGTAGGTGGTTTCGCAGTATGGGTAATAGGAAGTTTCTTTAAGAATTTAAAGGCTTTTAGAGAGGAGGGATAAGATGGCAGCTGATAAAAAACATCTAACATGGGGATTGATTTTACTTGCCAGTTTTGTTGGTGTACTAATACTTATATTTGCACCAATATATGGACAGGGAATGAATGGTCTGGAATACAGCGATGACTTGTTCAATAAGTTAGCAAAGGGTTCAGCTTATCAGATTCCTAAGCTTAAAAAGGATGTGGAGAAATATAAAGGTAAAGTTCTTGATGTAGTTATTGATGTAAAGAAGCCAACTGATAAGCCAGGTGATGCGGAAAAGAGAGCTGAAAGAATTGTTAAGGTATTAACAATAAATGGTGCACAAGCGGAAGTTCAAGGTTCAAAAGTTCACATAACAGGAGATTTTGGAGCAATAATTTTAGCAGCTCTTGAAGATTCTGACCAGATGTATCATAATAACGGAGATTACATCAAGAAAAAATATGATGTAAAGGGTGAAACATCAGAGAAAGAGCTTGAAAATATTAAGCAGATGTTCAGACAGTGGCATAATGCTTTTACAGCTATAAATAAACAGCTAACTCTTCAGAAAAAAGCAGAAGATGCAAATTTTGTTAAAAAGGTTATGACAGCGGCAATAGAGCCTGCATATAACTTCTATGGAATTCAGGCTGTAAAGATTTCAGAGAAAGCTGGTGTAGCAACTGGTTTACTTGTTTTTTATGTATTATACACGATATGGTATGGCTTTGGAGTTCTCTATATCTTTGAAGGTTTAGGGCTTTCCACAAAGAAAGCAAAAGTAAAGAAGGAGGTCTAAGATGGCAATTGGAGCATGTCCATTAACCAAAGTAGATAAAATACTTTTAGCAACAGATGGTTCAGAGGCTGCAAAATTTGCTGCACAAGCTGCTGTTGAGCTTGCAAAACCATGCGGAAGCACAGTTTATGCAATATGCGTTGCTGAAGTTCCGATATTTGCAGCAGAGTTTGTTGAAACACTTCCTCAGGTAATTGATGCTCTTGAGGGAAGGGCAAAAAAGGCTCTCGATGAAATTAAGGAAATTGCAGATAAGGCAGGTGTAAAGTGTGAAGCAATAAGCTACACAGGACCAGAGCCATACAAATACATAATTGATGAAGCTATTAAAAACAGCGTAGATCTTATAATTCTTGGTAAAAAGGGTGTTATGCTTGGTGCAGTAGGCAAGAAAGTAATTGGTAATGCATCATGCAAAGTTCTTGTTGTTCCAACAGGAGCTACTTTGAATTTTGAAAGAATCTTGATAGCCACCGATGGCTCAGTATATAGTCAGGCAGCTGTTTCTGAAGCAATTGGTATAGCCAAAAGATTTAACAGTGAACTCATTGCTGTTTCTGTTGCGAAAAGGGATACAGATGTTAGCTATTCAGAAGAAGCCGTAAAAGTAGTGAAAGAGGCTGCTGAGCGTGAAGGAGTAAAAGTTCAAACAGTTATTGCAAAGGGAGAACCCTTTATGCAGATTGTTGATGTAGCGAATAAGAATACTGCTGGTTTGATAGTTATGGGAACATATGGTAAGACAGATATTGAAAAATTCTTCATGGGAAGTGTAACAGAAAGAGTGATAGGCACATCAGCCAGACCAGTAATGGTTGTAAAGAAAAAGTAATTTAAAAAGAGGAGATTCTTTGTTGTCCCTCAGAATAATAAAGATTTCATTCAGGGAAGCGAAGAATCTCCTCTTAAATATTTTTTCTGAATTTGTTGATAGGGGAAAGGCTCTCTTCCTCTTATGCCGTCATTCCGAGGGGGGTCAACACCCCCGAGGAATCTCTTATCATTAAAGAACCTGTCGGTGAAAAAAGGAGGAGATCCTTCATCTTCGCTGACCCTTCGCATAAACTCAGAGCTTCGGCTCAGGAAATAGCTTTCAGCTGTTTACCCTAAGAATGACGGAATGAGATCAAGACAGTTCTTTTCTATCGGCAATCTCAGATATATTCTATTTAACTGTAAAATGAGGTTTTATAATGCTATAATAATTTATGGATTTATTTACAGATAAAGTTTCCTATCTGCATATTCTTCATAATGATAAACCCTTTAAATCAGAGCCTCTTTCACTTTTTGACACTGAAAATTTCAATGAGTTAAAAATTGTAACCTATGTTTCTTCTCCTGATTTTTTCTTTGATAAAGTGAAAAAGTTTAAAAAAGTCATAGCAATTCTTGGTGAAGAGGAATCTGCAAGAGAGTTTTATCAGCTTGACCCTGTTTTTGAGGAAAGGATTATCCATTCTGCAGAGTCAGACCCTGAAGTCCTTGAAGCCATTGCAAATGGTAGAATTGAGCTAAGATATATGAAAGCAGGGGAGAGAATACATTCAAAAATTTATATTCTGTCAGATACTCAGGGAAAGTCAAGAGTAATGGTGGGTTCTGCAAACTTTACCAATGCTGCTTTCAGTAACAGAGGGCAGTTTGAGGAATTAATTGTTTATGATAGTTTTCATAATCCTTCTTTCTGTGATTCATACATTAAGAGATTTAATGAAATATATAAAAATTCAGTGGATTTTTTAAGTGAAAAAACAAGGAAAAAGCTTCAAAGCCTTATATTAAAGGCTGAAAATATAATGATTTTTACACCCGATGACAGAGCAGACAATATTGTTGAAAAAGTTAACAGGCAGATTCAAAGTGGTGGAGATGCTTCAACACTGGTTGTTGAGGTTATGGAAGAAAAGGAAAAGGCTGAAAAAAGAATAATGGAGATTGAAAGAATTGAAAAGATCATTGAAAATGTTACAAAGAAAACAAAAGATGGCTACTCTTTTGAGCAAAAACAGAAACTGTTAACCCTTAAAGAAAAGCTTAAGGAGATTGTGTCCTTTTCTCACAGAAAAACACAGGAGTTTATCGACAAAAGAAACTTTCTTTATTTAAATCCGGCTAATTGGGAGTTTTATATAAAAGAAAATGAACAGGCAGTCTCTTATGATGCTAATTTAACAGAAGAAAAATTAAAAGAAAATCTTAAAAAGCTTGTTAATTTTGTTAATTCTTACTGGGAGTTTGCAGTTTATAAAGACAGAGAAGTTCTTAAGAGAGTTTTTGAGGCAATACTTTTTGCCTTTACATCTCCTTTTATCCATCGCATAAGAAAATCAGTAAAGAAAAATAAAGGTGATGAGAAACTCGCGGAGATACCAATAGTTTTAATTCTTGGCGGACTTGCAAACACAGGGAAAACAAAGCTTCTTTTATTTATTAACAAACTTCTCGGAAATAACTTTGAAGTATTCAACTATAAAGACATATATACAAAAACACAGCGAATTATTTATGACCTCTTCTATACTAATAATATTTTCCCGATTCTGGTTGATGAAATATATGACAACTTCTTCAGAGGAGAAGGTGAAAGACTTATAAAAACCCTCACAAATACTCTAACAGAGCCACATCCATGTCTTATTGGAACATCTAATGTAGGATTTAGTGCAGAAAGTCAGGTAATAAGGCGTATTTACTATTTACACTTTGGCTCACCTTTTTCTGAAGATAAAAAAATAAAAGAAAGAGCTGAGAGATACTTTGAGGAAAAGGTGGGAATCATTGATGATAGCCTTTTTAGATATTTCCTCTCAGAGTTTGCAAGAAGAATGACTGAAGAGGAGTTTTTCAAAATTGAAGACCCCCTTTCTCTGTCAAGAAAAATATTTATTGATATGTTTTCCCTTTCAGGGATTGAGCTTCCTGATTTTATAAGCCAAAGTCCCTGCGGAGACTACTATAAAATAGGAAGTCAGGAATGGCAGGCTTTTTATCTGACAAGAAAAAAAGATTTTAAAGAGATGAAGGATGGAGGAGAAAGATATCTTGTAATTGACCTTAAGAGCATATACGAGCCAAGAGACGCAGAACAGCTTAAAAATAAACTACCTCCAAGCGTTGTAAAGTCATCGGGAACTCCACTGATTCTTCATAAGTACAGATTTCTCCAGTTTATAGGTCAGGAGGAAGGATTTTTGAAAAAATTTTTCGGATAAACAACCCAATTTAAAATTCAAAATCTGACTCTGGTTTTCAGGATTTTTTCCTGACTTTGACAGCATGGATTTAAAAAATTAATAAAATCAATATTTATACAAACAAAAAATTTTTACTCCAATGCCCTTAATATTATCTTGAGTTTATCAACGTAGGGACAAAAATTGGCAAATTGTACTCGTAAACCATTGATTTTACTTGATTCAGTTTTTATATCTTTTTATATCTACATCTATCTCTATTTATCTTTATAATTATTCATGTTTTTAAAAATTGTCCGCTCAGCCCAAAATATTGATTATGTTTATGTTGTAGAAGGATACAGGGATGACATTGGAAGAATAAGGCACAAGTATTTATTCAGTCTTGGAAGGTTTGATGATTTTCTAAATACTGAAGCATTAAAAAAACTTGCTAAGAGAGCTTTAACTGAAGCTACAGACTCCTCTGACCTTACAAAAATATCCGAAGGAAGAGTTCTTAATTATGGGCACTGTCTGATAAAGAAGCTTTGGGATAAATTTCAGTTTAATCTATTTTCTTTCCTTTTTATTTATGAGGGTCTTAGAGACTGCATTAAACAAAGATGTATCAACAGAAAGAATAAAAGAAGCTTTAAGGAGCATAACACTGACAGGGTTTAACATAAATGGCAAGGAATACTATTTAAAGAACAAGATGGATAAAGTAGCAAAAGCTTTATTTAAATCATTTAAAGTAAATGAACCAGCCAATGTAACAGCCAAAGAAGAATTCAGAATATAAAAAGATAAAAAATCATACAGTTAAATTTGCTGTTGTACAAAAATTTGCATTTTAAAAAAATAAAATTCAATATTTTCAATAACTTACAAAATTAAGTTGATAAACTCAGGATAAGTTTATCTTCTCTATTTATTGCATTAAGAATCTCTTCTCTTAGCAATGTACCTCCACCTGAAACTGTAAATCTTATAATTTGATTTTCAATTTCTATAAAAGTTGATTGAATTATTTTTACAATTTTATTTCCTATGGTATTTATCATTTTGTTTTCTCTTATAAAGGTTATTAACAAAAACTCTTCTCCACCCCATCTTACAACAATATTATTGTGTCTTAATATATTTACAAATGTTTGAGCTACTGCAAACAATAATTTTTCAATATAAATTGAATCAGAAATTTTCCGCTTTTTAACCGAAAAATTTTTTCCAAACTAAAAATTAATTTCTTGACATGCCCTGAAAGGATTAAATAAAATTTTTTTTATGCAGGAGAGCATTATTATAGTTGTAGGGCTTTCTATTTTATCCTTTGTTTCAGGAATGCTTGGACTTGGGGTTGCCTTTGCTGCTATTCCTTTTTTAGGTCTTTTCATGAATGATTTGGTTCATCAGGTTCAACCCTTAAGCCTTCTTTTAAATGGCATTACTGCATTACTAAGCACTTTCGGTTTTGCAAAAAGTGGATTTGTTGACTGGAAAAAAGCTTTACCACTCGCAATAATTACTACTGTTTCTGCTCCTATCGGTGCTTATATAGTTCAATTTGTTAATCAGAAATATGTCTGGATTATATATTTTATTGCTGTGTTTTATCTTGCTTATAGACTTTTTAAACCTGTAAAAGCTTCAAAAGATAAGGAAAATTTTAAATTAGCTGCAATATTAGCAATACCTATTTCAGTGCTTTCAGGTTTTCTCGGAGTTGGTCCTGGATTTCTGCTAATGCCGACGCTTATTCTTGTTGGCTTTGAAGCTAAAAAATCAGCTGGAATAAATGCCTTTGCAGTTACACCTCCTTCCTTTTCTTCTTTGATTCCCCATCTAAGTACAGCTCAATGGAATTTCTCTTTAACCCTTGCTTTGTTATTTTTTGGAGCTTTATTTTCCTTTTTAGGAGCAAGAACAACAAGCAAATTTGTTCCGAGTGTAAGAGTTAGACAGATATTTGCAATTTTAATTCTTATTGTAACAGGATACAAAATTTATACTTTTTTTTCTTAATTTGAAATGGAAAAACTTGTAATAAAATGGCAAAGACTTGTTGAAGAAAATAAAACATGTCCAAGATGTGGTGATACTGAAAAAGAACTTGAAAGAGCCTTTTTGAAACTTAAAGATGCCTTTGCTTTGCTAAACATAGAAGTTATTTTAGAAAAAATACAATTAAGCAAAGAAGATTTCAAAAGAAATCCATTAAGTTCAAATCAAATATGGATCAACATTAAACCCCTTGAATTCTGGATTAATGCAGGTATTGGCAATTCACGATGTTGCGATGTTTGTGGCGATGAAAACTGCAGGACAATTGAGTTATCTGGAAAATCCTATGAAACAGTGCCAGAGAATTTAATTATAAAAGCAAGTATTTTAGCTTTGGCTGATATGATAAAAAATAGATTAATTCACATCCCAAAGAATAATCTAAATACTTGAAATTGGTGATAGAAAAAAGAAGGTCTTTCTCTTATCTTGTCATTCTGAGGGGCTTAATGCCCCGAAGCGCTGTCCTGAGCCGAAGCTTTGAGCTTATGCGAATGGGAAGCTAAGGAACTTTCTAATTGAAAACCCCTTTAGGGAAAAAGGAGGAGATTCTTCACTCCGCTTACGCTCCGTTCAGAATGACAAAAAAAGGAGAATCAGAATGACCCCTTTTCTGTCACCCTGAGGCGTAAGCCGAAGGGTCTGCTGTGGAGATTCTTCCCCTTCGCTTCGCTCAGGGGCAGAATGACAAATAAAAGAGGCTCAGAATGGCTGAAAAAAGAAGGCTCAGGCGCGATGTCCTGAGGCGAAGCCCTAAGCCAAAGCCCTGAGCTTCTGCGATGGGTCAGCGAAGTGTCTGCTGATGGTCAGCGAAGGGATGACAAAATAGCCCGAAAGAATATAAAGATTAGCAAATTTTTTCAAAAAAATTGGAATGAATATTACCTGAACAATTTAAAATTTAATTTGTATGTCTATCAGCTACTTTAGAAGCACCAAAAGAATCAGGTTTAGTCACAGCCACATAACCTGAACCTACAATCATTTTTATCACTTCTTTTACGATATTCCTTGTTGCTCCATTCTTTCCTACATCAAGATGTATCTCAACAGGAAGTTTAGATACTCCATTTTCAGAAAGCTTATTTTTTAAGGCTTCTGCAATTTCCAGACTCAAAGATGCTTCTGTAAATATTCGTAATTTTAAGTTATCCATCTTCTCATGCTTAAGCTTTCTATAAAAATAGCGACCACCTGAACCTCTACGATGAATAATTATAGCTGTCACAAAAACTGTCTCTTCGCCGGGGAAAGAGTCACTACCAACAATTAAGCTATATTTCCTCTCTGGGGCTTCCTTCACAAACTCTATAATTTTTTCAAAAACCTGTTGGAAGGAAAGACTCCCATATGTGGGACTGTGGAAAAAAATTTTTTTTAACGACTCAGTTTCCATTGTCTGTATTTTCAATGCAGGTTTTATTCCTGCAATAAAAATTTTAAATTATTACGATAATTTTACCAGATCCTTTAAAACGTTTGCAAATAAAATTTTTAATATATAAAATCCCAATAAACAAAATAGTTTGACATTTAAAACTATCCTGTTTTATTATTATATTTATGGAACTTACAGTTATTGATCTTATTAAACAAACAGGAATTATTGTAAAGGTTGTTCTAATTATTCTACTTTTCTTTTCAATTTTTTCCTGGGCAATTATTTTTTATAAAATTAAAGTTTACAAGGGTATGAAGCATGAAAATGAACGTTTTTTTGATTTATTTATCAGTACAAACAACCATAAAGATCTCTTTTCATCGTTGAAAAGATTTGAATTAAGTCCACTTGCTTCCCTTTACAGAGGGATATTTTCAGAAATTTCAAGGAAAAATCCTTCTAATAAGCCAAATAACTTAAATCTTGAATTTATTGTAAAAAAATATTCCTCTGAAGAAATTAATAAAATTCAAAGTTATTTGGGTTTTCTTGCAACTACAGCATCTACTACACCTTTTATAGGACTTTTTGGAACTGTCTGGGGTATCATGGATGCCTTCCACAAGATAGGAATAAGAGGTTCTGCCTCACTGGCTACAGTTGCACCAGGTATTGCCGAAGCATTGATAGCAACAGCAGCTGGTTTATTTGCAGCAATCCCTGCGGTAATTGCTTATAATTATTTTAATAATCAAGCAAATAAACTGATTCATGAATTAAATGACTTTTCTGAAACAATTTTAAAACATCCATGGCAGGATTAATACCTCGTAGAAAATCAGCACTTGCTGAAATTAATGTTATTCCATTAGTTGATATAATGCTTGTGTTACTTATTATCTTCATGATTACTGCTCCACTCATGCAACAGGGAATCGATGTTAATTTACCAAAAGCAAAGGGAAAAAGTATTGAAGAAACAGAAAAAATCAATATTGTTGTCACAAAGGAAGGAAAAATTTATGTTAATGAAAAATTATCAACGATTCAGGAATTGCAATCTATTCTCTCAGCATTTAAAGATTCTAATGTATTTGTTTTACTAAAAGCAGATAAAGATGTTCCCTATGGACTTGTAGCAGAAATAATGGGAGAGATTAAGGCTTCTGGAATAGAAAGAATTGGAATGATAACAGAACCAAAAGAAAATCGATGACAACAAAGATTTACTCTTCTCTTTTTCTATCAATCATTTTTCACAGTTTATTTATCCTCCTTCTAATATTTGGAATAAAAAATTCTACCCATGACTTGAAAAATATTACCTACATAACTTTAATGCATGAATCTATTAATAAAAGTATCACTAATTCAAATTTACAAAATACAGAAAAAAATGAAATTGCCAAATTAAATCCCATTGTAAAACAAAAAGAAAAAATTAATGAAAAAAAAAATTAAATCAGACGAAGAGCTTCTGGAGGAAAGACTTTCTGCAATAAGAGCAAAAAAAAGAATTCAAGAAATTGCTATTTCTACTTCTTTGAAATCTAATACAGCTTCATCTACAAATAAACTTAATTCTAATGAGTTTTCGTCAAGTTATTTTACCATTATTTCTGGACTTATAAGGCAGCACTGGAGTATACCTGATACTGTTCCAAAAAATCTTGAAGCCATTGTAGCAGTAAGAATACTTTCAAACGGGCAAGTAATTATTGAAGGTTTTGAGAAGAGTTCTGGAAATACAATATTTGATTCCTCTGTAATAAGGGCTATTAAAAAATCCTCCCCCCTTCCTCCTCCAAAATCTGAGGTAATCGTAGGAATTAGGTTTAAGCCATGAAAGGTATCTTTAAGACAACCAAAATTATAATTATTCTTCTTTTTTTTAATCTTATATCCAATTCAACATTTGCTGAAAAAATTTATATCGATATAACACAACCTGGAATCAAAAAACTCAGCATCGCGTTAGAAGGTTTTGAAGAAATTTCAAAGGTTGGTAACACCATAAAAGAAGAACTTGAATTTACAGAGTATTTTAAGATTTATGGACCTTTTCCTTATAGGGGTGAAAAATTTGACCCTCTATTATGGAAATCAGCTGATGTAGAAATAGTTATAAGAGCTGTAAGTTTTGTCAAAATAGATGTTAAAGTTTACACTGTAACAACAGATGTTCCGATATTTACAAAAGATTACCCTTTGCAAAATAATGAATACACAGGTAAAATTATCGCTTCTGATATTTATAGACTTCTTACAGGAAAAAACTCTCCATTTTTTAATCAATTTACTTTTGTAAGAAAATTTAAAAATTCAATGGGAATTTTTATAAGCAACTGGAACGGAACACAGATTCAAGATACAGGCATTAGAAGGGAAATTATTTCAAAAGTTGTTCTTAAGGATAACAAAATTTTTTATTCATCTCTTCAAAATAAATTCTGGCATATTGAAGTTTTTGACATTTTCAATAAATCTAATAGAGAAATAATAAAAAGCAGAAATTTACTTAAACTTGGTGATGTTTCAAATAAATATGAAATCATTTATTTAGAAAGTGACGGAGAATTATCTCAAATTAAAATATTGGATCTATCTGGGAAAAATAAAACAGTCTCATCCTCTCGCTGGATTGATGCATCGCCAAGGTTTGCTCCATATTATATTTTACTCGTATCAAACAGAGTTGGCTCCCCTCAGATTTATCAGATGAGTTATGATGGTTTATCTATAAGAAGACTTACTTATCAGGGTAGATATAATACAGAGCCTACAATAAGTCCTTATGGGGATAAAATTGCGTTCTCTTCACTGTCAGCAGGATTTCAAATAAATGTATTAGATTTAAACTTCAATATGCAAACGCAGATAACAAAAGATGGTAACAATGAGCAACCTTCTTTTTGTCCTGATGGACATTTTTTAACGATTATGTCTGATAGATCTGGCAAAAAAGAGATTCTCCTCATAAGCTCCGACGGAGCAGTGCAAAAATCATTAACTCATGGATATCTTCCCCATTGCAGTAGATAAATGGTTAAATCAGGTATAGATCTATTTGAAAAAGCTCTTGACAAAAAATTTCATGGTTTAAAAGCAGGAGTACTTATTCATCCTGCATCAGTAAATAGGAAACTAATCTATACAAAAGAAGTACTTCTTAATACTAAAAAAATTAAAATTTCTGCTTTTTTTGGTCCCCAACATGGAATATTTGGAAATACTCAGGATAACATGATTGAGTGGGAAGGATTTATTGATAAATCAACGGGATTACCAGTTTATAGTTTGTATGGAAAAACACGAAAACCAACTTCTGAAATGCTTAAAGATATTGATATTTTGATTATTGATTTACAGGATGTTGGAGCAAGATATTACACCTTTATCTGGACTATGGCTTTGTGCATGGAAGCCTGTGAGGGAAAAATTCCTCTGATAGTTCTTGATAGAGTAAATCCAATTGGAGGAATTATTACAGAGGGACCTTTACTTAAAAAAATTTTTACCTCATTTGTAGGTCTTCATCCTTTGCCTGTAAGACATGGAATGACAATAGGAGAAATTGCTTTATACTTTAAAGACAATTTCTATCCAAAAGTTGACCTTACAGTGATTTATTTAAAAAATTGGAAAAGAAAATTATGGTTTAATGAAACTGGACTTCACTGGGTAATGCCTTCTCCAAATATGCCAACTTTAGATACAGCCACTGTTTATCCTGGAATGTGTTTACTTGAAGGCACAATTTTAAGTGAAGGAAGAGGAACAACAAGACCCTTTGAAATATTTGGAGCTCCCTTTATTGATCCTGCAAAACTTGTAAAAAGATTAAATGAATTTAAGTTAAAAGGGGTTTTTTTTAGACCACTTTATTTTACTCCAACATTTAATAAGTTTTCAGGACAGTTATGTGGCGGTGTTCAGATTCATGTTATTGACAGAGAAAAATTTAAAGCATTTAAAACAGCAGTTGCAATTTTGCTTACAATAAAAGAGATTTATCCTCAAATTAATATCTGGCGTGAGCCTCCCTATGAATATGAATTTGAAAAACTTCCCTTTGATATTCTCTCAGGTTCTGATCGACTAAGAAAAGATATTGAGGAAGGCAAATCTCTTAAGGATATGGAATATTGGTGGAATGATGAACTTGAAAGCTTCAGAAAAATAAGAGAAAAATATTTAATTTATGATTAAAGCATTTATACTTGCTGCAGGATACTCAAAAAGACTAAGACCAATTTCAGAACACATACCAAAACCCTTAATGCCTATTGCTGGAGAGATTTTACTTGAATATATCTATAAAAATCTAAGATCCCTAACCAAACATATTGGTATAAACTTACATTATAAAGCAAAAGAAATTGAAGAGCACATAAAAAATCATCATCTATCGCTTCACATATTTTATGAAAAGGAAATTCTTTTAACTGGCGGAGCTCTCTGGAATGCAAGACAATTTCTTAAGGATTCTCACTTCATAGTACATAACGGAGATATTTACTGGGATGGCAATATTAAAGAAGCAGTTGAATGGCATATTGAATCTAAAAATTCAATAACTCTTATTACTCATGAACACAAACCTCAAAACAAGTTAATTATCGATAAAGAAGGCAATTTACTTAGAATTGATAGCTCTAATAATCTAAGTCCAACAGAAAAAAGAGTTGCCTTTTGTGGAGTTGCAATTTATAGCCCTCAAATTCTTGAACTTTTACCTGAGGGTCCTTCATCAATAATTGATGTCTGGATTAAAGCTATAAAAGAAGGATTAAAGATAAAAACATTTAAAGCAAATTACAATTTTTGGTTTGATATAGGAACTCCAAATGAATATGCCCGAGCAGTTTTTCATAATTTAAAGAGAAATTTTACTTCCCTCTTTGTGCATTCAACTGTTTCAGGATGTGAATTAATAGAATTTAGTGGAAATGTGGTTATCGAAAAAAATGTAAAAATAAAAAAACCCTTTAAGGCTAAAAATATCATAATTCTTCCAGAAACTGAATTTAATCCCGAAAGCGAAAATATTTCCAATTCAATTTTTGGTAAAAATTATAGAATTCCAATTAAAATACCTATAAAAGAATCCTTAACCTTAAGCGGTTCTGATAGAGAATATTTCAGAAAAAATGGCAGAGTTTTTTGTAAATGGAAAAAATTATCAGAAGATTTTGAAAAGAACATATTTTTAGGAAAATTTCTAAAAGAAAAAAATTTCCCTGTTCCAGAAATTATTAAATTTGACAAGAATAATAAAATAATTATTTTTGAAGACCTTGGAGATTTAACACTTTATAGTTGGGTACAGTGCAAAAGAAATGATAAAGAGATTGAAAAAATTTACAAAAAAATACTTGAAAAAATTGGGAAACTTCATTGGGAAATTTCAAAAGAATCAACAAATTTAAATCTTCCAGAGTTTGATTACTCCTATTTTCGATGGGAAAGTGATTATTTTTTAAAGGAATGCGTTGAAGAAGTTTTTAAAATTAAATATCAAGGATTAGAGGATGAACTCCACTTTATTGCTGATACTCTCTCAAAAACTCAAAAAGTAATACTTCATAGAGACTTACAAAGCCAAAATATAATGCTAAAAAATGGGGAAATTTATTTTATTGATTATCAAAGTGCAAGAATGGGTCCTGCTGGATATGATATAGCCTCCCTAATTTGGGACCCCTATGTGAAACTTAATAATGAATTAAGAAAAAAACTTGTTAATTTTTATATCAAACACTGTAATCTTCAAGATATATCTTTTCTGAAAGAACTTTCATTGTGTAGAATTCAAAGACATATGCAAGCTCTTGGTGCCTACGGATTTTTAGCTTCAAAAAAGGGAAAAAAAAGCTTTCTTAAATTTATCCCTTATGGATTAAGCCTACTTATAGGGGATTTTGAGGAATGTTATATTGATTTACCAAGAATAAAAAATCTTGTCCTTAAGCTCAAGAACCTTATTTACAATAGCTCGTGCAGAGATTTCTTCATAATCTAAAAGTTCCTGAGAATTTCCACTCCTTGGTATTTTCTTACAAGATAGACTATAAATTTTTTCTGAACTAACTTCACTTTTTACAGCCTCACCAATCCCTCCTGCGGGGTAATGGTCTTCAACTGTTATAATTGCATATGTTTCAGATAAAGCTTGTTTGAGTAACTCTGTATTCAATGGTTTCACACTGTAAAGATCGATGACTCTAATATAAATTCCCTTATTTTTAAGTTCTTCATAAACTTTCAATGCCTCATGTAAAGTAATACCTGCTCCAACAATTGTAAATAAATCACTATCTGATGCCTTTAAAACTTTTGCTCCACCAATTGGAAAATCTTCATTTTCGCTATAAATAACAGGTGTGGCTGAGCGAGTTGTTCTTATATAAACAATTCCCTTATGTTTTGCAGCCTCTTTTACAAGTTTTTCAGTAGAAACAGCATCAGAGGGATACAAAACAACACTATTTAAAATACTGCGCATCATTGCGATATCTTCAAGTCCCATCTGACTTGCTCCATCTTGTCCAATAGAAACTCCAGCATGGGAGCCAACAAATTTTATATTTACATCACTGTATTGAGCCATTCTTATTTGATCAAAGGCACGAGTTAAAAAGGCTGCAAAAGTAGATACAAAGGGAATTTTGCCTCTAAGGGAAAGTCCAACTGCCATTCCAACCATATTTTGTTCTGCAACAAAACACTCAAAAAATCTTTCTGGATAATGATTTTTAAATATTTCTGCATATGTTGAATTAGAAACCTCTGCATCAAGAACAACCATATCTGGAAACTCTGGAAAAATTTTAACAAGTGCTTCTCCATAGGCTTTTCTTGTCGCAACTTTATCACCAATTGAATAATTTTTTATAAATTCTTTTGTTCGTAAAATTTCAAGATTGGCAGTTAGGGGGGCAGGTTTTTTTAAAGGAACCGAAAACTTTTTTATTTCTCCTAGTTCTCTCAGTGCTTGATTGAATTCTTCCTTAGTAAGTGCAACACCATGTCTTCCTTCTTTATCCTCAAGGAAGGATATTCCTTTTCCTTTTACTGTTTTTGCAATAATCATTGAGGGGACATTACTGCTTAATGATTCTTCATAGGCTTTAAAAATTTCATTAAAATTATGTCCATCAATACATATAGTTTTCCATCCAAAAGAAGAAATTCTTTTTTCGTAGGCAAATAAATCCCATCCGTACATTGTTTCGCCTCTTTGACCTAATCTATTAACATCAACTATTCCAATGAGATTATCAAGCTTATAATAGTCTGCAAGTTGTATTGCTTCCCATACTGATCCTTCGGTCATTTCACTATCACCAAGTAATACAAAAACACGATAGGGAAGTCTATCAATATATTTTCCGTTAATTGCCATACCAACTCCAATTGAAAGTCCTTGACCAAGAGAACCTGTAGCTGCTTCAGAGTATGGGAATCTTCTTACAGGATGTCCTTCTAAGGGAGAGCCAAATTTTCTTAAAGTTAAAAGTTCATCTTCTGTTAACTTTCCAACTACTGTCCATAAAGAATAAAGAAGCGGTGCTGCATGACCCTTTGAAAAAATCAGTCTGTCATTGTTTGGATTCTGAGGGTCATCGGCATCAAAATGAAAAAAACCTCCAAAAAGGAGGCTTGCCATTAACTCTACTGCTGAAAGACAGGTTGTAGGATGTCCAGAACCTGCCTTTGTTGTAGATAAAAGAATATAGTATCTTAAAAGTTTTGCTATTTCTTCTAAATGCTTCACTTCTTTGGTTCTACAGTGTCACTGAGAAGCATCTTAAGAAGTTTTAATCTGCTTGGATGTTTTAATTTTCTTAGAGCTTTTGTCTCTATTTGTCGCACCCTTTCTCTTGTAATTGATAGATATCTTCCCACTTCTTCAAGAGTATGGTCTCTGTCTTCTCCTATACCGAATCTCATTTTTATTACTTTTTCTTCCTTAGGTGTTAAAGTTTTAAGAATTCTTTGAATATGTTCACTAAGTTCTGTTCTTTCAGCTTCAGAAATAGGTGAAGGAGAAGTTTTATCTCCTATGAAATCTTCAAGCTCTGTGTCTTCATCTCCAATAGGAGTCTGTAATCCGATAGGATCTTGAATAGCTCTAAAAACTTCCTCAACTTTTCTTACAGGAACGCCAAGCTTTTCTGCAATTTCTTCGTTATTCGGTTCTCTTCCAAGCTGTTGGGTTAATTCACGTGATGCCTTTGTTACTCTATTATAAAATTCCATCATGTGCACCGGGACCCTTATTGTTTTTGTTTGATCAATCAGTGCTCTAGTAATAGCTTGTCTTATCCACCATGTAGCATATGTTGAAAATTTAAATCCCTTTTCATATTTAAATTTATCAACAGCCTTCATTAAACCAATATTACCTTCTTCTATCAAATCAAGAAGAGGCAATCCTCTTCCAACATAATTTTTTGCAATATTGACAACAAGTCTCAAATTTCTGGTTATTAATTCATTTTTTGTTTCTTCAACAAGACATTTAGCCTTATATATCTTATTCCAGACATTTTTTAATTCATCAACTTTTAATCCTGATTCATTTTCTATCTTCTTTATGTCAGTATAGACTTCTTTATATAAATTTTCTAAAGTTTTAGGACTTTCACCAGCCTTTTTAAAATCATTGATTTTCTTTCTTAAATCCTTTAACGTACCATATTCCTTTATTTTTTGCTCTACTTTATCTAATTGATTAATTAAATCTTCTAATTTAATTATAGTGCGACTTAAAGCCTCTTCAGCTTTTTCTTCTTCTGTAAGAGATTCCGATTCTTCCTCTTTATTAACTTCATCTAAAATCTTTTTATATATGGATAAACCAACAACTGTATCTTTAATTATGATCTTTCCTTCTTGTAATTTTTTTGCAAGTTCAACTTCTTCGTCTTTTGTTAAAATTGGAATATCACCCATGGAATTAAAGTATGCTTGAACCAAATCTTCTACATGTTCTTCCTCTTCTAATTCTTCCTCTTCTTCTAAAAATAATTCTTCATCTTCATCTACAACCTTTACTCCCATATCACTTAAAACATCAATTAAGTCCTCTAATTCATCTGGTGAAAAATATTCAGAAGGAAGAGCTTCATTTATTTCATCGTATGTTAACTTTCCTCTTTTCTTACCTAAATTTACTATTTCTTCAAATATATCCCTTTCCTTCATATCGTTGTCCTCTCAAAAAATAGTTTATATTTCAATAATATCAATTTTTGAAAAATTTTCAATCCCTAAAATTGTCAAAAAAAAATAAATAAAAAGAGAGAAAGGGATTAACCTTCCTCTCTTTTTTCTATTGAAATTAATGAAAAAATTTTATCCAAGAAGAAGTAAAAGAGTAAGTCAAGACTCACGGCCTATTAGTACTGGTAAGCTAAACACCTTACGGTGCTTACACCTCCAGCCTATCAACCTGGTAGTCTACCAGGGGCCTTTAGGTTCCTGGGTTTCCCCAGGAACGGGAGACCTAATCTTGGGACGGGCTTCCCGCTTAGATGCCTTCAGCGGTTATCCCTTGCGGACATAGCTACCCAGCATTGCCGCTGGTGCGACAACTGGAACACCAGAGGTCCGCCCACCCCGGTCCTCTCGTACTAGGGGCAGCCTCCCTTAAGTCTCCTACGCCCACAGCAGATAGGGACCGAACTGTCTCACGACGTTCTGAACCCAACTCACGTACCGCTTTAATGGGCGAACAGCCCAACCCTTGGGACCTACTTCAGCCCCAGGATGCGATGAGTCGACATCGAGGTGCCAAACCGGGCCGTCGATGTGAACTCTTGGGCCCGATCAGCCTGTTATCCCCGGCGTACCTTTTATCCGTTGAGCGATGGCCCTTCCACACAGAGCCACCGGATCACTAAGCCCGGGTTTCCCCCCTGCTCGGGATGTCTCCCTCACAGTCAAGCCTCCTTATGCCTTTGCACTCAACGGCTGGTTTCCGTCCAGCCTGAGGAGACCTTTGGACGCCTCCGTTACTTTTTAGGAGGCGACCGCCCCAGTCAAACTACCCGCCAGGCAGTGTCCCGGAGCCGGATAACGGCTCACGGTTAGAGTCCCAACAACACAAGGGTGGTATTTCACCGACGGCTCCACAGGAACTAGCGTCCCTGCTTCATAGCCTCCCACCTATCCTACACATGTATTGCCAGAACTCACTGCCAAGCTGTAGTAAAGGTGCACGGGGTCTTTCCGTCTAGCTGCGGGTAACCGGCGTCTTCACCGGTTGCTTAAGTTCGCCGGGTCCCTCCCCGAGACAGCGGCCCAGTCGTTACGCCATTCATGCAGGTCGGAACTTACCCGACAAGGAATTTCGCTACCTTAGGACCGTTATAGTTACGGCCGCCGTTTACCGGGGCTTCGGTTTGGAGCTTCGAGGTTACCCCCTAACTCCTCCCCTTAACCTTCCGGCACCGGGCAGGCGTCAGTGCCTATACATCCTCTTACGAGTTAGCAGGCACCTGTGTTTTTGGTAAACAGTCGCCAGGCCCTCTTTACTGCGGCCTCCTCGGGCTCGGATTTACATCCTCACCCTACTCGAGGCACCCCTTCTCCCGAAGTTACGGGGTGAGTTTGCCGAGTTCCTTGGGGAGGGTTCTCCCGAACGCCTTAGTATCTTCTACTCGCCTACCTGTGTCGGTTTGCGGTACGGGCACCTGAATGACTCCCTACGAGGCTTTTCTCGTCAGTGTGAAATCACCTGAGTTCGACCTTTACGGTCTTCCCCGTCACACCTTAGCCTTCATGAGGGAAGGGATTTGCTTCTTCCCTCAGCCTCGGTGCTTGGACCTGCAAACCATAGCAGGCTCAGGCTATCCTCCTGCGTCCCCCCTTCGGTAATAACGTCCTTCAGGTGGTGCCGGAATATTAACCGGCTATCCATCAGCTACGCCTTTCGGCCTCGCCTTAGGTCCCGACTAACCCCGGGCGGATGTACCTTCCCCGGGAAACCTTAGGCTTACGGCGGGCTGACTTCTCATCAGCCTTTTCGCTACTTATGCCAGCATTGTCTCTTCTGCCTCCTCCAGTGAGCCTCACGACTCACCTTCACAGGTTAGCAGAACGCTCCCCTACCACTGTCTTTACAGACAGTCCGTAGCTTCGGTGGAATGCTTAAGCCCCGTTAAATTTTCGGCGCAGCGCCACTCGACCAGTGAGCTATTACGCTTTCTTTAAATGATGGCTGCTTCTAAGCCAACATCCTGGCTGTCTTCGTGGCGCCACATCCTTTACCACTTAGCATCCGCTTAGGGACCTTAGCTGACGGTCTGGGCTCTTGCCCTCTCGACCATGGACCTTAGCGCCCATAGTCTCACTCCCTGGAAACATCCACAAGGTATTCGTGGTTTGGTTGGGTTTGGTACGGCTTACGCCGCCCTAGCCCATCCAGTGCCCTACCCCCTTGCGACTATCCAGAGGCTGCACCTCAATGCATTTCGGGGAGAACCAGCTATCACCAGCCTTGATTGGCCTTTCACCCCTACCCACAGCTCATCCGAGCTTTTTGCACCAAACACCGGTTCGGACCTCCAGAGGGTTTTACCCCTCCTTCATCCTGGCCATGGGTAGATCGACTGGTTTCGGGTCTACTGATACTGACTTAACGCCCTTTTCGGACTCGGTTTCCCTACGGCTCCGAACCAGAGGCTCTTAGCCTTGCCAGTACCAGTAACTCGCTGGCCCATTAATCAAAAGGTACCCCGTCAGAGGCATTTGCCTCCTCCGAGACCTTGTA
>Ga0308390_1000662_pt1:22500-23864 | contig 23864 bp, 17 predicted proteins | sample Hotspr2Sample149_FD_202358 | JGI IMG/M metagenome (GOLD analysis project Ga0308390, IMG submission 202358) | Hot spring phototrophic mat microbial communities from Mushroom Spring, Yellowstone National Park, Wyoming, United States - 20040719_149 ...
ATTGATTAATTAGACAGCCATATAGGTTAAAAGGATGGTTACCTTTTTATCAATTCGGAGTAAACAATACTTTTTAAAGAAATTATTTTTGATGAATCTCGGGGAGTTGACAAAAGTTTTATTTTTAAGGTAATTTTAAATGTTGATGGGCCTATAGCTCAGCTCGGTTAGAGCGCACCCCTGATAAGGGTGAGGTGGTTGGTTCGATTCCAACTAGGCCCATGAAAAGGTGGGGGTGTAGCTCAGTTGGGAGAGCGCCTGCTTTGCACGCAGGAGGTCGTGGGTTCGAATCCCTTCACCTCCACTTAAAAACCCTCTCAAAAACAAAGAAAAAATCTTAATACTTCCTTCCTCCATTTGACATCTTTAAAAATTTTGTGGTAAAAATGTGGGAATAATTTTTAAGGTGCCGTTTTTATGACAGTCTATAAAAGAGGTAAATCCTGGTATATAGATGTAAGGATTGGTGGGGTAAGGATACACAGAAAAGCAGCAGATACCAAGGCAGAGGCAAAGAGAATTGAAGAGGAACTTAAAACCAAATGGAGGCTTAAACAACTACATGTAAGTGAAATTAAGGATGAACCTGTTTTATTTTCTTTTGCTGCAACTCTTTATTTGGAACACTGTCAGAAAGTAAAAGCTAAAAAAACTATTGAGCTTGAAAAAGGCAGTCTCAATAAACACATCTTACCTCACTTTGAAAACAAATTCTTAAATGACCTCACCACCGAAGACCTGATTGAATATCAGGGAATTAAAAAGGCTCAAGGGTTAAGCAATAGAACAGTTAATATCCATATATCAATAATAAGAAAAATTATAAACTTTTCTATTGATAGAGGCTTAATTCATGATACTTCCATAAAAAAGTATCCTCTACTTAGAGAAAACAAAAAACAGCATGCATTTCTCACTCCTCAGGAAGTTCAAGCAATAATAGAAAACATAACAGACGAACTTACACGAAAGAGAGTGCTATTTGGAGTGCTTACAGGAATGAGACCAGCAGAGCTTGCTTATCTAACATGGAATGATGTTGACTTACATACAAAAACAGTAAAAATACAGGGTAAAGAGGGCTTTAAACCAAAAACCTCACAGGAAAGAATTATTCCACTTTGTAGCACAGCATTTGAAATCCTTCAGGAACTCTATCAAAATAGAAAAAGCAAATGGGTTTTCTCAAACACAGACAAACCCGTGCTTTCAATAAAGAAGTCTCTTAAAACTGCAGCAAGGAAAGCAGGCATAACAAGACCTGTCTCCCCAAACATGCTTAGGCATACTTTTGCTACAACAGCATTAATGGCAGGGGTTAATGTTATGGAAGTAAAAGAAATCATGGGACACAGTCAGATAGG
>Ga0308390_1000670_pt1 | contig 23619 bp, 23 predicted proteins | sample Hotspr2Sample149_FD_202358 | JGI IMG/M metagenome (GOLD analysis project Ga0308390, IMG submission 202358) | Hot spring phototrophic mat microbial communities from Mushroom Spring, Yellowstone National Park, Wyoming, United States - 20040719_149 ...
CTTTTAGTGTAAATAATTTATCTGGCGGAGTTTGAGTTATAATAACTACAAAGAAAGTCCAGAAGATAAAAATGAGTGAAAGTAGAAATTTTAATTTTTTATTTTTTAAACTTTTTAAACCATATAAAGATAGAGAAATTAAAGCGATTAATAAAATAAATTCAGATAAAGATGGAGAAATTAAATCATTAAAGTAAGGGGAGATTTCATATAGTGGGTTTATAATTTTAAATTCTTTTAACAATTCATTTAATTTTAAAAAATTAGAAGGGAAAGTTCCGTATTGTTTGCGTAGGACAACAGAAATTAAGTTATTAAAATTTGAAGGGTCGCCCCAGTTTAGAATTGGTTTTGATAAAGAACGTATTGGTAGGTAAAGATATAATGAAATTGCAAGGAAGAATAAGAGTGCAGATAATAAATAATTTTTTAATTTTAAATATTTAAGCCAGCCTGATATGATTGAAGTTAGAAATATTATTATGGTAAAAAAGATAGATGAATGATGATTGGCAAGTGAAATACCATTAAGCCATACTAATAGATAGAAATGATTTATTTTAAAATTTTCAATAAGATTTAACAAAATAAATAATTGGCAGGAGAAAAGGAAGAGGTTGAGGGCATAGACTTCAGTTGTAGTAGAAACGAGCCAAACAGTAGTTGAGGTAGCAAAGGATAAAGTCGCAAGTATCGGAATTTTTAAATTAGAATTATAATTTTGAAATTTAATTATTTTTTTAAAAGAGAGGAAAAGCAAGAAAATACCAAAAGATGAGAATAAAGCAGAGGAGAAATTTATTTTAAAAGCAATATTATTGAAAGGCAGGAAAGAGAACAATTTTGAGATTAGAGTGAATAGTGGGTAACCAGGAGGGTGAGGAATGGAGAGAGTGTAAGATGAGAGTATTAGTTCACCACTATCTTCAAAAGTTACATCTGGTGCTAAGGTTAAAAAATAAAGCAGAAAAATAAAAATTAATAGAAAAAGTCCAATATTAGTTTTGTTGATATTTTTCAAATATTTAAACATATATTTAAAGATAATTATATTTTTATGAATTGTCAAAATAGTTTTACAAAAGTTAGGGACGGAGGGAAACAATAAAGAAATTTTTTAAAGGAGTTTTTTAAAAGATTTTTTAAATGGTTTATATAGAATACCTTTTTCTGTTATAAAGCCTGAAATAAGTTTAGATGGAGTGACATCAAAAGCAGGGTTTAGAGTTTTGACATTATCAGGGGAAATTTTTTTACCAAAAGGCATAGTTATTTCTTTTGAATTTCTATATTCAATAGGTATTTGAGAGCCATTTTCAATTTTGAGGTCAAAAGTAGTTGAAGGTGCGGCGATATAGAAAGGTATTTTATGATAATAAGCAGCTAATGCGAGATTGTAGGTTCCGATTTTATTTGCTGTATCACCGTTTTTTGCAATTCTATCTGCGCCAGTAATTACTAAATTGACTTTTTTTAATTTCATAACATAAGAAGCCGTATTATCGCATATTAAAGTAACAGGGATATTCCATTTTAAAAGTTCCCAGGTTGTAAGTCTTGCTCCCTGCCAGAGTGGTCTGGTTTCAGTTGCTATTACTTCAAATTTTTTATTTTTTAATTTAGCAATAAACATACAAGCTAGTGCGGTTCCCAAGCCAGAAGTTGCAAGTCCCCCTGCATTGCAGTGAGTTAATATAACATCACCATCTTTTATAAGTTCACTCCCATACTCTCCTATTTTGTAACTAATTTCTAAATCTTCGTTAAATATTTTTTCGGCTTCTTTTTTTATTAATAATTTTATTTCTTTGATACTTTTATTTTTGTTTTCTAAAATAATTTTCTCAATTCTTTCAATAGAATGAAACAAGTTTACAGCTGTAGGTCTTGTAGATTTTAAATAATTTGCAACTTTTTTAAAATAATTATAAAACAGGTTAAAGTTATTTGTTTGGAATTTTTCAATAGCGAGTAGGATTCCGAAAGCGGAGGCAATTCCTAAAAGTGGTGCTCCCCTTATTTCAAGTTTTTTTATTGAATTACCAAGTTGTTTATAATTTTTTAGTTTTTTGTAAACAATTTTGTGCGGTAATTTTGTTTGGTCAATTATTATTATTTCTTTATTTTTATATTTTAAAGGTATAAATTTTAATTTTACCTTCATTTTATTCTTCTTTTAACATATGGCAGGAGCCTTCAAAAATAACGCCGTCAGATATTTTTAATTTTGCTGTAGTTATGTCACCATAAACTCTCCCGCCTGGTAAAATTTCAACTTTTTCTGAAGCTTTAATATTTCCTTTTACTTCGCCTGATATTATTACTATTTTTGCATTTATATTTGCTGATACATAAGCAGTTTCTGAAATTATTAAAATGCCATTTGTAGAAATTTCTCCTTTAAATTTTCCACATATTTTTACAGATTTTTCAAAATTTAATTTGCCATCAAAATTTGTATCTTCAGCCAGAGTTGTATTTATAGAGATGTCTAATTTTTCTGCCATAATTATTTTGTAGTCATAGTGAAAACACCATCCCAATCTTCAGGAGGTGGGTTATCAATAAGCATTTTACAGCGTTCAACATAAAGTTTAGATGGTCCGTCATCAGGTTTTAATTTTAAAGCCTCTTCAAAATATTTTAAAGCTTCATTAAATTTTCTTTCGCGGTAAAGTTTTAACCCCTCATTGTAATTTTCAAGAACTTTTTTAAGCTCTTCTGATAACATTTTATCCTCCAAAAATTTTATTATAATTTTAATATTTTTATTTTAAAAGTCAAAGGTTTGTTAAGTAGTTTTAAAAAAAATTTTCGTTATTAAAAAATTTTGTTGAAATTTAAAATTAAAAAATTATATTCTTATAAAGAAAAAATTTTCGTTTATAGAAAATTTAAAAAGATGGGTGCTTTGAAAAAATTAAAAAATGTAATTTTAGAAACTCTTTTCGGAATCGTATTTATTTACCAGTGCCTATTGGCTGTGAACTATTATGTATCTACAACTGGAAATGATTTAAATGATGGTTTAACCCCATCAACAGCCTGGCAACATATCTATTTTGCTGCTTCTAATTCTAATCTTTTGCCTGGTGATGTTGTTAACATTTTAGCAGGCACCTATAATGAAACTATTGTTATCACACGCTCGGGTAATTCAAGTTCTAATATAATTTTCAAACCATATACAAATGGGGTAATAATTAGAAGACCTGAAGGAGCCAATGAAAATTGCATTGATATTCAAGCATCATATATAAAATTGGTAAACTTAAAAATAAGCAATAATTCTACAGATGGCACAGGATATGGAAATGGTATCAGATTTAACAATAATAACAATAAAATTTCTAATTTAGAAATATGTAGATTTAGACATGGTATTTACCTTCAGGGAAGTTTCCATTTAATAAAAAAAACAATTATAAGAAATAATATTTATGGAATATGTGAAGGACCAAACCTAACTTATTCAACTATTATAAGCAATCAAATAATTTTTAATAATTCGGGAGGGATTACACATGATGGACAGAATTCTTGGGATGGAGTAAATCATAATATTTATGATGGTAATTATATTGCTCTTAATGGTTATGCTTTTTGGGCTGATTATCATGGTGCCGAAAACCAATATATAAATAATTCTATTTTTAGTAATGGTTATGGCTGGAGTATAAGAGACCCAGGGAGTGGAGTAAGTGGTAATTGGACTAAAATAAGCAACAACAAATTTATAGGGAATTCTGGAGGTGGCATTCTGCTTGACAACTGGGATGCCCCTCCAATTCTTATTTATAATAATTACTTTTCTAATAATGGTTCTTACGCCATAGGACCAAGAGCATGGATTTCATACCAAATACAAGTCCAAATAAAAAATAATTTAATTACATCTCATAGTTTAGGTATTGATACATATCCAATATCTGGTAGCTCAACTATTAAGAGCAACATAATAAGAAATTGTTCAATTGGAATTTCAGTAAATCCGGGTGGCGGAGTTTCTATTGTAGAAAATTGGATATATACTAATACAACAGGAATAGATTTTGCTAATAATACAGGAAACGCCTCTGTATCTAAAAATAAAATTTATAAAAACAATAATGGACTTTATGTAAGAGGTGAGTTAAGGACAATTTCAGAAAATATGATTTATAGCAATTACTCTTTTGGAATATATTTAAACAATGTAAAAAATAATTCTATAACATATAATAAAATTAAATTAAACCGTTATGGTATTGGTTATGAAAATACAACTTCAACCAATGCTATAGAGCTCAATAATATAACAAGTAATAATTATGGAATAGTATATTATAGTGGGGATATGTTGTGTATTCACAAAAACAATATATATTTAAATCAGTATTTTAATCTTTCAAATGTTAATTTAACTACTGTAAAAATTACAAATAATTGGTGGGGAAGCACAATAGCATCAAATATAGCTAAAAAAATGTTTAATATTACAGATTATAGTAATTTTATTCCTTATAGACTTTTTACAACATTTGATATGATACCCGGCGAGGATACAACTCCACCTGATAGAGTTGTTAATTTAACATCTCAAATTAGTAATAATAAAGTTAAACTTAAATGGAATAAAGTAACTAATTCTGATTTTGTAAGATATAGTATTTATAGGTCATCAATTCCAGGTATAACTAATTTATCAAGAAATAATGTTATTACAAATATTTATAATGTGAATGTTACAAATATAGAAACCGAATTACTTTCTGGAATTTGGTATTATACAGCAACAGCACTGGATAATAAATTTATTTATACGAATGAATCCTGGTATTCTCTTGTTACTTCTGTTACTTCTCCGACAACGACTCTTAAAATATATAAATCTATTTATAATGTTACTCTTGGTGGTAATCCAGTTTTTGCAATTCCTGGAAGCACAATAACTTATAGAATTATTTTTTCAAATTTGTGGGCAGTATCTGGTAATAAAACAATAATATATGATAAAATTTTTCCTCAGGTAACATTTTCAACGGCCTATTTAGGAAGTGCAACAAATTTTTTATTTCAATATTCTACAAATATAACTCCTGACCAGAGTTACGATTCATCGGATTATATTACAGGTAATCCGCCTTCAAGTATTAAATCAAAAGTAAAATGGATAAGATGGAAAAAAGAAAATGTTTACCCAGACGAAGATGGTAAAGATTTGTTTTATAAAGTTATTATAAAATAAAAATTTAAAATTTTATCATAGTTGAAATAGTATGAGTTCCATTAGTGTTTTTTATATAAAAAGGAAATGTGAAACTATAATCCAGCATAAAATTTTTTATTAGATTATTAAATTTATAATTTATACCCAAACCAAAATTAAAAGATTCAAGATTAAAACCTGTTCTAAAAACAAAAATTTTATTAAAGAAGGTATTTTCCCAAGCCAAACTAATATCATAATATTCGGTCATTTCTGAAATCATTTTATAAGATATTCCAAAAGCCAGAATAGTATTTTCTTTTCTAAAAAATTTTAAAAAATCATAATGTTGTAAATAATGGGAAACTCCCAATCTTATTGTTAATGGCAAACTCTCTTTTTCAATTAAGCCAACATCGCTTGGTAAAATATTAAAAATAGATAAACCAAAATTGAATGGTATATTTTCTATATAAAAAGTATTTAAAATACCAGTATCAATTGTAAAAGAGTATTTAGAATTTTTATTTTCAAACACAGGGTCAAAATCAATTTCTTTCATATAATAAGAATGTCCCAAATATTTTAAATTTATTCCTAAATGCATATCCTTTATAGTTGTTTCTTTAATTTTAAAAAGATTTGTTATTTTAGTTGCATAAGTAAGGACAAAACTATTTTCTGAATATAATGATTTAATATTTAAAGAAGCCCAGTTAAAAGCAAAGTTTCCAATATTTTTAATTTTTAATGCAGAATTGAAACAGAATATATTTTGAGATTCAAGTTCAAGTCCTGTATTTAATAAAGCATAAGTTCCGCCTATTTCAAAATTGTTTATTTTTGCGATTCCAGCTGGATTATAAAAACTTCCACCAGATTCATCTGAAATTGCTACATAGGAATCATTGAATACAATTGCTCTTGCTGTGAAATTTTGATATTCAAAAGCAGAATAAGAGTTTGAAATAATAAATAGTATAAAAATAATTTTTTTCATAAATATTCTCCTGAATTTTATCTTGCCACAGCAATGAATCCGCATATAAATTTATTTTCTATTTTGTATTGATAAATATATATTCCGCTTTTAACTTTTGAGCCGTAATTATCAGTTCCATCCCACTCATCTTTATTTACAATCTCTTTTACAACTCTTCCTGTAAGGTCTAAAATTGTTATTTTAAACTCTTTTTCATAATTTGCTAATCCTGGAAATTTTAAAACATCATTTATACCATCGCCATTTGGCGTAATCAAAGTTTGGGTTGGTTTTTTAATTTCCTCTACTAAAATAGGATGAATTGTTGCTTTTATTAAAATTTTTATTTTTATATCCTGATTTGTTAATTGAGTTTTTGATGGAGCATCAAAACGGTAAAATAGATTAACTTCATTATTTGGTAAAATATTATAACCTTTATATTTTTTATCTTCGTTTAAAATTGCAAATATTTTATCAGATGCTATTTTAAAATTAGTTGTTATTAAATCGTCAATTTCAAAATCATTAGAATAAATTGTTTTATTTTTCTGATGAAAAATTCCAAATAATCTGAATTCTTCGTTAGTTGGATATGAAGTAGTTATATTCCATAAAGATGGTTTTTCTATAATTTTTAAGTTTAAATCAATTGGAACAGAACTTAAATTTTTTATACTTGTACTTTTATCAGAAATTTTTGTTCTATTTCTATTTAAGATAATAAAGCCCAAATCAATATTTGTATTTTTTGTTTCTATGCTTATTGTAGAATTATTATTTGAATAAAGGATAAAAGTAAAATTTAAAAAACAAAAAAATTGAATGAATAATATTTTGAAAATATTTATTTTCATTTAAAAACCTCGGTATATATTATCAATATATATTTTACCAGACCAATCACCTGGATTTGTTATTACTAAAAAATAGATAGCATTTAGGTGGCTCCAATTAAAATTTCCCGATGGAAGGTCGTAAATAATAGTTTGCCAGGTATTTATTGAGCTTACCTTTTTTCCTGATGTTTCAATGGAATTTGTTCCATCCCAGAAACCAATTTTAATTTCATTTGTAGCTGTGCAATATATATCTACTTTAATTTTAGAGTAGCCTGACCAATTTTCATTAAGACCACCGGCTTCAACTTTTGCGTAATTTGCAGGATGAACATTTGTTCGCCATTCCATATAAATAGCACCGGCTGGATTACTTGAAGATGTATTATTATGAGTTATAGGAATTAAAGCACCCATCCAGCCAGCTACATCGTTCCATTTAACAGCATCACTATTATTTGCATAACGCCAATTATGTGGCTTATCCATTATATCCCATTGTTTATATTGAGAATTAGAGATAACACATATATTATCAATATAAAAAGTAATATTATTATAATCAGCTTTAAGTTGAGGGATAATATATAACTTTGATGTTTTTGAGTAATCAGAGGCAGAAGAGAAATTCCATATTATTCTTTTCCAATTATTTGATAAACTGTCCGAAGTTTCAATTGCTTCAATTTTAGTATCATTTGACCTATATATTTCAATTTTTAAAGGTCTTGTTCCAGTTGGATTGTCACATAAAACATCCATAGTAAGTCCTGAATAATTTTCCCAATTTTCTTTATAAAAAAACCAGTCAGTTCTTATTAATCCCCAATCTGTTTTACAGGTAAATTTTAAGCAATTTCTATTATTAAAATAACCCAATTCGAAATTTGTAATTCCACCTCCCCAGTTTTCATACCAAAACTGATGGGTATCACAATTATCCCATATTTCCCAGATTATATTTGTTGTATTTTTGATACGCATTAAAAGTAAAGAGCTATTTGTTGAAGCTGAAAAGATTGAATTTCCTGATAAAAGCAAAAATATTATTAAATTTATTATAAACTTTTTCATAATTTTATTTTGTTTCAACATAAATTCTTGTAAAAATTTGGGTATTGATTTTTTTATTATTTGCGGGTGATATTCCAACAACAAATTGAAATTTTTTATTTTTGTATTCTTCTTTACAGGGAATAAGAAGGAAAACATCAACTTTTTTAGATTGTTTGGACGGAATATTTAATTTTTTTGTTGAAATTAATAAGAAATTTGGATTAGGGGGATATTCATAATCATTTTCTATACCATTTATTTCTTCAGGTGTCAAACTTTTTATAATAAAGTTTTGTGAATTGGTATCAGTATTTTGAATAAAAATTGAGCCAACAAAATATTTTTTGTTATCGCAAATTTTATAATTAGTTACATAAAAACTTGATGGTGTGACTTTAAAGTTTAAGTTTATATTTAATTTATCAATTTCATCCTGTGTCATTTCTAATCTATTAGATGCGATTTCAAATCTTAAAATGCTTCCGATAGCAAATTCTAAACCAAAAGACGAAGTAGAAGTTGTATAAGTTTCTGCTGTAATCATAATTTGATATTTTTTTCCTAAAATAGAGTTATCATCTGGTATGGATATAATAATATCACTTAAAGCTGTTTCACCTGGTTTAACATTGTTAAAATTTGTTTTTTCAAGTTTTATCCAATTAAAATTTTCTTTTTTTAAAATTTGGTATCCACTTCTTAAATATTTTTCAGGTATTTCTTCAAGGTAAATTTTAATATTACACTCATTAGGACCTGTATTTTTAATATTATAGGGCATATTAAAAATTTTTTTAAGGCTATAAGTTTTACCTGGTTGTAAATTTTCAATTACGATTTCAGTAAAATTTGATGAGAGTCCTGCAAAAATATTATTGCAAAATATTAATAAAAATAGAATTTTTTTATAATTTTTCATAAATTTTTAAAAATTAAAGATAGGCGGGCGAATATAAAATTTCGCCCACCAAAATTAAATTAATTTAAAAAATATTTTTTAACCTGCATTAGCTTTTACCCATATTCTTATTTTTACTTCAAGTCCATTGGAGGCTTTTCCTGGATTTACCCAGAACATCATATTTCTGTCTTCACCTGCCAAAACATCATAACCTTTTAGATTATCTGCGTCAGAATCAACTGCAAATACTGAAGATGTTGCTGCCTTGTATGTTGTGCTAAGTGTATCATCACCAAGGTAATTGGTAAGGGAATAATTTTTGTCCCATTGACCAAATATTAAACGAACTCTTATTTGGTTTGATGCAGGAGTATTTGAAGCCAAAGTTACACCGCCAGCAATTATTTCTCCTCTGACAGAATAATCAGCTCTTTCTGTTCCATTATTTTTCCAGAGGGCTCTTTTTGATGTTCCAGGCCAGGTATTGGTTTTATTGGCGACCAAATTTCCTAAATCAACATCACCCGTTATGTTTGTAACACTTAAAAACCCTGAGTTATAGATTTTAAGTGTTAAGACAGCGGAATTGGTTTGAGTTGCTGATAGACTGGTTATTCTGCTAAAAGAAATTAGCAAAATAACCAGCATAAAGGTTTTTAATAAATTTTTCATTTTTTTACCTCCTTTTTAAATTTTTTTGAAAGAAAGATTTTTTATATTTTTATCACCTCCTTTTAATATAATTTCCTTTAACGAAAATTTTTTCTTAAATTAACAATTTAAAATTAAATGTCAAGCTAAAATTAAAAAATTTTTAAAAAAATTTGACAGGTTAGATTAAAATATATAAAATAATTTATAAATGCGCCTGTAGCTCAGTTTGGATAGAGCACAGGTCTCCGGAACCTGGTGTGCGGGTTCAAATCCCGCCAGGCGCTTATCTTTTTATTTTAAAGGTTTCCACTTTTATATTTAATTTCACGCAAAGTCTGACGCTCCCACTTCTTCGCTATTTCTGTATAAGTTGATTTCGGATATTCATTTATTATCTTCTGAAAATATTTTAATGCTTCCTCAAATTTTTGCTTTTCAAAATTTATAACTCCTAATTTTAACAATGCTGAATCATCTTTTAAAGTTATTGAATTCTCCAATACTTTTTTAAAGTAATTAATAGCGTTTTCATAATCTCTTGAATCATAATAATTTTCTGCAATCCAGTAAAGTGAATTCTCTGCCATATTTGAATTTGGCAAAAGCTCTATTATTTTGTTATAGAACATAGTTGAACGAATGTAATCTTTTTTAGATGCTAAATCTTTGGCATAATTATAAGTAACAATTTCAAAATTTTTTATAACTTTTTCCCTTAAATTACTTGATTTTCTATATTTTATAAATTCTTCATAAATACTTATTGCTTTTTCATAATCTCCTTTTTTAATATAAGTTTCAGCCTTTCCAACTAAAGCATCATCATTATTTGTATTTTCAGGTTGATTAAATGCCTGTAAGGCTTTTTCATAATCGTTTAATTCTAAATAAATGTAACCCATTTTTGTATAAACCTGTGATTTTAATTTTGTATCAATGTATCTTGATAAAAGATAATTCAAATGTCCGAGTGCTTCATTGTATTCTCCTTTTGTATAGCAGATATCAGCAACTTGAAGCAAAGCTTTTTCAGCTTCTTCTGAATCAGGATATTTTTTAGCCAAATCAGAATATTCTTTTTTGGCTATATCAAGTTTCTGTTCATCATTTAAAATTTTGTATAAAATTTGGTAACCTTGTCCAATTTGGAACAATGCTTTTGGTGCATATTTACTTTTTGGATATTTTGCAGCCAATTCTCTAAATTCTTCAATTGCTTCCGTCACTTTTTCAGGTGTTCCTATTTTATATTTCTCGTTTATTTTTAAGTAATATACTTTAATCCTTTTAGTATTTAAAAAATATATACTTCCAGTTATAGCGAGTGCGGTTAAAGTTATAATTATTAGTAATAATAAAATTTTAATGCTTTTTTCCATAATTTTTACTCCTTATTATTTAATTTAGATGTTATCCTTGAAATCCAGAATGAGGTTTCATCAGGATAAACATCTTTAAGTTTTACAAATAGATTTAACGCTTTTTTATAATTACCAATCCAGAAATATGATTTTGCTAAAAAAAGGTTTGCTTTATTTTTTATATTTGTATCAATTTCTTTTTTAACTATTTTTTCAAGCTCGTTTATACATTTATTGTAATTTTGTTTGTAATAATAATTGATTATGATAAATTCTAATTTTTCGTTGTAATCTATCTTAGGTTTTTTAGAAATAATTTTTTCTTTTTTAATGGTTACAGGTTTTGTTTCTAATTTTTTTTCTTCTTTAATTTCTGGTTTAATTTTTGGAGCAATTTCTTCTTTCTTTTTTTCAACTGGTATTTCTAAAGGTAAAATTGTGGAATTTTTTGAATATATAATATTTGTATTCTTACCAACTTCGTTTTCGGTTAAAACAGCGTAATAATATTTTTTACCTGGCAAAATTGTTTTATCAGTAAAAGAGGTAAAATCTTTATTCACGATTCCTAAAAATTCAGATAGATTAAGTGAATTATAATTTGTAATAGAATTTGTTGAGCGGTAGATTCTATATTTATTAACATTTGTTGCTGGTTGCCAGTTTATAATAACAGATTTTTTATCATCTGAGATAGAAGCGTTCAAATTTTGAACTATTTCAGGGAGTGAAGGTAGTTTTATTGTAACTGGAATTGAATTTAAGTTTGCATCCTCTGTTAAATTAAAATTTGTTAAATTATTTTTAAAAGTTAAAATTGCATAATAGTATTCGCCGCTTTCCTGAATAGTATCTATGAATTCACCTAAAATAACCGGGATATTTGTTATTAGTTTAGCATTTTTTAATTTTTCTTTTGAATCAAGGATTTCTTTTGAGCGAAAAATTAGTGCATTAACATTAGTTTCAGCAGGAGGTTGCCAGTTTATTTTAATATTACTTTTTCCGGAGACTAAAACTTTTATAAATTCAACGGATGAAGGAGGTTTAATTGTTTGTTCTTTTTTTTGCGTTGAAACAGAAATAGTTTCTTCTTTTTTTTCTGGTTGTTTTGATTTTATCCATGCTGCTTTCAAATTTTGATAAAAAATTAGTAAAATTAAAAAAATTAGCATTTTAAAATAAAATCTGTTCATCTCAAAAATTATTATCGGCAAATAAATTTTTTATTTTTTAAAAATTAGCTGGGGCTCTGACTTTTCAATATCTTTTAATTTAATTGTAAAATTATTTTCGTTTACATCAACAATTAAGAAATGGTAAACTCCTTCATTTTCTTCTTTTGAGTGTAGTGGAGCGCCTGCGCCGCCTGTTATAATCTGCAAAATTCCATTTATAAAAGTTTTATTAAAAAGATGACAATGTCCTGCAAAAATCACATCAATTTTGTGTTCCTTAAATAAATTTATTATTTTATTAAACATTTTTTTATCTTGATTTAATGAATCGTCTAAATGGGATTTATACGGAACAAAAGGTCTGTGGACAAAAACAAATTTATGTTTTATAAATTTTTCGTTTTTAAATTGTTCAAGAATTTTCTTAAGCCAATTATATTGGGTATCAGAAATTTTACCTTCATAGCCAATTTCTTCGCTATTAAGAGCAATGAATAATGAGTTATTAAAAACAAAATAATAATAAGTATAGGGGAATATATTTTCAAGATAGAACTCATATATTTTTAAATCACTGCAAATATCGTGATTGCCAGCAACTGGGTAAATTGGAATTTTCCATTTTAAATTGTTTTTTAAAGGATTAAAGAACATAATTTCCCATTCTTCTTTTATTTTTTCAATATTTTTATAACCGTTTATAAAATCTCCTGTATGTAAAATAAATGATGCTGGAGGTTGCAATTTATTTATTTGATTTAAGCATTCGTTAAATATTTCGGTTTGAGTTCGTGAATCACCTAAAACAACGAATCTAAAAGAAATCTGGGAATATAAAAATTTAATAAAAAATAAAAATAATATAAAAATGTAAATTAATTTTTTCATAATTTACTCCTTTTAAAAAATTAAGTCTTATTACTCCAATGCTGGTCATCACCGAAATGTTTCATCCACCATTCGTCATCATCGGAATATTTTCTAAATTCATTATCATTAAATGGGAATTTATAATTTTTGCAATATTCAATTATAGTGTTATATGCTTTATTTATTTTTTGGAACATTTCTGAGCATTTAATTTTATTTTGGTCAGGGCATTTATCAGGGTGATATTTTTTACTAATTCTCTATATTTTCGTTTTACATCTTCTAAAGTGCCTGATTCTCCAAGCCTTAAAATTTCTTTTGCTTCTTTTAATTCTTTATAAGTCATAGAATTAAATTTAAAAAGAATGAGATAATCATTCCTGTTATTAAATTTATTGAAATCACTTTTAAAGCGTTTTTGAGTTTTAATTCTTTTATCATAGTGAAAGAAGTTGCCAGACAGGGCAAATATATTGTTAAAAAGATTGAAGCTATGACAAATTGTTTAGGATTTAATTTAAAAGGGGCAAGAAGTGCGATTGAGACATCTTTTCTTAAGAAGCCGAAAGTAATTACAGCGGCTATTTCTTTAGGAAGTCCCATAATTTTTGTAATTGGTTTTTCAAAAAAATTTGAAATTATATTTAAAATACCTAAAGAATCTAATAGACCAACGAAAAATATACCAAGTATTATCATAGGAATTGCTTCATAAATGAAATTTTTTAATCTCAGCCAGAGTTTTAAAAGAGTTGTTTTAAAGTAAGGAATTCTATATGGCGGAATTTCTAAAAATAGTTCAGGTTTTTCTCTTTTTAAAATTTTGTTTAATAAAAAATTTACGATTAAGGAATTTAAAAATAGTATAATAAATATTAAAAAGAGATATTTAATTCCGAAAGGAGTGCTCAGACTTATTATCATTGCTGTTTGAGGCATACAGGGAGCTATAAGCAAAAGTAAAGATGTGGCAAGAATTTTTTCTCTTTCTGTTTCAAGTATTCTTGTTGAAAGAATAGCAGGGACTTTACAACCAAAACCAAAAATAATTGGTATTGCAGTGTAGCCATGAATTCCTAATTTATGCATAATTCTATCTAAAAGAACTGCTAAACGAGGCAGATATCCAATATCTTCTAAAATAGAAAGTAAAAGATAAAAAGCAAATATATAAGGGAAAACAACAACAAAAGGTATATAAAGTCCTGTTGTAAGAATTCCGAAAGATTCCATAGGTTTTGGGACAGTTCCTAAAAGTAGATTTTGAATAAATTTTTTTGAAACGAATGAATTAACAATTTTTTCTATAAATGGCGTCCAATATTTATTAAATAAGAAATCAAAAAATGTTATTAAATTTTCACCTATAAATCTGACAATAAAGAAAGTTGATAATAAAACTATTAAAGCTATTACTAAACCCATATTAGGTTTTATAGATAGCTCTTCAATTTTATCTAAAAATGTGTGTCTTTTATATTTCAATTTTTGGACCTGTTTTATTATATTCCCTATTTTTTGCCATTTATCTTTTTCGTTTTTATAAATAAAATCAGAAATTTTAGCATTATTTAAATTACTTATAACATCTTTTATTCCGTAACCTGTTCTACCGCATACAGGTATAACAGGGACTTTTAAAATTTTTTCAAGTTTTTTAAAATCAATTTCAACTCCACTATGTCTTGTTTCATCCCAGAAATTTAGAATAATTATTAAATTAAATTTTCTTTTTATAAGTTGTAAAGTTAAATTCAAATGTCTTTCAAGATTATTAGCATCCAATATATTTAGAATGATACCATCTTTATTTTTATTTAAAATATCAATTGCGACTTCTTCTGCTTTTGTAATTGGGTTTAAAGCATATGCACCTGGGGTATCTATAACTTCATACTCTTCTTCTTTTATTTTTAAATAGCCTTTGGTATATTCAACTGTGGTGCCTGGGTAATTTGAGGTAATAACATTTATTCCTGTTAGTCTTGTAAATATTGTGCTTTTTCCGACATTTGGATTCCCAACTAAAAGAATCTTTTTCATAAAATTTACTCTTTTTTTTCAACTAAAATTTTTTTTGCCATTCCAAAACCTAATGCAATTTTAGAGTTACAAACTTGTATTATAACAGGGCATCTTTTTAAAGTTTCATTAACTTTAATTATTTCAATTCCTTCTCTAATTCCGAGTGCCTCAAGTTTATTTCTAAGTCCAAAGCCTCCGAGAATTTTAACAATTTTTAAAGATTCACCTGGATTGGCATCAACGAGATTTATCAGCACGTTTTTCTCTGCATTCTTTGCATATTCCATAAAAATTTACCTCATGGGAATGAATTTCAAAATTATATTTTTGGGAAATCATAAGTGAAATATTGTTGAATAAATCTGAGTTCTCTTCAAAGAAATCTTCGTAGTCAAAAACTTTTCTGCAAATTAAACATATCAAGTGATGGTGATGTTTTTCATCTGAATTTCTATTCAATTCATAAAACGAGCGTCCATTGCCGAAATCATATTTTTTTACAAAGCCTGTTTTCCAGAGGAATTTTAAATTTCTATATACAGTTGCAATTCCAATTTTAGGTAGTCTTTTGTGAGCTTCAAAATAAATTTCATCAGCATTCATATGTTTATCAGCTTTTTCCAAAATTTCTATAACAATTTTTCTTGTTCCAGTTAATCTGTGACCATTTTTTTTAATTTTTTTAAAATACTCTTGTTTAATTTGGCTCATATTCATCCACTCAAATTGATAATCATTATCATTAATATAATAAATTTAATTTAAAAAGTCAATAGTTATTTTATAATTTTATTAAAATTGGGTATTATGAAATTTATAATTTTGCACTTGGAAAATTGTTTTGTTGAGGAAAATGTGGAATGAGGTTGACTTTTGAAAAAAAAGTGATTATTTTTAATAAAAAATTATTAAGGAAAGATTTTATGGCTATAAATGTTAGATTAGAAAAACAGGAAAAAGCAGAAGCCCAAATATTTGTAGAAATTGGGGAAGATGTAGTAGATAGAGAATTTAATAAAGCAATAGATTATTATAAGAATAATAGCAGAATAAATGGTTTTAGACCGGGCAAAGCGCCAACAGAAATTGTTAAAAATAAATTTAAAGATGAGATTTTAGAAAGAGTTAGTGATAGTTTAAAATTAATTGCATACAATGAATCAAAAGAGAAATTAGGTTTAAAAACAGTGGGAATTTATAGAGGGGAAGTAATTGGTTTAAAAGAGAACCAACCCTGTCAAGTTAATTTATTTGTCGAAATTTGGCCTGAAATTAAAATAGGAAATTATAAAAATAATGTATTCCATAAAGATGAATATGAGGTTAGCAGGGAAGATATAGAGTATGAATTAGACAATTTAAGGGAAAGATATGCTGAACATAGTTTAAAAGAAAATGGAATTGTAGAAGATGGAGATATTTTACTTGTAAAAAGTGAATGTTATGATAATGGTAATTTATTAAATAGTGAAAGTCACGAAAATTATTTTATAAAAATTAGTAAAAAGAATTTACAGGAAGAATTTTATAAAAATTTGATAAATTCAAAAAAAGGTGATGTAAAAGAATTTGAAGTAAAATATAGCAAAGATTTTTCAAATAAAGAGCTTGCAGGTAAGAAAGTCAAATATAAAATTTTAGTTAAAGAAATAAGGAAAGTTCAATTACCCGAATTGAATGATGATTTTGCTAAAGAGGTTGGAAATTTTAATTCATTAAAAGAATTAGAGGAGAGTATTGAAAAAGAACTTAAAAATATTGCTGAAAACTATTCAAATGAGAAACTTGAGGATAGTATTATTGAAAATATATTGAATGAGTCTGATATAAATGTTCCTGAAAGCATTATAAGGTTAGAAGCGAACAATATAGTAAATGAATATTTATATAAATACGCGAGGCAAGGTATTAATGTTAATGAGCTAATAAGAACCAAAAGGATTGATATGGATTATTTAATTGAAGAAGCGAAGAAGATAGCTACAAGAAATTGGAAGGTTTACTTAATGATGAAAGAGATTGCGAAATTAGAGGGTTTGGAAGTTAAGGATGAGGAAATGGACGAAGCTTTAAAGAAGATGGCAGAAGCATCTAAAATGGATTTTAATGAATATAAATCAAAGCTATCAGAAGATAGTATTAAATCTATAAGAATGGACATATTGTATAGAAAAGTTATGGATTTTTTAAAAAGTGAAAACAAAATTAAGAAAGGAAAGAAATATTCTGTTAGCGAGTTATTAAAAAAGAGTTAATTTTATTTTTTCAAAGGAAAATATAAGAATTGAAAATTATGGAAAATGTTAAAAATTTTATTGTAGAAGTTGAGGTTTTAAATTTTCAAGATGAATCAATTTAAATAAGTTAATCTGATAGTATTATTTAAATTTTTAAGCACAAGGAGAGGAAGTTATGAATTTAGTTCCTATAGTAATAGAGCAGACAGGGAGGTGGGAGAGAGCCTATGATATATATTCAAGGTTACTGAAGGAGCGGATAATATTTATAGGAGACATAATAGATGATGACACAGCTAATTTAGTAATTGCGCAGATGCTTTTTTTAGAGGCCGAAGACCCTGAGAAAGATATTTATTTATATATAAATAGTGGTGGAGGCATAGTTACCGCTGGTCTTGCAATTTATGATACTATGCAATATATTAAGCCTGATGTTTCTACGATTTGTATAGGTCAGGCAGCGTCAATGGGAGCTTTATTATTAGCGGCAGGAGCTAAAGGAAAAAGATTTGCTTTACCAAATTCAAGAATAATGATACATCAACCACTTGGTGGAGTTCAAGGACAGGCAACTGATATTGATATTCAGGCTAAAGAAATTTTAAGAATGAGAAATTTGATAAATAAAATTTTAGCAAAACATACCGGACAGAAAATAGAAAGGATAGAAAAGGATACTGATAGAGATTTCTTTATGGCACCGGAAGAAGCGAAAGAGTATGGAATTATTGACCAGGTTATATCTAAAAGAAAGTAACAAGTAGATTAATTTTTTAGGAATTTTTAAAATCAATGAAAATTTATAAAATTTTTATCTTCAAAAAGCATACTAAAAATTTTGAATTAAAATTAAAACAATTTTTAAATTATTTTTAAAAGGAGTTTTTTATGAGCAAAAATATTAAACCTTCAAATAGAATTAAATGTTCATTTTGTGGTAAAGACCAGAGTCAGGTTTATAAGATTATAGCAGGTCCGGGGGTTTTTATATGCAATGAATGTATTCAGCTTGCACAAAGTATAATTAATGAAGATATGAAAAAGATGGAGATGGAATCAATAAATAGGCTTCCCAAACCACAAGAGATTAAAAAATATTTAGATGAGTATATAGTTGGTCAGGATTATGCTAAAAAGATAATTTCGGTTGCTGTTTATAATCATTACAAAAGGATACAATTTAATTCTACAGATTTATCAGGAGTTAGCAAGGGAAGCAACAAATTAGAGATAGAGAAGAGCAATATACTTTTAATAGGACCGACTGGAACTGGTAAGACATTGATAGCTAAGACTTTATCAAGGATGTTGAATGTTCCGTTTGCTATAGCGGATGCTACTACTTTAACTGAGGCTGGTTATGTAGGTGAGGATGTAGAGAACATATTATTGCGATTAATTCAGAATGCGGATGGGGATGTTAAAAGAGCTGAGGTTGGCATAGTTTACATAGATGAGATAGACAAGATAGCCCGCAAAACAGAGGGACCCTCAATTACCCGTGATGTTTCAGGTGAGGGTGTCCAGCAGGCTTTATTAAAAATACTTGAAGGAACAATAGCGAATGTGCCACCATACGGCGGAAGAAAACACCCTTACCAGGAATTCATTAGAATAAATACTGACAATATCCTCTTTATAGTAGGTGGTGCTTTTGTTGGTCTGGACGATATTATAAAAAAGAGAATAGGAAAAACTAAAATAGGTTTTGAAACCGAAAAAAAATATGGCAAAATGAAAGAACTTGAAACAAGAAATGTTTTATATGATGTTATTCCTGATGACCTTGTAAAATATGGATTTATCCCTGAATTTATATCAAGATTACCTGTTGTAGCTGTTTGCGATGCTTTAAATAAAGAGGATTTGAAAAGAATATTAACAGAGCCGAAAAACGCAATAATAAAGCAGTATCAGAAAATATTTGAAATGGAAGGTGTAAATTTAGTTTTTACACCTGATGCTATTGAAGTAATAGCAGAGCAGGCAATAAAAAGAAATACAGGTGCAAGAGGCTTAAGAGCAATTATTGAAGATACAATGCTTGATATTATGTTTGAATTACCTTCTATGAAAAATGTTGTTGAATGCATAATAGATGCTGATACTATTCTTAAAAAGAAAAAACCAAAATTAATTTTCTTTGAAGAGAATGAGGCTAAATCAGCATAAAAAATAATAAATTATGGAGGTTGAGTTGTTATGAGAATATTAGGAACTTCTAAAACAGAAAAATCAAAGTCTGTTGAATCTGATATTTATTATCCTGTATTACCATTAAAAAATTTAGTTGTATTTCCTTCAGCGGTTGTTCCTTTTCTTGTTGGAAGAGAAATGTCAAAACTTGCTATAAATTTTGCTATGCAGGAAAATAATAAAAAGATATTTTTAGTTATGCAAAAAAATGTTAGAATTGAGAACCCAGCCCCTAAGGATTTAAATGAAGTTGGAACAATTGCAGAGATATTGCAAATTCTTAAAATTCCTGATGGAACAATAAAAGTATTGGTTGAAGGTATAAAAAGAGCAAAAATAGAAGAGATTAAAAAAGATGAAAGAGGTTTTTATATTGCTAAATTAAATATTCCCAAAATAAATGATGAAAAATATTTAACAGAAAAAATTGAGATGTTGCGAAGAAATGTTTCAAAACTCTTTGAAGAATTAGCTCATCTTACAAGCAAAATCCCACCTGATGTTCTTAATATAGTTCTTACCACCCCTTCGGCTGATGAATCAATTGATATTATAGCTGCTCATATTCAATCTAATCCTCAAACAAAGCAAAAACTTTTATCAGAGTTTGATATTACAAAGAGGCTTAAACTTACAATAGATATTTTGACTCACGAGATAAATATGGCTAAAACAGAAAAATATATAAACGAAAAAGTTAGGGACAATATTCAACAGAGCCAGCGTGAATATTATTTACAGGAGCAATTAAAAGTTATAAAGAAAGAATTAGGTGAGAAGGGAGAGTATTTAGATGAAGTTGAGGAATTAAAGAACAAAGTAAAGAAGGCTAAGTTGCCTAAAGAAGTTTATGAAAAATGCAAGAAGGAGATTTCAAGATTGGAGAAGATGCCACCTATGTCGGCTGAGGCTTCTGTTATAAGAACTTATATAGATTGGATTTTAGACCTGCCTTGGAATGTTAAAACTGAGGACAAAAATGATTTAAAACTTGCTGCACAAATTTTAGATGAAGACCATTATGGCTTAAAAAAGGTAAAAGAAAGAATTTTAGAATATATGGCTGTTAGGCAGATTGCTAATAGTAAACTTAAAGGTCAAATATTATGTTTTGTAGGACCTCCTGGAGTTGGTAAAACTTCACTTGCTCAATCTATTGCGAGATGTTTGAATAGGAATTTTGTTAGAATTTCTTTAGGCGGAGTTCGGGATGAAGCTGAAATTAGAGGTCATAGAAGAACTTATGTTGGTGCACTTCCTGGAAGAATTATACAGGGCATGAAAAAAGCAAAATCAAAGAATCCTGTTTTCTTAATGGATGAAATTGATAAATTAGGAACAGATTTTAGAGGAGACCCAGCAGCTGCTCTTTTAGAAGTTTTAGACCCAGAACAAAATCATGCTTTCTCTGACCATTACCTTGAATTGCCATTTGATTTATCTGATGTGTTTTTTATTACAACTGCAAATGATAAATATAATATCCCAAAGCCATTACTTGATAGAATGGAAGTAATTGAAATTCCAGGTTATACAGAAGATGAGAAACTTCATATTGCTGAAGAATTTCTTATACCTAAAAAGATTGATGAACACGGTTTAAGCAAGGATATTTTAAAATTTAGTAAAGAAGCTATTCTTGAGATTATAAGATATTATACAAGGGAAGCAGGAGTCCGTGAACTTGAAAGAACTATAGCATCAATTTGCAGGAAAGTTGCAAAAAAATATGTAGAAGAGAAAAAAGATATTAATATTCACATAAAAGCATCGGACCTTGAAGTATATCTTGGACCTAAAAAATATAGATATGGTTCAGCTGAAACAGAGGATGAGATAGGGGTTGCAACAGGGCTTGCTTGGACTGAGGCTGGCGGTGATGTCCTTTCAATTGAAGTGTCAGTTATACCAGGAACAGGTAAACTTATTCTTACAGGTAAACTTGGAGAAATTATGCAGGAATCAGCACAGGCTGCACTTTCTTACGCAAGAAGCAAAGCAACGGAATTTAAATTGCCTGAAAATTTTTATAAAAAATTTGATATACATATTCATGTCCCTGAAGGTGCAGTTCCAAAGGAAGGTCCTTCAGCTGGTATAACAATTGCTACCGCCTTAATTTCTGCCTTGTCTAAAATACCTGTTAGAAAAGATGTGGCAATGACAGGTGAAATAACTTTGCGTGGAAAGGTTCTACCTATTGGCGGAGTAAAAGAAAAAGTTTTATCAGCTCATAGGGCTAATATAAAAAATGTCATCCTACCTCTTGAAAATAAAAAAGATTTCGTTGAAATTCCAAAAGAAATATATAAAACTATGAATTTCCATTTCGTGACTAAAATGGAACAGGTATTAAAGATAGCATTAACAAAAAATGATTTTATAAATTCTGATACAGGCGAGATATTATCAGGCGAAAAAATTGAAAAAAAATTAAAAGAAAAAAGAAAAAAAATTGAAAAAACTGATGAAAAACCTGTTGAACAACCCGTAGTATAATATGATAATAAAACTTTTTCTTATTTTTATTTCTCTTTTTTTTATTCTTAATTGTCAAACAGAATTTGAAATGCCTGATTTAAAAGTTAATTCACCAATAAATTTAAAAGCATATCCAACTAATAAGGGAATAATTTTGAAATTCTATGGGAATAATAGAGAAGAAGGTTTTAGAGGTTACAATGTTTATGTTTCTGCTAATCCAAATATAAAATATCAAAATTTGGAACCTGTTAAAAATATCTATGGTTCAACTCCTACATTGCCTTATGGCTATCAAGGCTGTTTCCCAGATGGATTGAATAAATCTTTTATAACTGTAACAAAAGATTCATATAACCAACCAATTTTAAATTATAAAAAATATTATGTTGCAGTTAATTCTGTTGTTATAATAAATGACAAAGAATATAAAAGTGATTTTAGCAATGAAGCGGAAATTATTCCATTAAATGAAACAAATATTTCTTTAAATAATCATAATATAACCGGTATTGAAAATGATTGTATAATTTTCTATTCTAATAATTTAATTTTAACAAATGCTCCTGATGTTTTACCGGCCGTTTTTGAGGGTGATATAATATTTGAACTTAAAAATATTGAAGGGACAATTTTGCCCTGTATAGTTATTAAATCAAACAATAGATATATTCAATCGCTTGGATATTATAATAATTTATATGAGATTGATTACATACCTAAATCAGGTTATATTTCACCGCCAGCTGAAATTTTAGTTTATGATTCTTTTGTATATATTTTTTATAAACCTTCTATTAATAAGTATATAAGAATTTATATAACAGATGCTCCTGAAAATCAAACTTCAATTTTAAGTGATGTTCAATTAAAAATAAAGTGTTTATTTTAAATTTACCTGTCAAGCCTTAAGGGTGTGCCAAACTCTATAATTTTAAAGTTGTAACCTTTAATTTTAATAAAGTTTTCCTCCGTCCCTGTTGTCCTCGTCCCTGTAGTCCTTTGCATTTCTTGAAGTTGGTAAGACATTCCAACCTCTCTTTGATAATTCATAACACACATAATAAAGACCCACATTTCCAACAATTTGATTTGATTTCTTATAGTTACCGATTTCTTTCATATGAAATTTCCCCTCTTTGAATGGGGCGGAATGTCATATAACGGTTGGCGGGTATCTGAAGTCCGAGCGTAGCGAGGATTTGGGCGGAGATGCGTAACACCGTAGCCAGATACCCGATTGTTAGGCGACGTCCTCATGCTATCCTCTCCTGTAACATAAAATATAGGTTCTAAAGCTTTCGATTAGTTGTGTCCATGTTATAGCATTTCTCATTAAATCATTAACTCGGAGGTTGTTTTGTTTATCTCGCCTTACACCACCCATTGCAGCATTCTTTGCTTCATTGTTATCGAAAATAGCGAACCTACTGGACCCCTTGGGTTTAGTGCCATCGACCAGTACCCATCGAATAAATTGATTGGCTAAGCTTAGTTGTGAATTTTCCAGAAGAAGTAAGTCTATTTGAGATCCTTCTCCTTTTTGATTTCCAAAACCCACCCCACCTTGACGAGAACCTACAAAGGCTTTAAGCTCAAAGAAACGTACTGTAAAGTGATTGTTGGGCCATTTTATAAAAATCGCAAT
>Ga0308390_1000672_pt1 | contig 23566 bp, 20 predicted proteins | sample Hotspr2Sample149_FD_202358 | JGI IMG/M metagenome (GOLD analysis project Ga0308390, IMG submission 202358) | Hot spring phototrophic mat microbial communities from Mushroom Spring, Yellowstone National Park, Wyoming, United States - 20040719_149 ...
TAGCAGAGCAGGCAAAGGCTGGCCCGGAACAGCGCAAGGGGCTGAATTTCGTCTCTCTCGCCTATTACTTCGGCGGCTTTATGATTCTCCTGGCTTACACAATTTTCATGGGCCTGCAATGGGAGTCGTTAGAGTTTACCGGTCAGATTGCCATTTCTCTTTTTACTATCGTTGTTCTGTGGGCTATTGGCTATGTTCTCCAGAGAAGCGGCTTTCGCATCGCCGGTGGATTGCTGATTTTTGCCGGTACAGGAATCGTGCCTTTGTTCGTTTTTACCGTGCAACGCGCACTCGGCATATGGCCTGATGACCAGACGTATGCTTATATGGAATTTTACCGGATTGTGGCACAAACCTGGATTTTGCTCGAATTGATCAGTATCGGGGTAGCGGTCATCGTCATCTGGCGCGTTCGTTTCACGTTGATCTCCTTGCCGATCGCCTTTTGGACCTGGTTCCTGTCGATGGACATCACCCGCTGGGTTTCACAGAGCGATTATTGGACCTGGTCGGATCGCGAGCAGATTGTAAGCACAACGATCGGCGTGGGAATGTTAGGACTTGGAGTCTGGCTCCAACGCAGGACAAAGCAGGATTACAGTTTCTGGTTTTATCTCTTTGGACACATCATCGTCCTGAGCCATCTATCCGCTCTGACGTTGAATCGAGAAGGTTTTCTCGGCATCGTCTATCTGGCCGTCTATATATCATTCGTTGTTGCCAGCGTATGGCTCCAACGCCGCGTGTTTCTGGTGTTCGGCGCTATTGGCTGTTACAGTTACCTGAGTTACCTGGCTTTCCAGGTTTTTCAAGGGGCGTTGGGGTTTGTCTTCGCGCTTGGCGTTATCGGTCTCCTGATCGTTCTGACGGCGGTGGGATACCAGAAATATCTTCGTTCCTGGTTGGAAAATCAGTTAGCGCGTTATCGAGTGGCGGCAGAGCGGTGAAATGTTCGTGCTGATGTAGCCCGTGCAGGCGGGCTTCGCCCTGGATAGCCGATAACTGATAGCCGATAACTGATAGCCGATAGCCGATAACCGATGGTCGAGAGGGTCGCCGTTGGAGTTCGCGTAACGCGCCGGCGGGCTTCGCCTTGCATCGCCGGGGGCTTATGGTCTTTGAATAAATAATCCGCTACAGCCCGCGCCGGCGGGCTTCGCCTTGCATCGCCGGGGGCTTCAGCCCGACGGCAAAGGGCGCATACCGGGTTAAATTCTCCAATCTCCATAATTGCGGTCAACGTACCGGTGCGGGGCGGGGGCGGAGACCTGACAGGTGCAGGTTTTTTGGGAAGCCCCTGCGCGCCATCTCCATCCTCCGTGTCTCGCGATCCTTCCATGATCATGATACCGACGGATCGGCCCGTGCGTTCGGTGGAACGGAAACGGTTGACCATCTGCCTGCGAATCCCCCCCTTTCAACCCCCGCCGGCGGGGGGGTTCGGGGGGACGCGCACGCAGGGGGCTCGGGGGGAGTGCGGCGCCGGATGGATCGTCATCCCGACGCATCCGACAGCCGGATGCGCGCCCGGCGCAGGATGCGTTGCACGGTGCGGCGGGAACATCCCAACTGCCGGGCCAGCTCGTCCAACGTCATGCCCGCCGCGAACCGCTCCGGCGCCGCCGCCGGCGCCGACGGCGGCGTGGACGGCGCCGCCAGCGCCTGCAGGATATCCGCATCCAGGTGCAGCAGGCGCGCCAGACGGCGGGCGCCGACGGCGGCGTGCATCCGGCGGAGGACGGCGACATCGTCGGACGTCAGGAGGAGCGGCGCCGGCGGCGGACCGCGCCGCCGCAGCGCGACGCCCGCCGCCTGCACGTTCCGGCGCGTCGTCCGATACGACCAGCCGAACCGCTGCGCAATGGCGCGCAAACTGTATCCCTCCTCATACAGCCGGCGCAGCGTCGGTGCGTCCGGCTCCCGATCGGCGGCGCGCATGGCTCATGCCTCGTCCCGCACCGGTCGGCGATCCGCGCCATCCCGCCCGGACTGCATGACCTCGTGCGCCAGCCGCCGCAACGCCGCCGCCATCGTCGCCAGCGGCGGCGCGCCCGGCGGACGCGGCCACACGCCCCGTTCCAGCAAGACGGCCGCCGCCGTCCAGATCGCCGCCGTCGTCTCCGGCGTCGGGTGCTGCGTCAAGGCGCGCACCACGGCGCCCCAGGCGCCGCCATCCCCCGCCGCCGGGGGATGCGCCGGCTCCCGCCCGCTGCGCGCGTCCGCGTCCCGCGTCACGGGGCGGTCCGGCAGCGCCGGGAGATGCGCCGGCTCCCGCCCGCTGCGCGCGTCCGCGTCCCGCGTCACGGGGCGGTCCAGCAGCGCCGAATCCCGCTCCCACTGCAACTCCCGGTTCAGCGCTTCCAGCTGCGCCAGCCGATTGGACAGGGTGCGCCCAAGCATCTGTTCCCGCGCCAGCGCCGCCTCCAGACCGGACGCCCGCTCCAGCGCCTCCTGCGCCTGACGCCGCATGTCGGCGACCAACCGCTCCAATGCCGTCGCCGACAGCGCCGACGCGTCGCCGGCATTGGTCAACACCGCGAACATGTCCGGGTCGAGGCGATACACCTGCGCCAGATAGTAGGCGCGCCGCCGCCCGTAATCGTGGAGCAGGGCGCGATAGGCGTCCGCCCCCAGCGTCTCCAGCGGCAGCATATAGAACCGGGCGGTCTCGGCGGTGATGCCGTGTCGTTCCTGACAGTAGCGCTCGAACGACGGATAGCCGAGCGACCGGTAGCCGCCGCTCGCCCGCATGCGGACGAGCGCCTGCGCCAGGCGCAGCGACCCGTCCACCAGATCGGCGACCCCCCGCTCGATCTGTCCCCGCGCCGCGCCGATTTCCGCGTCCAGCTCCGCCGGATCATTGGCGATCAGCGCACCATCGCTGCGCGTCGTCGCCAGCCCGTTGGTCCATGCTCCATCGTCCATCCCGCCCCTCCTTCATCCATCGCACGATCACCGACGTCCCGCATCCCGCGACTCCGCCGCCGAGTCGTACAGCAGATGCGGCAGCAATTGCCGCCGACTGGACAATCCCAGGCGCGCCAGCACCTCCTGGACGTGGGAATTGACGGTCGCCACCGACACGACCAGCGTGCGCGCGATCTCCTGGTTGGTCATGCCCTGCTGCATCAACTGCGCCACCCGCTGCTGCTGCGGCGTCAGCCGCGCAAACGCTTCCCGCAGCGCCATGCGCCGCTGGTGCGCGGCAATCGCCTGCGCCGCATCCAACCCCTCCAACGGGTCCGGCAGCGGATCGCCGCGCAGCGCCGCCGCAAGCGTGGCGATCATGGCCGCGTCGCCGCGCACATCGTCCTTCACCAGATAGCCGACGGCGCCCGCCAGCGCCGCCGCTGCGCGCGTCGCCGCTTCCTGCACGGTCGTCAGCATCAGACACGGGATGCGGTGCCGGTGCGTCAGCGCCCGCGCCGCCTCAATGCCTTCCACCTGCGCGTGCGGCATCAGCACGTCCACGACCGCCAGCGCAAAGAACCCCGGCGGATGCGCCGCCGCCAGCGCCAGCGCCGCTTCCCCGGAATCGGCGCACCGCGCATCCCACCCCTGCGCGATGCACAGCGCGGCCATGCGGTCGCGCACCAGCGGCGCGTCATCGACGATCATCACACAGTCCGGCATATCCTCCTCCGCTGCGTCTGCGTCACGCTCTTCCACGGCGGCGTCTCCCCCGGCGGCGCCTCCCCCGGCGGCGTCTCCCCCGGCGGCGCCTCCCCCGGCGGCGTCTCCCCCGGCGGCGTCTCCCCCGGCGGCGTCTCCCCCGGCGGCGCCTCCCACGGCGGCGCCTCCCACGGCGGCGCCTCCCACGGCGGCGTCTCCCCCGGCGGCGCCTCCCACGGCGGCGCCTCCCACGGCGGCGTCTCCCCCGGCGGCGCCTCCCCCGGCGGCGCGGCGCCGGCGCCGGTTGGCGCCGTCGCCCACCCCAGGACCGGGGCGGGCAGCGGGAAGCGCACCTGAATGACCGTTCCCCGTCCCGGTGCGCTTTCGACCGAAAGCGCACCGTTCAGCCGCTGCGCCAGCCGCTCCATGTCGCGCAATCCGCGCCCCTGGGCGCGCCGGCGCGTCGCTTCCGGGTCGAATCCCGCACCGTTGTCGGCGACCGTCAGCGTCAGCGCCGTCGGGTCATACGTCAGGCGCACGCGCACCTCCGTCGCCCGCCCATGGCGGTGGGCATTGAGCAGCGCGTTATAGAGAATGATCTCGCACGCGCTTTGCACGTCATCCGGAATCGCGGCGCGCGGCGCGCCGACGCGCTCCGCCAGCGTGCGCACGCCGAGCGCGCGCATGCTCTTGCAGACCTCGACCAGGGTGCGTTCCAGATCAAGTGGCGTCACATAGACATCATCGTCCGCCGCAACCGCTGCGCCGCGTCGATGCAGCAACGCCACGACGCGATGCAGCCGGCGCGCGGCATGCTGCGCCTCATGCACCCATGCGCGCATCTGGTCGGGCGTCGGCGCCGCATGCGCCTGGGCGAGCAGCCGCTCGACCTCGACGACGGCGCTCTTGAGGTGCGCATGCTCCAGCATGCGCACTTCGTGCAGCACATCCTGGCGCGCCGCCGTCGCCGCCTGCCGCGCCGCCTCCTGCACGGCGACCGCAGCGCGGCGCCGCGCGCGGCGCCGCTCCCACGCCGCGCCCGTCAGCAGCGCCAGCAGCGCCAGCAGCGCCGCCGGCGCCGCCAGCGCTGCACCGGCGATCGGCGCATCCCCCATGGAGGAGATGACCACGCATGGCGTCATGCCGACTCCTCCTGGATCAACACCCGCTCCACCAGGTCCGGTCGACTCTGCTCATAGGCGCGCAGCCGCGCCAGCGCAAAGGCGCGCCGCTCCACCAGATCGGCGCGCCGGCGCTGCAGCGCCAGCAGGCGCCGGATTTCCTGCACGATCGCCACGCCGTCGGCATAGGCGGCGAGCGCCTCGTCATCCGCCGCTTCCACCGCCATCCGCACCGTCTCCTCCGCCACGCCGTCCGGTCCGACCAGGCAGCGCGGCGGCAGCCGGTCGGGCAAGGAGGACCGGCGGCGCGCCGGATCATGCGTCTGCGCTGCGCTCATCGCACCGCCTCCCCAAGCATCGCCATCCCCGCCGCCCCCAGCAGCGCCGCCCCCAGCAGCGCCAGCGCCAGCAGCGCCAGCGCCGGCAGCGCCGGCCGCAGCGCCGGCCGCAGCGCCATCCGGCGCCGGCCATGCGGCGGCGCCGCCGCCGCCGGGAACGGCGTCGTCAACGCGGCCGCCGCTTCGTGGCGCGGGACGCAGATCAACCACAGCACCGGATGCCGCACGCGCACCAGCCATGTCAGCAGCGTCGGCAGCCGGGCGAGGTCGGCGTCGGCGGCGGCAATCGTCGCATCCAGGGTGCGCACTTCGCGCACCGTCTCGGCAATCGCCGCCAACAGCGCGTCGTCCGGGTCCGGGGGCGCCGGCGGCGGCGCCGCCGGCGCGGGCGGCGGCGCCGCCCGCCACGGCGGATACCCGTCCGGCGCTCGTCCGTTCATGGCGTTCATGGCATCCATGGCGTCCCTCCCGCATCGCCCCCCGTCGGCGCCAGCGCGGTCAGCACCTGCAACCCGTCGGTCAGGACGTACAAAATGAACGGCAGCATCCCCAAAAACAACGCCCCCGCCGTCACGCCGAGCAGCGCCCACTCGCGCCGCTGCAGCCGCGCCCGCCACGCATCCAGCTCGGCGGCCGTCATCCGCTCGGCAATGAGCCGCAGCGCCGGCGCCGCCTGCCGTCGGTCATGGTCGGCGCTGCGCTCCAGCACCGTGATCGCCTCGGTCAGGTCGGCGACGCCATAGGGCGCCGTCTCCTCCCGCAGGCAGGTCCAGACGCTGCCCCGTCCCTGCCGGGCATGGGCGTCCAGCGATGCAGCGATGACGCGCTGCATCTCGGCGATGGACGCGCGCGGACGCGCCAGGTAGAGGCGCAGCATCGTCACATCGCCCAGCGTCGCGTCGTCGAGATGCAGCGCCAGCGTCTCCAGCAGGTCCGGCGTCTGCCGCCGCAGCGCGCGCGCGCGCGCCTGCGCCGCGCGCGCCTCGCCCCCCGGCAGGTAGAGACCAAAGAAGAGCAGCGCCAGCAGCGCCAGCCCGCCCCCCAGCAGCGGCGGCAGCACCCCCAGCGCCGCCGCCGCCGCCGGCGGCAGCGCCAGCGCCGCGCCGACCAGCAGCCCGACCGTGCGCGCCATGCGGCGCATGGTCCGTCCCAGGCGCACCCAGGTCAGCGGCGGCAGCGCCCATGCCAGGATCGCCCCGCCGCAGCTGAGCAGCCCGACCCCCCCGATCAGCAACGTCGTGCGCAGATCGTCCATCCCGCGCCTCCTCCTTCACCCGCGTCACCCGTCGGGACGCCGCACCAGCAGCATGGCGACCGCCGGCGGCGCCAGCAGCCATGCCAGAAACCACAGCGCCGCCGCGCCGCCCCATGGCGCCTGGAAGGCGCTGATGACCAGCTCCGGCTCCCGCAGCGTCAGCCACAGCGCCACCAGCGCCATCGCCCCGCTGATGATCCATGCTTCACCGCGCACGCGCCCCATCGCCGCCACCGCGCTGCGATAGGCGCGCTCCCGGCGCTCCAGCGTCTCCGCCAGCCGCCGCAGGCGGGCGCCCGCCATGCTTTCCTGGCCGTGCTCGTACCACGCGGCCATCTGGTCCAGCACCGCCGCATGCGCGTCCAGCAGCGTCCGCGCCGCCAGCGCCCGCAACGCGCCGGCATGGTCGACATACCGCCGATTCCCGCCGCCCGCCGCCGGGCGGTTGACCTGCGCCGCCGCCCAGCGCCATTCGTCGCCCAACGGCCACGGCAGCGCGTTCGCCGTCGCCCGAAACGCCGGAAAGAGCGCCGTGGCGCCGGAACACTGCTGCGCCAGCATCGTCACCGCCGGCTGCAGCTGCTGCCGCATGCGGCGCCGGTAGATCGCCAGCGCCACGCGCTGCACGCCCCACTGCACCGCCGCCGCGCCGCCGAGCAGCGCCGCCAGCGCGTGCGGCGGCGCCAGCGGCGCCGTGAGCGCCGCCAACAGCAGCGCCGCCGTGATCACCAGCGCACTCCGCAGCGCCGGCGCCAGCAGACGCGGCGGCGCGTCCGCGGCGCGTTCCCCGCCCCGCCGCACCAGGTCCAGCGCCGCCAGGCCGACGACGATGGCCGCCGCCGCCGGCGTGTGCGCCGGCACGCTCCATGCTCCGTCCATCATCCCTCCTCCTGCACATTCCGCCGGAATTGCCGCACGATCTGCGACCACGCGCCAACGTCCTGCGCCGAGTCGCAGCGGAACGGCCACGCCGAATCGTCCCGCCCGCCATCCCGCGCCGCCGGCGCGGGCGCCGCGCCCCGCGCAGCGGGCGCTGCGGGAACCCCCCCCTGGGGCGGGGGCGGTTCCGCCGCCGGCAGTGCGGCGCGGGGCGGTTCCGCCGGCGGCGGTGCGGCGCGGGGCGGTTCCGCCGCCGGCAGTGCGGCGCAGGGCGGTTCCGCCGCCGGCAGTGCGGCGCCGGACGCGGCGGCGACGGCGCGGCGCGCCACCTGGGCCACCAACGCCGCCGTGTCGGGAAGATCCAGTCCTCCCGCCGCCGCCCCTCCCGACCCGGTCGCCGGTTGGGGCGGCGGACGCTCCATGCCGCCGGCCTCCATCCCGCCTGCCGTCCCCGCCGCCGGCGGGGGGGACGGGGGGGACGGGGGGGACGGAGAGAGCGGCGCGGGCGCCGCCCCCAGGCGCGCTAACCGTTCCTGCTCCATCCCCAGCGCCGCCAGCTGGCGCTCCAGGAGCGCCCGATCCCCCGCTGCGGCGTCGTCCCGGCGCAGCAACGCCTGCAGCAGCCCGATCCGCGCCTTGACCACCTCCAGCGCCGTCGCACGCGGCAGCGTGCGGGTGTCAAAGGCGCGCACCGCCTCCAGCGCACCGCGCAGATCGCGCTGCGTCGTCGCGCGCGTATAGGCGGTCGCCAGCGCCTGCGCCGCCGCCGCATCCGCCGCCTGCATGGCGTCCAGCCGGGTCGTCAGGTCGCGCCACACGCCATCGCGCGCCAGCGCCGCCTGCGTCGCCACATCGCCCTGCGCCGCCGCCGCGCGCAGCGCCTGCGCCGCGTCCGCATCCTGCTGCTCGAGCGCCTCCTGCAACCGCGCGCACAGCTGCTGCGCCTGCGCCGTCGCCTGCTGCGCCAGGTCGGGTGCGATCAGCAACGCCCGTTCGGTGAGCGTCCAGATCAGCGCATTGGCCGGGTCCAGCCGCACCGCGCGCGTCAGCGCCTCCACCGCCCGCGCCGCCTGACCGGGATGGTCCAGCGCCCCCTCCGCCTCCGCCAGCAGCCGGGCGACCTGCAGCGCCGCCGCGTCCGTGACCGCCCGCATGCGTCCGCCGCCGCCGTTCGCCGCCAGCAGCGCCGCCAGCTGCGGCGGGGTGCGGTCCGGGCCATCGCCCCACGCCAGCCGGTCGCCGTCCATGCGGGCATGCACGCGCCAGCGCACGCCGCCGGGCGCGGCGGCGTCAAAGTCGGACGTGATGAGCGGCGCCAACCGCACCTCGCCCGTCGCGCCATCCACGCCGGCGAGCGCCCACGCCCCCGCCAGCATGCGCCGCCCGACCCGCGCCGCATCGACCATCTGCACGACGAGGTGCACGCTTTCCCCGGCCGTCTGCAACGCCACATCGAACCGCCCGGCAAACGTGTTCCCCGGCGCATCCGTCGTCGCCAGCCGCGCCAGGCGGCGCATCCCGGCCTGCGGCGTGCGGGCGTGAATGGTGGTCAGCGTCGGACGACCGGCCTCGGCGATCTGCAGCACCGCGCTCGCCTCGGCGCCGCGCACCTCGGTCGGCGCCAGCACGTCCGGCGTCATGCGCAGCGCCTCGCGCATAATGAGGGTGAACCCGAACGCGATGGGCTGGTCGGCGTGCGCATGCACCTGCAGGCGCGTCACCAGCGGATGATCGAGCGTGAGCTCGTCGGTCGCGTCCTCCACCAGCACAATATGGCGGTCGGCGGGGACGGCGTGCAGCAGCGCCTCCAGCAGCGTCGTTTTGCCCGAATCCTGCGGACCGACGATGACGACCGAGGCGCCGGCGCCGATGAGCGCCGTCAGCAGCTCGGCGCACGGCGCGTCCAGCGCGCCCCGTTCCGCCAGATCGTGCAGCCGCCACCCGCGTCGCCGTCCGCGCCGCATCACCAGCAGCACATCCCCCTCCGGCAGCAGCGGCGGGCGGGTGGCATGCAGGCGCGTCTTGTACGCCAGCGGCAACGTCACCGACGGATTGGCGGCGTCCCACACCACGCCCAGCAACTGCGCCAGCGCCTGCACGCGGCTCAGCGGTTCGGCGACGTCGGCGAACGCCCGCTCCTGGACGATTTGTCCGCGCGCCGACTGCGCCACCACGGTGCAGCCGATGATCTTGACCTCGGTGACCTCGGGATCGTCGAGCAGCGGTTGCACCACGTCCCCCCATCCCAGCGACGCGCGATAGAGGCGGCGCAGCGTGTCCGGGTCGGCCATGGTGACGCCGGAGATGCGCCCGGCGGCAATCGCCGGGCGCAGCAGCGCCGCGAACGCCGGTTCGCGCACCTCCGGCGGCGCGGTCGGCTCCAGGGCGCGCACATCGCGCCCGTCCGCCCGCGCCTGCATGATGAGGTCCAGCACCTGCGCCACCTGCGTCGCATCAACCGACGTCGTCGCCTGCAACGCCTGCACCGTGCGCCGATAGGCGCCGGCGTCGACCGAACCGGCGCCGCCCCCCTGCGTCCAGGGGGGCGCGGCGGACGAAAGACGCGTCGTCATGGCAGCGCCTCCTGCGGCGTCACCGACGCCCCCGCCCCCAGCAGCCGCCGCCACCACGGACGCGCCTCCCCTGCCGCCGCCGTCGCCGCGGTCGGAATGCGCCGCCACGCCAGCAGCCGGTCGACCGCCCGCTCCATCGCGCGACAATAGGCGCTGCGCGGCGCCACGTCGTAGACCGACAGGAAGGTCGTCGACTCGGCGACCGTGCTGATCAGCCGCGGATCCCGCGGCACGACGCCCAGGTCGACGACCGGGTAGAGCCGCAACAGGTCGGCGTGGACCTGGTAGATATCCGCAATGCTGCCGCGCTCCGCCTCGACCCCCAGCAGCGCCGCCGCCGACAGCAAGGACGCATTGCGGTCCGGCGCCGCCAGATCGCGCAAGATGCGCAGCATCTCCGCCGCCCCCTCGCGTTCCTTCCGTCCCGGTTGCGCCACCACCATCCCGACGCTCCCGTCCCGCAGCACATGCAGCGCGTAGGGACGCGCTTTGAGGTCGGGACCGGTATCCAGACAGACCACATCGTAGGGCAGCTGCCGCACCGCCGCCACCAGCGCCAGCATCGCCGGCATCGCCATGTCCGCAACCTCCGACAGCCCGCTGCCCGACGACAGCAGATCGATCCCCGACGGGTGCGGCGCAATGCGCCGCCGCACCGCGTCGGGCGAATAGGACGGGCCGGGATTCGGCTCGTCCTGCGGCAACGTGACAAACGGCTCAAACGACCCCGGCGGCGCTTTGAGCCACTTGGTCAGCGACCCGTTGGCGAAATCCGCGTCGATCAGCAGCGTCCGCAGACCGCGCCGCTGCAGCGCCAGCGCCAGATTGCCCAACTGCGTGGTTTTCCCGCACCCGCCCGCCGCCGAGAGCGGCATAATCCAGTGCTGCGCCGGGCGCGTCTCCAACTGCACCTGCGTCAACACCCACTGCACCGCCTGCGCGTCATCCGCCGGCGTGCTCCAGCGCGGCGCCAGATACGCACTGCCGCGCCGCTCCTGCACCGCGCCGATGAGCGCATCGCGGATATCCAACGGAAACGCGTCCTCGCGCAGAATCAGCAGCGGACGCGTCGGCGGGCTGCGCGTCCCCGCCAGGTAGATCAGCCGCCAGAGCGAATCCTGAATCGGCTCATCCCCGTCCGGGTCGAGCCGGTCGTCCAGAATCAGCACGTCCAGCGGGCGGGCGTCGTTCAGCCGCCACGCCACATCCGCCACCGCGCTGACAATCGTCACCTGATGCCGCCCATCCTGCACGGCGCCGTCCAGCGCACGCGCCAGCCCGGACAGGCGCGCCCCGGCCAAGATGTTCATACGTCCTCCTCCAACGTCGGCCACGCCCCCGCCGCCTCCAGCCGCGCCCGCACCGCCGCCGACGGGTACGCCAGCCGCCGCAGCGTTCCGTCCATGCGCGCGTAGAGCGTTTCGCCCACGGGACGCTGCGCGCCGAACTGTCGTTGCAGCTCGATGATTTCGTCCACCGTGCGCCGTCCGTCGCGCTGCGCCAGCCCGACGACAATCGACGGACGGGCGTTGATCATGGCGTAGACCGTCTCCAGCCCGCCGCGCGCCTCCTGCGCCTGCGCCGCCTTGACGGCCAGGGTCTGCACCCCGTGCATGGCGTGATCCCCATGCACCGTCGTCAGCACCGGGAACCCGTTGCTGGCCGCCGCCAGCGCCGCATACGCCTCGCTGCCGCGCACCTCGCCGATGACGATCCGCTGCGGGTTCATCCGCAGCGCCAGGCGCAGCAGCCGGTGATACAGATCGGCGGCGTCCGGTCCGGTCGTCAGGCGCACCACCCGCGCGGGCGGCAGCGCCAGTTCCGGCACATCCTCCAGCACGATCAGGCGCTGATCCGCCACGGCGCCGATCAACGCCTGCGCCAGGGTCGTCTTTCCGACCCCCGGCAGCCCGACCAGCAGCACGTCCAGATGGGCGCGCACGCAGCACGCCAGCAGTTCCGCCGCCGCCGGCGTCAGCATCTCCCGCGCCGTCAGCGTTTCCAGCGTCAACGCGCCGGGACGCAGCACGCGCATGGTGATGGCCGGCCCATGCGGACAGAGCGGCGGCGGCACGATCACAAACCGTACCCGACACGGCGGCCGCCCCGGTCGGGTGGCATCCGCCGTCCCCTCCACCGGCATGCCGGCGGCGCCGTCCACCCCCGCGCGCCGCACGCACTGCGTCGCCAGCCAGTCGAGCCATGCCGGATGCCAGGTCTCGCCGATGCCGACTTCGATGGCATCGCCGCTGCGCCGAATCGTGGTCTCGATGCCGGGACCGTTGAGGTGGATGTCGGTGATGCCCGGATCGTCCAGCAACCGGTCCGCCGGGCCAAAGGTCGGCATGCGCGCCCACGCCTCCGCCCCGGGAAACGCCCGGTCGCCATGCACCCGCAGCCAGGTCGATTCCGGCGGCAGCCGACCGTCCCACCCCCCGGCGCGCCAGATGGCGCGCAGGTCGTCCAGCAGCCCCGCGCTCCCGTCCGCCGCGTCCGCCGGCAGCCCCGCGCTCCCGTCCGCCGCGTCCGCCGCCGCCGCCGCCGTTGATCGTGGATCACCACGATAACCCGCCGGCGCCGGCGACCGGGTCGGGAGGGGCGGCGGACGATCCGCGTCCGCCGGCAGCCCCGCGCTCCCGTCCGCCGCGTCCGCCGCCGCCGCCGCCGGCAACGCCCGCACCGGCGACCGGGTCGGGAGGGGCGGCGGACGATCCGCGTCCGCCATGCGCGCCGCGCCGCCGTCCTCCTCCCACGGCGCCGCCCGCCCCCCCTGCCGGAGCGGGTCCGCCGCGCCCGCGCCGTCCGCCGGCGACGCGCGGAAGCGGGGATCGTCACGGGTGCGCCATGGCGGGGTCAGCGACGCCGTCATTGCGGCCCTCCGCGACGATCGTCGAAAACCGGCCATGCATCCGGCGGCGGCGGCGGCGCGGCGGGCGTCTCCGGCGTCGCCAGCGCCGCCGCCGCCGTCAGATCGCGCGGGCGCAGCGGTCCCAACGGCGCCTGCGGGTCGGCGGTCACTTCCCCGACAAACGGCACGTCCGCCGCCGCCAGCGCCCAGAGGAACCGGCTCTGCTCCGCCGTCACCTCAATCCGCACCGCATTCCGGTCGACCTCCAGCACCGGCGCATTGCGCACCACGCGCACCGCCCGCGCCCCGCTGCCCGGCGCATCAAACGCGCCGACGGAAAAGGCGGGGTCGGCGCCGCGCTTGGCGTCCACCAGCGCCACCACATTGATCCGCCCGCCGGGACGCGCCGCCCCGACCCCCTCCGGCGACAGCTCGAACACCACGCCGCGCAGCACCTGCGGCGCCGGGCGGTCCTTGTCCCAAAACACCTGCTCGTCCGGCGGCGTCGCCTGCACGTCCGCCGGCGTCACCAACTGCCCGCTGCGCAGCGGCGCGCGGGCGTACATCCCGATCAGCATGCGCGGGTCGGAGAACCCGCGCACCATCTCCGGCAAATTGCGCGGCGCGGTCGTCGTCGTCAGCATCGCCGCCGTGAGGCGCGCGCCCGGCGCAATATCGCGCGTCGTCACCACCACCGGCTCGGTCAGACTCAGCGCCGCCGCGCTGAGCCAGGCCAGCGCCGCCGCCGCCAGCGCCAACAGCGCCATGCCGATGCCCAGCGCGCGCTGCCACGCGATGGCGCCGAACGCCCCCCGCAGCATCATCAGTCGCATACTCCCTCCCGTGCGCTTCCCCTACGGCGCCGTTCCCTGCGGCGCCAGCACCGTGATCGTCGCCGTCCCCCGATGCGTCGCCTCCAGCGGGACGCTCTCCAACCCGTCGGGCGTGATCAGCCAATACGTATACGCCACGGTCACATCCAACACCGCCGGCGCGCCGTCCTCCAGCGACCGCAGCCGCACCGTCCAGCCGCCGTCCGCCGCCGGCGGCTGCTTGCTCCACAGCGTGCGCGTCGCCCGGTCCGCAGCATACGTGGCGTTCGCCGTCAGCAGCGGCGGACTCCCGTGGAACGTCCAGCGCTCCACCTGCCCCGCCACCGCGTAGGCGGCCGCCTCCGGCGGCAGGTCGGGCGGCAGCGCCAGCGTCAGGTCCGGACGCCATTCCATCCATGCGCCGTAGAGCCACATCGCGCGCGACGGCTCCGGCGCCCGGCAGGTGGTCTGCCACGCCGCGCCCCGGTCGGCATGCCGCATGTGCAGACACAGCCGCGCATCCGGTCCGATCGGGGGCAGCCGCGGGTACCGCGCCACAAAGAACGCCGCCCCGTCCCAATCGCGCGCCAGCAGCGCCCCCCGCGTCGCCGTCCACGCAACGGCGAGCGGCTCGGCAGAATCCGCGGTGACGCCGTCCGGCGGACGCGCCGGCCGCCGTGTCGGCAGATAGCGCCAGTCGTTGTTGTCAAATGGGGTCGTGTTCGGCGTCAGACGCAGGCGCAGCTGCACCCGCGCGTCCGGCGACGGGGTCCCTCCCGCATCCATCACCAGCCGGTCGAGGTCGGAGCGCGTCACCATGAGCGTGAACCGCGCCTGATCGTCGGTCCCGGTCTGTCCGAGCATGCGCGTCAGATTCCCGACCGACGCCTCCAGCGTCACCACGTGCGACCGGCGGTTCGCCGGCGTGGGATGATCGGGATCGGTCACGTCCCACACCTGCCCGCCGATCAGGCGCCCCTCATCGCCGATGATGGCCGCCGTATGCGCGGCATAGTGCTCATGGGGCCCACGACCGGGCGCATTGCACGTCTTGGCTTCGATCCCGACGACCACGCCGTACCGATGCCCCGGCGTCAGGCGCAGCCGCACCCCCAGGTCGGTCGCCGGCTCCAGCCACACGCGATTGACGGCAAAGTTCGGCTGGATGCCGGGGATGAACTCCGGCGGCGTCGGAACCTTGGGACCGCGCCAGAGGAGATGTTCCCACTGCCGATGATCGGCGTTCCATGCCGCAAACGTCTGCGGACCGATAAGCCGCGCGCTCGCGTCGGGAAACGGCGTGTAGGTCGGCGCACATGCCGCGTCATTCCGGCATGCCTCCGGCGGACGACCGCGGTCCGGCAGATCGTGCCACGCCTTCCCGTCGAGGTACAGCATCCCCAGCGCCGTGCCGTAGCCGATGACCGGCGTCCCATCTTCCTGTACCCACGGGAATGCGGACGCGCGTCCGGCATGGAGCCAGAACGGAAGCCGAACCGGCCCCGCTCCCCGCGGTCCCAGATCGATGATGCCGAAGGTGAGCGATGCCGCGCCGCCTTCCTCGAAGAAGGCGCCGTACAGACCGCCGCGGCCGTCATTGCGCCGCACGGACCCCAGCGGCAGCACGATATCCACGTACTCCCCCCCGCTCAGGCGGAACGGGCGCGCCTGCACGAGCGGGTCGTCCAGCATCCAGCGCGTGTTCGCCAGCACCGCGTCGGCATTGCCGTCATACGACAGGTAGGGCATCGGCTGCGGCGCCTCCCACATCGTCGGCGCGCCGCTCAGCACGGATGCGCCGCGCGCCGGGCGCACGATGATGGGAACCGGGCGCGGAAGGTGCGGGGTATGCATCCCCGTGCACGGCGGAGCACCCCCGCGGAAGGCGATCAGGAAGCGCAGCGTGCAGCCGCCCGGCGGCGCCGCAAACCGGACCTCGCGCCGTCCGACCGCCCCCACGCCGCACCCGGAGACCGTCACGCCGCCCCAGCGCCCATGGGTCGTCCACGATTCGGGAATCTCCACCGCCGCATCCACCCACGCGCCGACCGGATACTCCCCGCCGCCGCGCGCCGCCGGCGCGCCGCTCAGTCCCGCCGGCAGCTCGCCGACGATCATGGCCTCGACGTGCACGGTCGCCGTTCCGCCGCCGGACGGCGGCGGCGTCGGCGTCGGCGGCGTGCGGGTCGGATTCGTCGCCTCGCCGCAGCCGCCGTGCGGTGCAAACGCCCAGTGCGGCATGGTCGGCCCTTCCCACCGCCCGACTCCGTTGACGACCCGAAATGTCCAGAAGGCGTAATGGCGCCATGCGCCGGCGCTCCATCCCCGCACAATGCCGCGATAGGAGCATGGAACGCGCGCAACGAACGTCGGGTCGCCGCCATGCTCCGGCGCCGGTCCTGCGTTGAAGCCCGTCGATTCGCGGTGCGGGACATACTCGAACAACCCCGCAACCGGAATCGTCTCCGTGTCACACCGGCCATCGCCGCAGACGGGAACGACCCACCCGGAATAGTCCGCCCATGGCCAGTTCGCAGCGTTCGGTCCCGCACTCCAGGACGCCTGCGCGGGATGGGGGAACGATGCAAGCGTGACCGCAAGGAAAAGCGCCAGGGCCGCCAGACCGGTCGCGGGCGCGCGGCGAGTCGTCATGGGGATCCCTCCTCGCGGATTCCAATCAGCGCAAACGACGCCGGGACGTAGGGCGAGTCGCCGCCATGCGGCGGGACGATCACCGCCAGCCCAATGCGGCGGGTTGCGGCGTCGGTCGGCGGCGCGCCGGCGGGCAGCGGCGCATCGCAGCGCATGGCGGCGACCTGCATCACGGGCAGCGCGCCGATGATCACCTCGTGATAGCGCGCGGCGGCGGCGACGGCGGCGTCATGCCCTCCCGTCTGCACCGTGCGCAGCAGGTCCTCTGCCGCCGCGTCCAGCGCCGGATCGCGGATGAGCTGCGGCACGCCGCGCCGGGCGCGGTCGCACTGCCAGGCGTCCATCATCGCGTCCCGCACCGCAGCGGCATCGCCAACCGTGGACGGCGCCGCTGCGTCGTGCGGCGGTCCGGCGGGGGGCGTCGGCGACGGCGGTCCGGCGGGGGGCGTCGGCGACGGCGGTCCGGCGGGGGGCGTCGGCGCCGCCCCGACCGTCGGCGCCATGGGCGCCCGAACCGTCGGCAACGGCGCCGCCGTCGGCGATCCGGCGCCGCCGACGGCGCGGATGATCGGCGCCGCCTGGCTCATGATCGCCAGCATCAATCCCGCCAGCGCCAGCAGCGCCAGCGCCGCCGCCGCGCGCACGACCCGGCCGAACGGACCAAACGGCGGTTCCCTCATGGTCGTCCTCCCTGCGGCCAGGCCGCCGGACCGCGCGGGCGCGGCGCCGACGGCGCGGCGGCATCCTCCTGCGCCGCCAGGTCGCGGGCGCCCGGAATGGTACACGCCAGACCGAACGCGAACGACCGTTCCTGCTGGTTGGTCGTCAGCGCCACAGCGGGCGGCAACGGGTCGTTGAAGAACGGCAGGCGGGAGATCACCGGGCCATCGTAGGCGACGCGCGCGATGACGTCCTCGTGGTACCCGCCGCTCGCGACGCACGCTGCGACATCCTCCGCCCGGGCAAACGGCAACGACGCCGCAATCGCCCGCGCCACGTCCGGCGCGTCGCCGCCGCGCGCCGCCGCCCACGCCGCCTGCGTCGCCGCATCGTCCAGCGCAGCATACACCGTCAGGCGAATGAGCAGGCAGATGCCGCCGATGATCAGCGTCGTCAGCAGCGGCATGACGATGGCGAACTCAATCAGACTGGCGCCGGGACAGGTCCGGCGCATACACCTGAACCGTCGCAAACGCATACGTCCGCTCCCCCCACAGCACGCTGCGCACGCGGAGGTCGCCGCGCACGCACATCGCCGGTCCGCCCGTCGCCACCTGCCCGCACACCGTCGTCCCCGCCGCCGCCGCGCGCACCTCCGCCCGCGCCGCCGTCGCCTCCGGTGAATCAACCAGCCACGGCGCCAGCGGCTCCAGACGGATCGCCAGGGCGCGCCGGGCGGTCGCTTCGGCGCGGGCGGCGTCCAGCGCCGGAGTCGCTGCCGCCAGCGACTCCGGACGCACCGCGCGCAGCCCGACCAGCGCCGCATGCTCGGCCGCGTGCTGTGCGATCCGCACCGCCCGCCGCTGCGCCGCCACATCGACGCCGCCGACGGCGAGCGCGACCAGCAGCCCCAGCACGGCGGCAACCAGCGCCAGCGCCTGTCCCGGCGCCGCATGACGCGCATGCGCGCTCCGTGCGCACCGCAGAATCATGGCAGACTCCCATCCGGCATGGCGACGAGTTGTCCGCCGACCGGCGCGGGCGCAGGATGCGTGACGATGAACGCGAGCGCGAGAATGAGCGCGATGATCAGGATGATCGCCCCGACGATGATCCGGCGCCGCCGGCGCCGCAGCCAGCGGCGCATGCGCGCGCGGCGCACGAACGGACGGAGCGAGGACGATGGCTCCTGCGAACCGGTCGGCATGGCTTGAGGGTACCATGCGGCGGCGGCAGGGGAAATCAACAGCTGCGCGGGATGCGCGTGACGCGCGTTGAGCGGCGCTCAGAGCATGGCGCGCACCCGGGCGTCCACCCAGTCGCGCAGGGCGGCGATATCGCCGCCGGCGCCGCAGGTGCGCTCGTAGATGCGCATGCGGGCGACGCGCACGCTCTGCGGGAGCAGCTGCAGCTCGTGCGCAATGCCGTCGGACGTCATGCCGGCGAGGGTGGCGCGGGCGATGGCGATGTGGGTCGCCGACAAGCCCGCCGCCTTCAGCGCCGCATCCGGCCGCGGATCGGAGAACGCCTGTCCCTGCTGCACGGCCGTGACGGCAGCGTGCAGCAACGGCGCCGTGAACGGCAGCGCCAGCGCCGCGCCGGGCGGCGTCGCCGCCGCCAGACGCGGCGCAAGGACCACGACGCGATGCGGCGCGACGGCGATGATGATCGGCGCCAGGCCATGCTGCTGCGCCAGGTGCATCGCCGCGTCCGCGCATGCATCGTCCGCCAGCAGCGCCGCCAGCCCGACCCGTCCGCGCAGCAGCAGCGCCAGCGTCGCCGCATCGGTCTCGCACAGCGGCGTGGTCATGCCGGCGCCCTGCGCCGCCTGCGCCAGCGCTGCCGCCATCATCGCCGACGACGCCAGAATCGCCAGCGCCGCCGTCGTGCGCCGCGCGCGCCGCAGGGCCTCCTCGTGGTCCACCGCGCGGGCGTGCAGGTACTCCCACACCGCCAGCGGGCGCGGCGGCGCGGGCCCCGCCGCCGCCGCCGCCGCGACGGCCGCCAGCAGCACGTCCGGCGCACATGGCTTGAGCAGCGGCGGGGCGCAGCCCAGATCGGCCAACACGCCGAGAAACTCCGGAAACGCCGTGCAGGGGACGATCGGCAGATTCGGATGCTGCCGACGCAGTTGCAGCGCCGTCAGCACCCCGTCATGGGGCATCTGCACGTCCAGGACGACGACGTCCGGCATGGGCGCCCGCCGCCGCACCATGTCCAGCCCCGCCACCCCATCGGGCGCCGTCGCCACCGTCCAATCCGACGGCGCGACGCGCCGGAGCGCGTCCGCCGTCGCCGGATCGTCATCAATCACCAGGACCGTCGGCATGCCGTCCTCCTCCGCTCCTCAGCGGCGGCGCGGCGCATCCGCCGCACGCCGGGAATCAATCGCCCGCATCAGCGCCGCCAGCAGGTCCTCCGCCGGACAGTCCGGCGGACCGCAGCGCACCGCCACGACCCCCGCCAACGTCAGCGGCGCGTCCGGCGATTCCGGCGGCGCCGCCGCCGCATACACCCAGTCGACCCACGCCGCCGCCGCGTCCCGATAGGTCGCATACGTCGCCGGCGCGCCATCCGGACGCAGCATGCCATGCACGTTGCGCCCGCCGACCGGCGGCGGCTGCACGCCGTCGGGGTCCATGGCGGCGTCGACCAGCGCCAGCGCCAACTCCACCGCCGGATCGATCCCGGCGGCCGCCAGCAGATCATAGACCGCATCGGCCTCCGACGCCATCGGGTGATTCGCCTCCGCCAGCGCCGCGCGGTACGTCGCCGCCGTGATCGTCGGCGGATGGCGCAGCCGATACGGAAACGCCGCATCCGGCGCACCAACGCTGCGCAGCGGCGCCATGCGCGCCCCGATGACGCGCGTCAGGTCAGGGCGGCTCAGCAGCGCCAACGTCAGAATCGCTGCCGTCGCCGCCAGGAGCAGGGCATCCCCCCACGACGGCCAAACAGCGCGCGCCGCCGGGGGCGGGCGGCGGCGCCGGGGGATGCCCGGCGCCCCCACGTCCCCCCCCGCACGCGGGTGGGACCGGGGGGGCGCCGGCGCGTGGACGATGATGATCGTCCGGGGCGGCGCGGCGTCCGCCGCGCCGCGATCAGGAGGTATCATCGGCGCCCTCCCCCTGCGCGATCAGCGCGTCCAGCAGCGCCCGCTCATCCGCCGCCAGCGCCGCGCGCCACCGCTGCGCGAGCTGCGCGGCATCGGCGCCCACGGCGCGCAGCCGGTCGCCGAGCGTCGACGGCGCAATGCGGCACCGCGCCGCCGCCTGCCGCACACTCACCTGCCCCTGCGTCGTCGTCAGCAGGTGGGCGGCATAGGCGAGACGCACCGCACGCGACGCCGTCTCCAGCAGTGCGCCGACAGCGGGTCGGTCGCCATCGGACGGCGCGGCATACACTACGCGCAACGGCGGCCGCGCCGCCGTCCGTGGTTCGGAAGCGGGGGGCGCGACCGCCGGCGCCGGCGTGACGCCGCGCGGCGCGACCGCCGGCGCCGGCGTGACACCGCGCGGCGCGACCGCCGGCGCCGGTGCGGGCGCACGCGCATCGCCCCAGGTTCCCCCCGCGGGCGCAGGCGCGGGCGCCGGCGTGGGCGCGGGCGCGGGCGCAGGCGCGGGCGCCGGCGTGGGCGCGGGCGCAGGCGCGGGCCCGGGCGCGGGCAAGGGCAAGGGCGCCGGGTCAGGCGCCGGCGCCGGGTCAGACGCAGGCAATGACGCGGGCGCGGGCAAGGGCCCGGGCGCCGGCGCAGGCGCAGGCGCGGGCCCGGGCGCCGGCGCAGGCGCCGGCGCGGACGCAGGCGCGGGCAAGGGCCCGGGCGCCGGCGCAGGCGCCGGCGCGGACGCAGGCGCGGACGCAGGCCCGGGCGCCGGCGCCGGCGCCGGCGCGGACGCAGGCGCGGACGCAGGCGCGGGCAAGGGCCCGGGCGCCGGCGCCGGCGCCGGCGCAGGCGCCGGCGCGGACGCAGGCGCGGGCAAGGGCCCGGGCGCGGACGCAGGCGCGGGCGCCGGGTCAGACGCAGGCAATGACGCGGGCGCGGGCGCGGGCGCGGGCGCGGGCAAGGGCGCGGGCGCCGGCGTGGGCGCGGGCAAGGGCGCCTGCAGCGCCTGCAGCGCCGTCTCGACGGCGATCAGGCGCTCTTCGGACGCCACGAGTTCGGCCCGCAGCATCGGGATGCGATCGAACAGCTCCCGTCGCTCCGCTTCCAGCCGCCGGAGCGCCGACTCCCGGTCAGCCGCCGCCTGCGCCATGCGCACCTCCAGCTCGGCGCGCTGGCGCGCCAGCGTCACCTGGATGTCCTGTTCGGCGCGCACGCGGTCACGGTCGATCCGCCGCAGCGCCCAGGCATGGCGATCCCGCAGGTCCGTCGCCAGGGATTCCCATGCCCACCATGCAACGCCGACCAGCGCCGCCGTCAGCGCCGCCGCCCCGACCCATGCCGCGCCGTCCGCCGCCGCGCCGGTCCACGCCGCCAGGTCGCCGATGACCGGCGACCGCAGCAGCACCCCATGCATGGTGTGCGCCAGCGGCGCCGCCGGCAGCAGCGGCAACACGTGCCGCAGCATGCGAAACGGGTGCCCGGCGGCCAGATCGGCGACGTGCATCACGAAGCCGATCAGCGCCACGCCCTCCAGCGCCAGCATGACGGCGACCGCCAGCGGCGCCGACCCCAGCATCTCCGCCCAAAACGTGAACGACCCCCACACGCTCACGACGAGCGTGATCAGGGGGATGATCGCCTGCAGCGCCAGCGTCAGCGCCGCTTCGGGATCACGCCGCACCCATGGCCATGGATTCATCGACGCCCTCCTTGCGCTCCACGACGCCCGCCCACGGCGCCGGATGCACCGCGCCATGCAGCGCAATGCATGGCGCATCCGCCGCCGCCGCGCCGCGTCGTCGCCCATCCGATTCCCGCTCGCCGATCACCGGCGCCGGCAACGCCGCGCCCGGCGCCAGCGTCCACCCGTGGCGCCGCAGCGCGTCCCAGACCTCCGTCGCCAGGTCCGTCGGACCCGGCGGCGTGGCGGCGACCAGCCAGACCGCAACCCGCACCGGGTGCGCCGCCAGCGTCTCGACCAGCGCCGCCTGCGCCAGCGCATCCATCGATCGCCGCTTTGACCCGACCGCGACGGTGTGGGCGCGCCAGGCGGCGAGATGCGCCTCCAACCCGCGGATGACGAGAATCACCCACGGCGCGTCGGCGCCAACGCCGGCGGTCGCCCGCTGCCGCGCCGTCAGCGCCAGCGCCGCCAGCGTCCGCGCCGCCTGCAGCGGCGTCTCGCCGCCGCCCGGCGCATCCCCGGCGCGCGCCGGGTCCGCCATGATGATCTGCGCGCCCGCCGCCCGCGCCGCCGCCAGCAGCCGCTCCAGCCGCGCCGCGCGCACGGCGGCGTCCGGGTGGACCAGCAGCCCGGAGCGGAGCGCCAGGGCATCCGGCGACCATCCGTCCTCCCAACCCCCCCGGTCCTCCCCGCAGGCGAGGGGGTTCGGGGGAATGGCGGGGGGCGGCGGCCATGCGCCGTCCTCCCATGCGACCAACGGCGCCTGCGCGCGCACGAGGGCGCCATCCGGCGACCGATAGAGCAGGTCGCCGGCGCCGAGGAGCGTTTCGGCGCCCGCCTGCCCCAGCGCCACCTGGCTGTCCGTCGCCGTCGGCAACGCCAGGGCGACGCGCGCCGGGATGTTCGCCTTGATCTCCCCCGCCAGCACATCCACCGACGGGCGTTGCGTCGCCAGCGCCAGGTGGATGCCCGCCGCGCGCGCTTTGCGCGTCAGCGCCCGCAGCGCCGCCGCCGCGGCGCCGGACTCATCGGTCGCCGGCAGGTCGGCGACTTCATCGACCACCAGCACCAGGAGCGGCGGCGCCGACGCGGAGTCGGCCCGGCGCCAGGCGCCGAGATCGCGCAGCCCGCGCTGCTGCAAGAGGGCGTAGCGCGCATCCATCTCGGCGACCAGGCGGCGCAGCAGCGCCGTCGCCGCCGCCCCCGTCGTCGCCGGCGCATCCCACAGATGCGGCGCGCCGCCGTAGCGCGGCGCCAGTTCGACCTGCTTCAGGTCGATGAGCGCCACCCGCGCCGCATCCGGCGTCTGGCGGCGCAGCAGCGTCGTCAGCCAGGCATGCAGCAGCATCGACTTGCCCGACCCGGTGGCGCCGGCGACCAGGATGTGCGGTTGCGCCGCCAGGTCGATGATGATCGGCGCCCCGCCGCCGTCCCGTCCCAGCGGAACCGGCAGATCGCCGCACCACATCGCCGCCGGGTCCGTCCACAGGTCGCGCAGCGCGACCGGCGTCCGGTCGACGCGCGGAATCTCGACGGCGACATACGGCCCGTCCGCCGGCGCCACCACGCGCACCTTCGGCGTCGCCAGCGCCAACGCCAGATCATCGCGCAGCGCCTCGACCCGCCGCACGCTCACCCCGCCCGCCGGCGCCAACCCGACGACATGCAGGGCCGGACCGCTCCGCACCCACGCCACCGACGCGGCGACGCCGAATCGCTCCAGCGTGGCGGCAACGACCGCCGCCGCCTCCTCCGGCGTTTCCCGCGCCGCCCTCCCGTTCGTGTCCGGCGCGCCGGGCGCCGCCCTCCCGTTTGTGTCCGGCGCGCCGGGCGCCGCATGCCGTGGGCCGTCCGCCTCCGGCGCTTCCCGCGCCGCCCTCCCGTTCGTGTCCGGCGCGCTCACACCCGCGCCCGCCGTCCCGTCCGCCTCCGGCGCGGCGTCCGCCGCCTGCCGCATGCCGTCCGCCTCCGGCGCGGCGGACGCGCCCGCCGTCCCGTCCGCCTCCGGCGCGGCGTCCGCCGCCTGCCG
>Ga0308390_1000676_pt1 | contig 23506 bp, 35 predicted proteins | sample Hotspr2Sample149_FD_202358 | JGI IMG/M metagenome (GOLD analysis project Ga0308390, IMG submission 202358) | Hot spring phototrophic mat microbial communities from Mushroom Spring, Yellowstone National Park, Wyoming, United States - 20040719_149 ...
CATACAGCAAGACCTGCAATAATAATAGGTAAAAGAGGTGCTGAAATTGAAGAATTAAAAAGTAAAATTGAAAAATTAACAAATAATAAGAAAGTATCAATTAAAATTGTTCAAATTAGAAAACCAGAACTTGATGCCCAACTCGTAGCAGAGAATATAGCTGAACAAATAGAAAAGAGGGTGCCCTACAAAAGAGCAATGAAACAGGCAATTGCGAATGCTATAAGAAGCGGTGCTAAAGGCATTAAAATTAGATGCTCAGGTAGATTGGCAGGGGCTGAAATGGCTCGTTCTGAAACTTATAAAGAAGGTAGAATACCATTACAAACTTTAAGGGCTTATATTGATTATGGAACAGCAACTGCTGTAACAACTCTCGGAACTATTGGAATTAAAGTTTGGATTTATTTATATGATAAAAGTGACCCTTTTAATGTTGAAAATCAATAATTTATGAGGTAAAAAACTATGGCACTTTTAATGCCAGCAAGAACAAAGTATAGGAAACAACAGAAAGGTAGAATTAGAGGAATAAGTAAAGCAGCTACTACGCTTGCTTTTGGTGAAATAGGTCTGGCTGCTTTGGAATGCGGAAGACTAACCTCTAATCAAATTGAAGCAGCAAGAGTAGCAATAACTCGTTATATTAAAAAACATGGAAAATTATGGATTAGAGTATTCCCGGATAAACCAATTACTAAAAAACCTGCTGAAACAAGAATGGGAAAAGGTAAAGGACCTGTTGAATATTGGGTCGCACCTGTTGAAAGAGGTAGAATTATTTTTGAATTGGCAGGATTACCACAGGATGTAGCTAAAGAAGCTTTAATCTCTGCCTCTTATAAATTACCAATTAAAACCGCTATAAGGATAAGATAATATGAGTAAAATTTCAATTGATGATTTAAAAAATTTAACAATTAAAGAACTTGAAATGAAGCTCAATGATTATAGAGAGGAATTAAAGAACTTAAGGTTTCAGATGGTTACAGGAAAAATCGAAAATGTAAAAAGAAAATGGTTTGTAAAAAAGAAAATTGCACAAATTTTAACTTTGCTTAATGAATATAAACTTGGTATAAGAAAGCCAATTGAAAAAGAGCAAGATAAACCTAAGTCAAAAAAGGAGCGCTAATTTATGGCTAAAATCGGTAAAAAAACTTTTACTGGAATTGTTATCGGTGATAAAATGAATAAAACTATAAAAGTTCAAGTTGAAAGAATAAAAATGCATCCGAAATATAAAAAGTATATAAAAGTTAGAAAAGTATTTTACGCTCACGACGAAAATAATGAAGCTCATACAGGTGATAAAGTTTTAATTATTGAATCAAGACCATTAAGTAAATTAAAAAGTTTTAAACTATTAAAAATAATAGAAAAATCTAAAACAGAGGCGAAAGGATAGGCTTATGATACAGGAGGAAACGCATTTAAAAGTTGCTGATAATACAGGAGTTAAAGAGATAAAATGTTTTAAAATTTTAGGTGGTAGCAGAAGAAAATATGGCTATGTGGGTGATATAATTGTAGCGTCTGTTAAAGATGCAATCCCAACATCCCAAATAAAACCAGGCGAAGTTGTCAGAGCTGTTATTGTCCGAACAAAAAAAGAAATAAAAAGAAAGGATGGCTCTTATATAAGATTTGACGATAATGCTGCTGTTCTAATTGATAACCAAAATAATCCGAGAGGGACAAGAATATTTGGTCCTGTCCCAAGAGAATTAAGAGAAAAGAATTTTACAAAGATTATATCATTAGCACCAGAGGTATTATAAATGGAAAAGCAGAGAAAATTATTAAAAGCTAAAATTAAAAAGAATGATAATGTAATTATATTATCAGGCAAAGATAAGGGTAAAATAGGAAAAGTCTTAAAGGTTGATTATAAAAATGCTAAAATTATTGTTGAAGGCGTAAATATAGTAAAAAAGACTGTGAGACCCTCTCAACAGAACCCAAGTGGCGGTATAATTGAACTTGAAGCACCAATTCATATATCAAAAGTTATGATAGTTTGTCCTAATTGTAATAAGAGAACAAGAGTAAAAATTGATTTTACATCACAGGGTAAAAAAATTAGAGTATGCAAAAAATGCAATACTCCAATTGATAAAATTTAAAACGGAGTTTTGATTTTATGATACCAAGATTAAAAGAACATTATTATAAAAATGTTGTGCCCGAAATAATGAAGAAATTTAATTTAAAAAACAAATATGAGGTTCCAATATTTTCAAAAATAGTTATAAATGTTGGAGTTGGTGAGGCAAAAGAAAATCCTAAACTATTAGATAGCGTTGTTGAAGAAGTTGCTTATATAACAGGCCAGAAGCCTGTAATTACAAGGGCAAAAAAAGCTATAGCAGAATTTAAAATAAAAGAAGGCATGCCGATTGGTTGTAAAGTAACTTTAAGAGGTGACAGAATGTGGGAATTCTTTGATAGATTGGTAAATATTGCTTTGCCTCGTTCAAAAGATTTTAAAGGCTTAAGTAAAAATAGTTTTGATAGATTCAATAATTATACAATTGGAATAAAAGAGCAGATTGCATTTCCTGAAATATCTTATGATAAAATAATGAAAATTCACGGAATGGACATTACAATTGTGATAAAGAATAACAAGAAAAGAGAAATTGTTGAAGAATTTTTAACACTAATGGGAATGCCATTCAGAAAGGAATAGTTTAATAATAAAAATTTAAATTGGTTAAGGAGGAAAAATGGCTCGTAAGGCAATGATTGAGAAGGCGAAAAGGACACCTAAATTTAAAGTAAGAGCCCGAAACAGATGTCAAATTTGCGGTAGAAGTAGAGGCTATATTAGAAAATTTAAAATCTGTAGAATTTGTTTCAGAAATTTAGCAGCTAAAGGTGAAATTCCTGGCGTTATAAAATCAAGCTGGTAATTTATTTTGGAGGTTTTAAGAATGAGTGTTACAGACCCTATTGCTGATATGTTAACTATGATTAGAAATGCAGTTAGAACTAAAAAAGAAGCAATTGATGTCCCAGCATCAAATCTTAAAAGAGAAATTGTAAAAATTTTAAAAGAGGAAAGATATATTAAAAATTATAAAATTATAAGAGATAATAAGCAAAATGTTATTAGAATATTTCTTAAATATAACGGTAATGAGCCTGTTATTACTGATATTATTAGAGTAAGCAAACCATCAAGAAGAGTTTATAAAAAATGGGAAGAGATTCCAAAAGTTAGAAATGGTCTTGGTATCGCTATAATTTCAACTTCAAAAGGTATTATGACTGACAAACAAGCCAGGGCACTTAAAATTGGTGGCGAAATAATTTGTTATGTATATTAATTTATTCAGGAGTAATTTAAATGTCAAAAATAGGTGTAAAACCAATTGAAATACCGAATAATATAAATATTGAACTTAATGAGAATCTTATAAAAGTAAAAGGTCCTAAAGGTGAATTATCTTTAAATTTTGATAAATCTAAAGTTGAAGTTGTAAAAGAGAATAATATTTTAAAATTTATACCTTTTAACAAAAAAGAGAAAAGATATAAAGAGTATTGGGGAACAATCAAAAGGCTTGTAGAAAATATGATAAAAGGGGTTACAGAAGGATTTGAAAAAAAACTTGTTGTAGAAGGTATCGGTTATCGTGCAAATATTCAGAATAATAAATTGATTTTAACTGTTGGATTTGCAAATCCTTTAGAAGTTGAGATACCAAAAGAGCTTCAAGTTAGTGTAAAAGAGAATGTCATAACAATTTCAGGAATAGACAAAGCGAAAGTTGGTCAATTTGCCGCTTATGTTAGAGCACTTAAAAAACCTGATGTTTATAGAGGCAAAGGCATTAGATATATAGATGAAAAGATTAAATTTAAAGTTGGTAAGGCAGGAGTATAAGATGAGTGAACTTTCAATAAAAAAAGAAAGAGAATTAAGGAGAATAAAAAGAATAAGAAAAAAAGTCATTGGAACACCGGAAAGGCCAAGGCTTACATTTACAAGAAGCAATAGGCATATTTATGTTCAAATAATAGATGATACCACAGGTAAATCATTTGGAATTGTAACTACCAATACAAAAGAATTCAAAGAGAAATTTAAATCTTGTAAAAATAAAAATGCTGCTTTAGAATTGGTAGAACCTGTTTATCAATTACTTTTGAAGAATAACATAAAAAAAATTGTTTTTGATAGGCGAGGAAAAAATTATCACACTGTTTTAAAATATTTTGCTGATAAATTAAGGGAAAAAGGAATAGAATTTTAAATTAAAAAATTATATCTGTAGGGCACCCTTAAGGGTGCCCTACTAAAAAAGCGGACTTAAGGTTCGCACTATAAAAATAGAAATTTAAAACTTAGGAGGACATAAATTTGGAAAACGCATTAAATAATAACGAAGTTACACTAAAAGAAGAAGTCATAGCACTAAGAAGAGTTGCTAAGGTATTAAAAGGAGGAAGGAGATTTGCGTTTTCTGCTATTGTTGCAGTTGGTGACGGTAAGGGAAATGTTGGAATAGGTTCAGGTAAATCAAGAGAAGTCCCGGATGCTATTAGAAAAGCTATAAATAATGCTAAAAAGAATATGTTTACTGTTCCTATAATTAATGGAACAATCCCGCATGAGATATATGTTAAATATAAAGCTTCAAAAATTCTTATGAAGCCTGCTGCACCAGGAACGGGCTTAATTGCAGGTGTAAATATTAGACCAATTTTAAGTTGCGCAGGTATAACTGATATACTAACTAAAAGTTTAGGCTCAAATACTGTTGTTACATTAGTTAAATCTGTTGAAATTGCTTTAAAATCATTAAAAACAAAAGATTACATTGATAATCTTAAAAAAGCTGAGTAATATAAAATGGAGGCATTGATATATGGAAGTTTTAATAAAAAGGCCAAAAGGTGCAAGAAAGAGAAGAAAGAGAGTAGGTAGAGGAGATTCCTCAGGGCACGGCACAACAGCGACGAGAGGAACAAAAGGTCAGAAAGCAAGAACTGGTGGCAAAATAAGACCAGGATTTGAAGGCGGTCAAATGCCAATTACCCGAAGATTACCTAAAAGAGGTTTTGTTAATGAATTTAAAAAGGAATTTTATGAAATAAATTTAAGTGATATTGAAAAAAAAGTAAAAGAAAATGAAATTTTAGATATAAAAAAACTTGTTGAATATAATTTTATAGAACTTTCTGATAGCAAAAAAGGGATGAACAAAATGATTAAAATTTTAGGTGATGGTGAAATTACAAAGCCAATAACAATTTATACGCATAAAATTTCTGAGAACGCAAAAAATAAAATTCTTAAAGCCGGTGGAAAAATTTTTATACTTGACCCTAAGGTGAAATTATCAAAAAAATTACTTGAAACTGAAACCAAAGATTTACCTGTAGTTGAACTAAAATAAAATTTTTTTATAATTAAGTGCGAGGCTTTAAGCATCGCCTAAAAAAGGCGAACCTGAAGGTTCGCATTACAAAATAAATTTTTTTATAATAAAAGAATGGAGTCAAATTAAATGTTAGAAAAATTTATAAATATTTTCAAAATACCAGATTTAAGAAAGCGTGTTCTATTTACTTTATGGATTTTAGTTGTTTATAGAATTGGGGCTCATATACCTGTTCCTGGGATAGACCCAACTGCGCTTGAAGAATATTTTAGATTTCACGCAGGAGGACTTTTAAATTTAGTTGATATGTTTGCAGGCGGCGCTTTAAAGAGATTTACTATTTTTGCACTTGGTGTTATGCCTTATATAAGTGCTTCTATTATTATGCAACTTTTAACCGTTGCTATCCCCTATTTAGAAAAACTTTCAAAAGAAGAATTGGGAAGAAAAAAAATAAATCAATATTCAAGATATTTGACAATTTTAGTCTGTGCTATTCAGTCATTGGGTTTAACTTCTTGGATGAAAAGTATGTATGCTCCAAATGGAGCGCCTGTTGTTGTTAATCCCGGTTTTACTTTTACATTTATGACAATTCTTACTATGACAACAGGTTCAATTTTACTTATGTGGATGGGTGAGAAGGTTACAGAGCGAGGAATAGGAAATGGTGTTTCGCTTTTAATTTTTGCAGGAATTGTTGCAGGAATGCCATCCGCTATTGCTGAATTGATATTGCAGGTTAAACTTGAACAACTTAATCCCGTTACTCTTTTAATAATTGCTGCCCTGTTTGTTGCAATCGTTGCATTTGTAATTTTTGTAGAACAGGGGCAGAGAAAGATTCCTGTTAACTATGCTCAGAGAATTGTTGGAAGAAGGGTATATGGTGCGCAAACAACTCATATTCCTTTAAAAATTAATCCATCAGGGGTTATGGCTATAATATTTGCATCAGCAATTATTTTATTTCCGGCACAGATTGCACAATTTGTAGGCAGAAAAATACCAATATTCAATGCTATTGCTCTTGCCCTTGCTCCTCATACACCACTTTATATGATTTTGTATGCTATATTTATAATATTTTTCACTTACTTTTATACTTCAATAATATTTAATCCAAAGGATTTAGCTGAAAATTTAAGAAAATTTGGTGGTTTTATTCCTGGTATAAGACCGGGTGAGAACACCGCAACTTATATTGAAAATACATTGAACAGAATACTTGTTCCTGGTTCAATAGCTATAGCATTTGTTGCAATTTTTCCGTCAATTCTTAATTCGTGGCTTGGAGTTCCTATGAATTTTGCTGACCTTATGGGTGGCACATCTCTATTAATTGTTGTTGGAGTTGATTTAGACACTATGAAACAGATTGAAAGTCATTTAGTTATGCATCATTATGATGGTTTACTTTCAAAAGGCAGATTAAAAGGTAGATGGCTATAAAATTTTAAAGGAGGTTGATTAAACTTTAAAATGAATATAATATTATTAGGACCGCCTGGAGCGGGCAAGGGCACACAGGCTCAATTTATTCAAAACAAATTTAAAATTCCTCAAATTTCAACAGGTGATATCCTAAGAGAAAATGTTAAAAAAAATACCCCGCTTGGATTGAAAGCTAAATATTATATGGATAAAGGTGAACTTGTTCCAGATGATATAATGATTGAGTTAATAAAAAATAGATTAGGAAGTAGCGATTGTTCAAATGGTTATATTTTAGATGGTTTTCCGCGAACTGTTTCGCAGGCTGAGGCTTTGGATAAAGCAATAGAAGATGGAATTGATGCTGTTATATTTTTTGATGTTAAGGATGAAACATTAATTGAAAGGTTAACTTTGAGAAGGGTATGTCCAAATTGTGGTGCTGTTTATCATTTAAAATATGCTCCACCTAAATTTGATAATAAATGTGATAATTGTCAATCTGAATTGTATCAAAGAAGTGATGACAAAGAAGAGGTAATTAGAAAAAGATTGGAAGTTTATAGAAAGGATACAAAACCTCTTATTGAATATTATGAAAAGAGAAACATTCTTTACAGAATAAATGGTGAAGAAGTTCCTTCTGTTGTCCAGAGTCAAATAGAAAATATTTTAAAAAAATTAAATAAGTGAGGTTATAAGAAATAGTTAGAATATATTCAAAAGATGAGATTAAAAAAATTAGAGAGAGTGGAAAAAGATTATCTGAGATATTTAACTATTTAAAAGATAAATTAAAAGCTGGTATGAGCACATTTGAAGTTAACAAAATTATTTCAAAAAAGATGAGAGAGCTGAATGTTGAATCTGTTTTTTTAGGTTACAGAGGATTTCCTGCTGAAAGTTGTATTTCTGTGAATGAGGAAATAATTCATGGTATTCCTGATAAAAATAAAATTTTAAAAGAAGGTGACATTGTAAAAATTGATATAGGCGTGCGTTATAAAGGTTACATAGCTGATGGGACCAGAACTTTTAGTATTGGGAAAATTTCAAAAGATGCGGAGAGATTGGTGAATGTTACTTATAATGCACTTTTTAAGGCAATAGAAAAAGCTTATGAAGGCAACAGAATAGGCGATATAGGTTATGCTATAGAAAGTTATGTTAAAGAATTTAATTTTTCACCTGTAAAAGATTTTGTAGGTCATGGAGTTGGTTTAGAGCTTCACGAGGAGCCGTCGGTTCCTAATTATGGAAAACCCGGAACAGGAAAAAAATTAAAACCAGGAATGGTTTTGGCAATTGAACCTATGATAAATCAAGGAAGCTCTGATATTATAATTAAAGATAATGGTTGGACAGCAGTTACAATGGACGGCTCGCTATCAGCTCACTTTGAGCATACAGTTGCTGTAACTGAAAATGGTCCAATGATATTGACAATTTAAAATAAATTTATGCTCAAAATTTTTGAAAAAATAGTTGACTTAAAAATTTATTTTTATTATATTATAAAACTTTTTAAAAATATGGCAAAAGAAGAACCGATTGAAGTTGAAGGAAAGATAGTTGAATGTTTACCGAATACTATGTTTAGAGTTCAGCTTGATAATGGACATATTATATTAGCATATATTTCTGGAAAAATGCGGATGCATTATATAAAAATTTTACCCGGAGATAGAGTTAAGGTTGAGTTATCACCATATGATTTAACAAAAGGTAGAATAATATATAGGATAAAGTGAGGTTAAAAAATTTTATGAAAGTCAGGTCATCAGTAAAAAAGATTTGTGAAAAGTGTAAAATTATTAGACGAAAAGGTGTTGTGCGAGTTATTTGTTCTAATCCTAAACATAAACAGAGGCAAGGTTAAAAAATTTTAAAGGAGTTAAAATTTTATGGCAAGAATAGCAGGCGTAGATTTACCAAAGAACAAAAAAGTTTTTATTGCTTTAACTTATATATATGGTATAGGAAAAACTTTAGCAAAGAAAGTTTTAGAAACAACTGGAGTCAATCCTGATAAGAGAGTTTATGAATTAACAAATGAAGAGATTGGTAAATTACGGAATGAGATTGAGAAAAAGTATAAAGTAGAAGGCGATTTAAGAGCTGAAGTTGCTATGAACATAAAGAGATTAAAGGATATAGGATGTTATAGAGGCATAAGGCATATAAAGAATCTTCCTGTAAGAGGACAGCGAACTCATACAAATGCTCGCACGCACAAAGGACCAAGACCAAGAGTAGGAGCAAAAAAACAGAAGCAACAAGCATAAGCATAAATTTTTAAATTAGGAGGATAGAATTTGACTGAGAAAAAAATTAGAAAAACGCATAAGCGTGAAAAGAAACATATTCCGGAAGGTATTGCTCATATTCAGGCTACTTTTAATAATACAATTGTAACAATTACTGATTTAAATGGTAATACAATAAGTTGGTCATCAGCAGGTAAAATGGGTTTTAGAGGAGCAAAGAAATCAACGCCTTACGCTGCTCAAATTATAGCAACAGATGCTGCAAAAAAAGCAATTGATAATTATGGCTTAAGAGTAGTAGATGTTAGAGTTAAAGGTCCTGGTTCAGGTAGAGAAGCAGCTATTAGGGCACTTACAATAACAGGTTTAAAAATCAGGTCAATAAAAGATGTCACACCTATTCCGCATAATGGCTGTAGACCCAGAAAACAGCGAAGAGTCTAAAATATTTTATTTGGAGGTTTTTAATTAATATGTTAGATAAGCGTTGTAGAATTTGCAGGAGAGCACGCGAAAAACTATTTTTAAAAGGTGAAAGATGTCTAACAAATAAATGCGCATTTGAAAGAAGAAAATATCCACCAGGACAAAGAGGAAAACGAGGAACACGTATAACTGATTATTTAATACAATTAAGAGAAAAACAAAAACTAAAAAAGATTTATGTTTTAAGAGAAAGACAGTTTAAAAATTTATTTGAACTTGCCTCAAAAATGAAAGGTTCAACAGGTGATAATTTTATATCTTTACTTGAACGCAGATTGGATAATGTAGTCTATAGAATGGGATTTGCATCTTCAAGGGCTCAAGCAAGACAACTTATTGTTCACGGTCATATATTGGTGGATGGTAGAAAAGTTAATATCCCGTCATACCTTGTTAAACAGGGAAATAAAATTACTTTAAAAGAAAAAACAAGACAAAATTATTATGTATTGAAAAGCATCTCAAGACTTGAAAATGTTCCTGTTCCTGAATGGATATCTCTAAATCTTGAAAATTTTGAAGGAACAATTGTTAGATTACCTGAAAGAAAAGATGTGCAATTACCTGTTAGCGAACATTTAATTATAGAATTTTACTCTAAAGTTTAAAATTTTGGAGGTAATAAATAAGATGTCAGACTTATTAAAAGATTTTAAAATTCCACAAGGAGTAATTTTTGAAAAAGAGGAGAGTTCACCAAATTATGGTAGATTTACTGCTCAGCCATTTGAAAGAGGATTCGCTACAACAATTGGAAATTCTTTAAGAAGAGTTTTGTTATCCTCAATTCCCGGTTGCGCAATTGTTGCTGTTAAAATTGATGGCGTTTTGCACGAATTCACTACTATACCCGGTGTCCTTGAAGATGTTTCAGAATTATTACTTAATTTAAAAAAAGTTAGAATAAAACTTGCAGATGGAATTGATAAAAAAGTTATACACATAGAAAAAAAAGGACCAGGTGAATTATTGGCATCTGATTTAAATGTTGACCCATTGGTTGAAATTGTAAATAAAGATTTGCATATTGCGAGCTTGAACAAGGATGCAAAAATAAAAATGGATTTGCAAATTGAAAGAGGTAGAGGTTATCAGCCTGATGAAATTTTTAAACAGCGAATTGAACAGGTGGGTGTTATAACATTGGACGCTATTTTCTCGCCAATTGTAAAAGTAAACTATAAAATTGAAAATGTTAGAGTTGGTGAAAGAGTTGATTTTGAAAAATTAATATTTGAAGTATGGACTGATGGAACTATTACTCCAGAAGATGCAATTATAAAAGGAGTTAAAATTTTAACAGAACATTTGAATTCATTTTTGAAATTTGTTTCTCCTGAACAAGTAGAAGTTAAAAAAGATGAAAAAGAATTAGAAAAAGGGAAAAAAGAACTTCTTAAAAAGATTCTTGATATATCAATTGACCAACTTGAATTAACTGTTAGAAGTCATAATTGCCTTGAAAAAGTTGGACTATTAAAAGTTGGTGATATAATAAAAAAGACTGATGCAGAATTAATGGAAATTCCTAATTTTGGTAGAAAATCACTTGAAGAAATAAAAGAGAAATTATCACAATATGGATTAAAATTGGGTATGACTGATGAAGAAATTAAAAATTTAAAAATAAAAGATAATATTAAAATTTAAAGGAAAAGTTATATGAGACATTTAAAGAAGAGATTGAAAATAAATAGAACAGCCGCTCATAGAGATGCTATGATTGCCAATATGTTAAATTCTTTATTTAAATATGAGAAAATAAAAACTACCAAAGCAAAGGCTAAATTGTTAAAACCTATTGCTGAAAAAATTATAACAAAATCTAAAAATGATACTTTAGCTGCACGAAGATATGTTCATAAATATTTAAGAAGATGGGATTTAATTCCAAAACTCTTCAATGATATTGGCAAAAGATATAAAGAGAGACCAGGTGGCTATACAAGAATTATACCACTCGGATTTAGAGAATCTGATAATGCTGAAATTGTAATTTTAGAACTCGTTGAATCATATCAGAATAAAACTTCCTAATTTTTAACTTGAAATATCAATTAAAAATTTTTTAGGAGTTCTTTATAAATGAATGAGACTAAAGAAAATAAATTTCCAAAAGTAACATTTTTTTTAAAAAATTCAATAATCTGTCCTGTATGTAATACTGAATTTAAAAGGGAGGAAATGTTTACAGGTGGTGGAAGGCTTATAACAAAAGGAATTACAAATGAATTAAGAAGAATATATGAGCCAAGTAAAGTTTACGGTAAAGTAAATCCTTTACTTTATCCTGTTACAGTATGTCCTAATTGTTTTTATGCTACTTTTCACGATGATTTTAATAAAATTAAACCTCAAAATATAGAGAAAGCTAAATCTGATACACCTAAAAGAATTGGTGTTATAAATAAAATATTTGGTAAACTTGATTTTACACAGAATAGAACATTAAAACATGGTGCAGCAAGTTATATACTTGCAATTGACTGTTATGATTATTTTGATAAATGGTTTTCTCCAACAGTGAAAAAAGCTATTTGCGCTTTAAGAGCAGCCTGGCTTTTCAGTGATATGGAAGTTGAATACCCACTTGAAGATTATGGCGAACTTCAAAATATTTTTTATAAAAAGGCTGAAGAATTTTATAAAGAAGTTCTCCTTAAACAGGAAAGGGGTGAGGAATCTTTTGATGGTATAAAAAATTTAGGTCCTGATACTGATTTTAATTACGGGTATGATGGAATTTTATATCTCGTAGCTATTTTAACATTAAGGAATTCATATTTAATAAAAGACCCTTTAAAAAAGATTGAAAGTTTTGAAAATGCCAAAAGAATTGTAAGTAAAATGTTTGGCTTTGGTAAAGCGAGCAAAAGTAAACCATCTCTAATTCTTGATATGGCAAGAGAATTATATGATGAATTATCAGCAAAAATAGATGAATTAAATAAACAGATTTCAGGCTCCTCACCAAATCCTCCACAGAATAATGATTAATTATAAACTTGATATCGCTTACAATGGTTTAAATTACTATGGCTGGCAAAAACAAAAAAATAAAATAACTATTCAAGAAACAATTGAAAATGTATTAAAAAAAATTTTTAATTTAAATGATATAAAATTAATAGGTGCTTCAAGAACAGATGCAAAGGCTTCAGCTTTTCATCAAATCGCTAATTTTAAAGTTCCTGAAAAATTTAAAATTAAAACAGATTTGCTAATTAAACTTTTAAATCATCACCTCCCATATGATATATCAATAAATAATGTTGAAATCGTTGATAATAAATTTCATTCGCAATATAACGCAAAAAAAAGAGAATATATTTATCTTGTATATAATGGTAAAATTAAATCACCTGTATTAAAAAATTTTGCTTTCTTCTATCCATATAAAATAAACTTTAAACTTCTTAAAAAAGCGATTAAATATTTTAGAGGGAGGCACAACTTTATTTCGTTTGTTAATTTTTCTAAATCAAAATTTAAAAATCCTGTTAGAACTATTTACAAATTTGATTTCAAATATATAAAAGAGTTGAATTTAATAATTTTCAGAATAACTGCTGATGGTTTTTTAAAAGGAATGATTAGAAATATTATTGGTTCAATTTTACATTTAAATAAAATTTCACAAAATCCAAAAATTTTTAAAATAATTTTAAATTCAGAAAAGAGAATAGAAGTTGGACCAACCCTTCCTGCATTTCCTCTTTTTTTATATAAAGTTTATTATTAAAATTTTTAATTTAGGCTTGATAAAAAAATGGAAAATTTGTTACTTTGTTTTAAATTATTAATTTTAGAAATATCTATAAAAAGAAGATGAGAAAATGATTACTCCAAAAGAGGAGGTCAAAAAATTTTTGTATAAACTTCCGGATAATGCAACAGTTGAAGATATTCAGTATAATATCTATGTTTGTCAAAAAATTGAGAAAGGTTTAAAAGATATTGAAGCAGAACGAGTAAAAAGCCAGGAGGAAGTTGAGGATTGGATGAAAAGATGGATAGAGATATAAAATGGACTGAAACTACCTGGAAAGATTTGGAAAGTATTGCGAATTATATTGCAAAAGATTCAAAATATTATGCAGCAGTATTTGTTAGAGAAGTTCGCAAGGCTTCTCGCTCAATATAATATTTGGCGGAACGAGGAAGAATTGTGCCAGAATTTAATAACCCGGCAGTTCGTGAAATTTTTATAAAAAAGTATCGCCTAATTTATAAAATAGAGAAAAAAATTGTATATATTATTGGTATCATACATGGTGCCCGTGATTTATCAACTCTTTGGGAACAAGGGGAAAGAAATAATTTTTGATTAATAAATAGCCTTTAAAACTCTATTTAATTTTTTGTTACTATGGGTTTTAAAAATTAAAATTTTAAAATCACTGCCACAGAATAGAAAATGTAAAAAATTAAGAAGAAAGAACATTAACAATACTTACTGCCAGTCTAAAACTATTTATTAAATCTTTTATCAAAATAAATTCATTTTTTGAATGGACATTTTGCATTCCGATACCTAAATTAAGTGTAGGAAATCCATTCTGATTAAAAATATTAGCATCGCTTCCACCATTTGAATGAACATATTTTACAGGCAGATTACAAATTTCGCATGCCTCTTTTAATTTTTTCACTAAAAAAGAATTTTCATTAAATTTATAACCTTTATAAGCAAGATTAAAATTATATTCAATTTTAGTTTTATATTTTCTACTTTTTTCATTTAAAAGTTCTTTTAAATTTTTTATATAATTTTTTAATTTTATTTTATTTCTACTTCTAACTTCACCATTAAATTGGACAAAGTCAGGAACAATATTTGTTGCTATGCCTCCTTCAATTTTACCAACATTTGCTGTTGTTTCAAAATCTATTTTTCCCATAGGAATATTATTGATTATATCTGCTGCTATTTTTATTGCATTTAACCCTTTTTCAGGTTCAATTCCAGCATGAGCTGATTTACCATAAACTTTAATTTCATACAAATAATGAGTTGGCGCTGATAAAATAATAGTTCCCGGAGAGCCATCTGCATCAAAAGAAAAACCATATTTTGCTTTTAACAAGCTGAAATCAAAATTTTTAGCACCTACAAGCCCTATCTCTTCACCATAAGTTAATACAAAATAAATGTCAGGTGTAGGTATATTATGCTTCTTTATGAATTTTATTAATTCAATAAAAATTGCTAATGCAGCTTTGTCATCGCCCCCTAATATTGTTTTACCATCACTTTTTATGAGAGTATCTGTAATTATGGGTTTCACTCCATAACAGGGTTCAACTGTATCTATATGAGCATTTAAGAAGAATGAATTATTTTTTTTGCCTTTTAATTTTGCAACTAAATTTCCTGTTTCACCAACTTTTTGAAAATATAATTCTAAACCTAAATTTTTTAATTCATTTTTTAAATAATTTATTATTTTTTTCTCTTTAAGCGAGGGAGATTCAATTTTTACAAGATTTATAAAAGTTTTAATCAAATTTCTATAATTATGTTTATTAAGGTTTTCTATTTTTTTCATAATTTATAAAGATATAAAATAGATTTTAAAAATCAACTTTTTAATAAGGCTGTTCTAAAATTTTTTTTAAATAAATTTTATTGAAATTTAAAAAATATTAAAAAATAAAAATTTTTTATCTCAACTCCTTTGTTTATTTATTCATAAAGTGTATATAATAAAAATTTAATTAATCCAAAACTCCTTGCTATCTCATATACTTTGCATTCCTCATAACTTTCATACTTTATCTTTATATTGCCATTCTTACCTTCTATGTGAAATCTATTGCTTTTATATAATTCTTTATTTTTTATTTTTCTTTTCATCTTTCCCCAAAAATAAAATTTTCAAGAATTTTAGAACAGTCTCACTACTAAATAAAAAAACAAAATCATTATAATAATTTTTTCTATTTTTTGAGATTTATTATTTCTATATAAAGGTTTCCAAAACTTATAACGAGATGGAAAGTTTTACACTATTTGGAATTGTAAGGGGTTATTTATTATATTTTAAAACTGGTATTTATAACATTCTCTTTTTAAATTTTAATTTCCTCTTTTACGAAAAATTCCGTATATTTCTCCCATACCATAAAAAAGATGGGTTTCAAAGAATAGAATAAACAATAAAAAAAATAAAAATAACTTTTTGTATTTAAGGGAGAGAAAAATTGAATAAACCAAAACAAAAATTAGATAAGTTGCTAAAATTATTAAAAAGAAAAAAGAGAAAAAAGAGAAAAAAGAAAAAAATAAGACTATAACCAAGAATATTGGTGCTAAAAATAGGGTTGAGAACATTTGTGGATGTTTTTTTAAAAGCCACATTCTGCCTTTTCCATAGACAAACATATTCTTAGACCATTTGAAAATGTTATCTCTCATCTTATGAATTACAATATTATTTGGGATATATAAAAACTTAAATCCTTTTTTATTTAATCTAAAAGTTAAATCCTGGTCTTCTCCGATGTTGCCAAAAGATACATCAAACCAACCTATGTTAGAAATTATCTTTTTCTTATACATAACATTAACGCAGGGTATATGATTTACCAATTTTTCGTGTTTAAATAATTTTCCCTGTGTAGAGCCTCGGCTTCCTAAAAACGAGTTTAACATAATTTTTAATGCTTTATAAAAATTTGTTGTTTCCGGTGGGACATTTCCGCTTCCTAAACCAGCAAGGTTTTTGTAAATTCTTTTATATTTTTCAAATGCCTCATTATAATTTTCAAGCCAGTTTTTTGGAACAACACAGTCTGCATCTGTAAATGCGACAAGTGAATATTTCGCTCTTTTTACACCTATATTTCTGCTACCTGCTATGCCTCTTTTGGGATTTATTATTAACGAGATATTCTTATATTTCTTAACAAAATCTTTTATTATTTCAATTGTTCCGTCATTAGAATTGTTATCAACAACAACTATTTCGTATTTTGATTTTGGGTATGTTTGATGAACAAGCGAATCTAAACAATCTTTAATGTTTTTTATTTCATTATAGCAAACTATTACAACAGAAATATTATTTTTTTTCATTTTTTAATTATAAACAAAAAATTTACAAGAAGTTGTTTAAAATATTTTAAGCCTGAACGGAGTGTTCTAAGAAATTCTCTTGGATTTTTAAAAATTTGAAAAAATTTATAAATGAAATAACTTGCTCTTATATGATATTTAAAAGTTAAAACCTCAGAAATTTTAGTTATTTCATCTCCCTTTAAGTCAGGCAAATCTATAACGCAGTTATGTCTTCCTTTTGGGTTCAGCCATTTACTGTAATCGGTTGTAGAAATATAATTATTTTTTAAAGCCCACTGATATGCTTCTGTACCCGGATAAATAAAAAGAGGGTAAAACTGTGTACTATCGCATTTTAATTTTTTAGCAAATTCATAAGTCTTTTTTATTGTTTCTTTTGTTTCACCTGGATTACCGAGCATAAAACAGCCATGAATTAAAAGACCTGCTTTATGTGCATTTTTTGTGAATTCAATTGCATCTTCCAATTTTAAATTTTTGTTCATATTATACAATATTTCTTGAACACCGCTTTCGTATCCTACAATTAAAAGTCTACAGCCTGCTTCTTTCATAAGTTTCATAGTCTCTTTATCTAAATTTGCCCTTGCATTACAGGACCATTTTAATCTTATTTTTTCTTTTATTAAAAGTTCACATATTTCTCTTACTCTTTTAGGGTTAGCAGTGAATGTATCATCTTCTATAACAATCTCTTTTACTTCTTGAATATTTTCTTTTATATACTTAAATTCCTCTACAACATTCAAGGCAGAGCGAAATCTATATTTTCTGCCGTGCATGACCTGCGGATATACGCAATAAAAACATTTAAAAGGGCACCCTCTTCCTGTAATCATCATCACCATCGGGTAATCTGCTGCAGCAAAATAATAATCTTTTATATTTAAAAAATTTTTGTAAATTTTACTTAAAAAAGGCAGTTCATCCAGATTTTCAATTAACGGAGCCGGGGCATTATGAAAGATTTTACCATTTCTCCTAAAACTAATTCCTAAAATATTCTGCCAGTCCAAATTATTTTCTACTGCATCAACAAAATCTCTTACAATATAGTCATATTCGCCTCGCATAACTACATCAACAGCATCTACAATTTTTAAAGTCTCTTCAGGTAAAGCACTAACATGAAGACCAACAAAAGCAATAATAGAATTCGGATACCATTCTTTTAACTGTTTTGCAACTTTCAAATCATTGTATATGCTTGGAGTGCTTGTTTCTATTATAATAATATCCGGAATAAAATTTAAAAGTTGTTCTTTTACTTGTTGTAGAGATAAATTATGTGGGGTAGCATCAATAATTTTAATGTTATGTTTATTCTGTATTACACCAGCAGCAGAACATAGCCAGTAAGGATAATATATTGTTCCTGATTTTGTTACACCAGGACTCCTTTGAATTCTTGAATAATTTTTTAAAAAAGGCGGATTTAAAAATAAAACATTTAACATAATAGTTTTTAAGTTCTTCTTGCTTTAAGAATAATATCACTTTTCAGTATATAATGAAAAATCCATCTTGCAAACTTAGGAACTCTAAAAACACCACTTGAAATTAATTTATCTTCTATAAAGAAATATTTTCCTACAAATTCTACAAATTCTTTAACTGTAAATTCTTTTATATGTGTATGTTCAGTGATTAAAAGTTGATACAACTTCCAGCATATAGAATTTTTAATATTTGTGCCTATCACTAAAATTCCGTTCTTTTTTAAAACCCTTTTTAACTCTTTCAAAACTTTATCCTGTTCTGCGATATGTTCAATAACATTATAACAGACGATTTTATCAAAATATTGAGAAGGGAATTTCAATTTAACTAAATTCTGTTTATAAAATTTTATATCAGGATATCTTTTTTTTGCAATCTTTAAAGCAACATCAGATATATCAACACCATAGGCTTTGCATTTAATTCCTTTTACGAAATAGTTTAATAGATGACCATCACCACATCCTGCATCTAAAATCTTTTCATTCTCTTTTATATTCAGGAAATCTTTCATCTTTCTGAAACTTGGTATTTCATCAAAATCAATCTTTTCAAGTTTTTCATAAATTTTATAATAATCTTCGTTATAACCTTTTAAATTAAATTTTTTAAAAATTCCCATTTTATTCACCAAAAACTTCTTCTATTGGAATAGGCAAATCGTCTCTTCCGAATGTTTTGGAGATGTATCTTTCAATAAAGTTTTTATCTTCGCAAGCAAGACATTTTGGATAATAACAATTAAAGATAGGATATTTTAATGCTTTTTTCTTAATTTCTTTTAAAGAAGTCTCTTTAATATTACCCAAGGTGAAGTGCATAAACGGACAGGGCAAAACATCACCATAGGGTGTAATATATATGACTTCGTTTCCGGCAGGACATCCCCATTTAAAATAATTTGAATCTATATCACGACGAATATAAGGTGATTCTTTAAATAATTTTGAAAGATATTCAATATCATTTTCTGTAATCATAACCTCATAGTTGCCAGACCATTTACCTGTTGGTGAAGCAAGAATTATATTAAGAATTATTTTTTTATTTTTTGCAAGTTCAACAAGACCTTTTATACCATCACTATATATATTCCCAGAATAAACTGTTGTATTTACAGAAACATTTATTCCAAGTTTTAATGCTTCATTTATTGTTTCCATCGCTTTCTGGAAAGCGCCATTTACCCCTCTGAATTTATCATGCTCTTCAGGAATACTACTGTCAAGACTTACCATAAGAACATCTACTCCAAGTTTCTTTATTTTTTTTAAAATATCAGTATTTAAAAGCACGCCATTTGTGGTTATTGTGATAATATTTTTGTTTGGTTTAAAAGCCTTTATTATTTCTTCCCAGTCTTTTCGTATAAAGAATTCTCCGCCTTGAAACCCAAAAATAAAAATTCCTGCTTCCATACATTTTTCTGCTACTTCATAATAATCTTCAACTGTAAGTTTGTGCCTATTTCTGTTTTTAACATTATTCATCATATCTTTATTGAAACAATGGGCACACTTTAAATTGCAAGCAAAATCAACTGATATATCAGCATATCTGAACGGAATTTCTTTATAAATCAAAACTTTTAAATAATTACGAATTGCACGCAAAATCATAATAGGCTTTTGTAATTTAAATCCATATCTTAAATTAACTTTATACCTCTCTAAAAATGTGTTGGATTTTATCATTTTCATAATTTATGTTCCTTATTCATTTTAATCAAACCTATAAAAAATGAACTAAAAATAATTTGGAAACCTGTTATCATCAAGCAGGTAGCAAATAAAACAGAATTTATTCTTGATAAAGCGCCAAAATTTTTTTTAATCCATTCAATAATTATTAGTAAATCTATAATAAATCCGGCAACCACTAAAACAATTCCTATTGATATTCCCCTATTAACTGTAAAAATGTTTAAAAATTTTTTTATAAAGTTATCGTGGATATCCAGATTTTCATAAAAAGAATATGTTTTAGCATAAATTCCCAAAATTATTATTTGAATTCCGAACATAAAGAAAAAAAGAGCGAGGGCAGAGAAATGGGAACCGAGTGGATGACCAAAAACCGGGAAACTTATCTGAACCCATACAAAAAATAGCGCTCCTAAAAAAAGAAATAATATACCAGGAATAATAAAAAGCCAGTTTGGACTGAAAAGTAGCATAAGCCTTAAATGCCGCCAGCCATCACTGAAACTTTTAAGATGAGACTTTTTACCACCTCTGGCATCACGATGTAAAGTTATAGGTATCTCTTTTATTTTAAGTCCTACTCTTGCTGCTTTTATCACCATTTCAGTTGCAAATTCCATTCCAGGCATCTGCAAGTTCATCTTTCTATACGCCTCTTTTGTAAAAGAACGCATCCCACAATGGGCATCAGTAACGCCTGTTTTGAAAAATAAATTCAGTATCCCTGATAATAACGGATTCCCAATATATTTATGATGCCACGGCATGGCTTTTTTCTCAATTTTACCTGTTTTAAACCTTGTCCCTATAACCATATCATAATTCTCTTCTTTTAATGGTTTGATAAATCTCATTATGTCTGTCCAGTCATAACTATCATCAGAATCACCAATTACAATATATTTTCCCTGCGCAGCATTCAGTCCTTTAATATATGCATTCCCATAACCTTTTTTCTCCTCTATCAAAACTTTTGCTCCCATTTTTTTTGCTATCTCCCTTGTTCTGTCTGTTGAACCATTATCAGCAACTATTATCTCAAAATTTTTTATTTTATTTGCTTTCAGTGTTTTTAATGCTTTTTCAATACATATCCCTATACTCCTCTCTTCATTTAATGCAGGCATAACTATTGAAATTTCAATTTTATTATTTCTGCCCATTTCATTTAACCTCAAAATAACTTTTTAGTTTTTACTTTTCTACTTTTAATAATATCGCTTTTTTTTGTATATTTGGAACATTCCATTCCCAAACAAGTTCAAAAAATTGTGGATAATTAGCAATAGCATTGTCAATATATCTTCTTGTTCTATAATCAAAACCTGTCTCTGTCAATAACACATAATCAAATTCTAAATCATTTATAAATTTCAAAATTTTTTCTGCATTCATTGTGTTTGGATGAGAATATCCAGGACACCCTGAATACCAATAAAAAAATTCTCCTTTTCTTGTCAAAATTTTTATCTCTTTTGGCATATTTTTTTTAAACCATTTTGCTATTTCTATATAATGAGCAAAAACAGGGTCGGAACTTGCATAACTATAATTTCTTTCTTCAGAATAAAGTCGCTGGGTTTCACTTATACTAAATAAGAAAAAAATAAATAGAATAAAATAAAAGAGTATCTTTGAAAAAATTTTTTTGCTTATAAGATTAGCAATTTTTTCAATTCCTAAAATAAAAAATAAAACTATAAAAGGAACAATTGGATGCAAATACTTTGTACTTAAAGCATGCGTTAATAGAACAAGAAAAATCCCAAAAATAAAATATAAATGAATTGGTCTAATGCTTTTAAATAAAATTTTTAAATTACCTTTTTCTCTTATATTTAGAGAAACTATTAAACCTGTGATAAGAAAAAATGGAATACCTATTATAGCAATTACACTATTTTCTAAAAATTTCATTCCAAATGTTTCAACAGGAATAAAATAACCAAAATACATTTTTGAATATTCAAAAAATCTTTTTATAATTTCAGATAAAGTTGCATTTGGCATATCTTCATTATAAAGGTCTGTTGTTGCAAACATCCTTAAGACAGAAACCTTCTGTAAGATGTGCTCTTTTACAACAGGTAAAGCATTTTTTTGGACATAATTGTTTCTCAAAATCCAGGGCGTAACAAATAAAATAAAAATTAAAGCGAAAATTAACCCGTTTTTAAACTTTTTATTTAAGATTAAAGAAAATAGTATACTTAAAAAAACAAATAATCCTTCTTTTCTAAAATACCAACTTGAGACTGCTGCCAGTGTAAAAAAAATAAATTCTTTAGAAAACAATCGAGTTTCATTTTTTGTAATAAATTTTTCATAAAAATAGACTGCAATTGCAAGGGCACAGAAAAAAGGTGCTTGGGTCAGTATTTTGTTTGAAAAATAAAATATTACAGGATTTATACAAACTAAAATAAATATTATATAAGCAAAAGTTTTTCTAAACTTTAATCTCAAATATTTGTAAAAAAATAATAAGCCTATAATTGTGCACAAAACAGGAATTAATTTTAAAACTGAAACCTTATCTGGTGCTAAAATAGTTGGAATAGTTAAAAGCAAGGGAAAACCAGGAGGATATGCAATGTGAGGCGGATTAAACGGAATTCTTAAATCAACATACCCTTTACCTTTAACAATGCTTTTTGCTAAAAGTGAATATGTTACATCGTCTCCATCTAAGGCAAAATAGTCATTTAACGCAGTTAAATATATTATCATTAAAATAAATAATATAACAAAAGGCAAAAACTCTTTTTTTTGATTTAATTCATCTTTTTTTTTCATATCAAAAATAATATATATTTAAATTATAATAATGTGTATGAATCCGTAACATATTGGAAAATTTACTATTTTGGATTATGAAGTCAAGAGGAATTTTATTATTTAAGCTCTCATCCACTCTTTTTGTGTTATAGAATATTAAGTATTCCATTAAACTTTTATTTATTTCTTCTGTTGGTTTTGAAAGGTCTATTTTCCAAAGCCATTCCTCTTTTAATCTCCTGTTAAATCTTTCTACGCATCCTTGTTGTTGAGGATGATATGAATATTTAAAATAATCTGTGATTCCTTCCTCTAAATATTTATTAAACCCGTTATTTGTTTTCACTCCTCTTATCTTAAATGGCGCTACTTCTTTCAACTTGTTCATAAACTCTTCACTCCTTTTACTACTCAAATTCTTAAAGCAATATGAAAATGCAAATTTGCTTTTCTTTCTCACAATACTCATCTAAAAGCGGTTTTATCTTCTCTTTTCCTAATCTCGGGTATTCTTCTCTTATCTTTCTTAATAAATTGAATAATTTTAAAATTAACTTTACTTTCCATTTTTCTTTTATATATACAAAAAATTTGCATATAAGTTTCTTTTTAAATTTAAATTTTTAAATTAAAAGGGAACCATTTAACTATTCTTTTTCTCTAAACAGTCCAATATGTATCTGAACTTCTATACCTTTTTATTAATATTGCATATCTTCCTGAACTTTAACAAAAAATGAAAAATTTATTTTTCAATCAATACTGGGGTTCCAATTTTAATATATTTATCAAGTTTAACAATTTCTTCGTTTTTCATTCTTATGCAACCGCTTGTAATTAAATGACCAATTGAGTCCGGGTCGT
>Ga0308390_1000679_pt1 | contig 23480 bp, 21 predicted proteins | sample Hotspr2Sample149_FD_202358 | JGI IMG/M metagenome (GOLD analysis project Ga0308390, IMG submission 202358) | Hot spring phototrophic mat microbial communities from Mushroom Spring, Yellowstone National Park, Wyoming, United States - 20040719_149 ...
ACGAGGTTTATCATATCACCCCTTGTAAACCCCATGGCATGGAAAAACTGCAGTAAATCCCAATCATTCCAGTTAACAAGGGTATATATTGTATCAACGCCATATCTTTTTAGATTCTCAATCAGGGTATTTGCAAGTACCTTTGCTATTCCCCTGTTCTGATAATCGGGATCTATCCCTATGGTATCAATCCAGCCTATATTATTGGGAACCTTAAATTCCCAACCGCTCACCTCTCCGAGGATAAAACCTATTACTTTTCCATCTAATTCTGCCACAAGGGATGCATCAGGAGGTCTTGTCTCTGCCTGCTTTATAATCTTTGTGACCCAGTAATCACGCCTTGATTCTCCAAGCACCTTTGTGTCTATTTCCACAATAGCGTCGAGGTCGTCTGCTGTCAATAATCTTATTTCTAATTTGTCTAAAAAACTGTTCATTGTCTATCCTTTAGTAATTTTTTATCACAAGAAAAAAATTAATTCAACTTTTTAAGGTCATTTTGTGAAAAAAATTACTTGTTTGTTTAAAAAAACTGGCTTAGGATTTCAATTTTATTTGTTGTAATTTTCTATTCGTTTACTGCGTGTTTGAAAAAACACACCTTTCTTCCAAACATGCAATGGGATTTATATTTTTGAAGAATTTCTCTCTTATGTAGTTTAATCTTTTTTCTTTTACAACGCAAAATACCCTTTTCCCAGAATTTAATACATTTACTAATTCACCATCGTTTATAAAGTAGCCTTTTCCATCTTCATACCGGGAGCCAAAATCGAGTTCCCCTTTATATGACGCAATGATGAGCCTCTGTCTGGTATAAAATAATAAAGTCTGATCAAAGGAACCGTAGTTTATAATCAGATCACCCTTTGACTTTTTTTCATTTATAATATTCGCAATACCCTTAGCCGTATTTATTCTGTCGATTATATCCCTTTGAGACAGGAGGATAACCACAAAAAACAATGAAAAAAAGGTTAACAAAATAAAAATTTTTTTATAATCCATAGATTTAAAATATATAAGCATAAAAAAAGACACAACAGCAGAAAGGATGGCCACTGAAATAAAAAATACCTTTAATTCAATCATTATTAAAGGTGCGGTTTTAGAGATAAGAGATGCCCATCTGCAAAACATATCTGCATTTAAATTAAAAGAAAAGGCAATAAAGATTATAAAAAATATAAGATACACAAAAATTTCCCATTTTTTTCTTTGAGGATGTTTTTCGTTTTTAGAAAATAAAAAACCAATCATAATGGAAATGGCTGGGAAAATCGGTAGTATATAAGGTGGGAGTTTTGAACTGGATACGGTGAAAAACAAAAAAACTATAGCACTCCATATGAAAAAAAGCCTCAATTCCTTTATCATCCAAAGGGACTTAACAGCCCTCGGGATAAAAAACGACCAGGGAAATAACCCTCCAAAAAGTACTGGTATGAAATAAAAAATACTCCCCGTCCTTTTGTGTTTTGGCGTTAAAAACCTGAGAAAATGCTGATCGATAAAGAAGAAATAAAAAAACTCCCTTTCCTTTAAGGAAATTATTAGAAACCACGGAACTGTTATGGCAAGATATATGAAAATACCCTTTATTATCTTCATTTCTCTTAAAAAAGATAACTTTTCTTCTGTTATTAAAAATATAAAAACGGTTAAGCCGACAAGTATTGGGACCACAATACCCTTTGTCAGGGTGGCAAGTGCGAGAAAAACATAGAACAGATAAATTAAATAAGGCCTCTTTTCTTTATAAAATTCATAAAAAAATATGATAGAACATGTAAGCCATAGTGTAAAAAACATATCAAGGGTAACTATCCTTGCCATGGAAAAAAAGCCAAAGGAAGAGATGAGAATCGCAGTAGAATAAAATGCAGTTATTTCACCATACCACCGCCTTGTAAATATGTATAAAACCATTGCACAAAAAAAAGCGGATAATGCACAAGGAAGGCGAAAGGACCATTCGTTTATGCCGAATAATTTATAAAAGCCCGCTACAGTCCAGTAAAAAAGCGGTGGCTTTTCAAAATATCTCACATAATTTAATTTTGGCACAACAAAATCGCCGGATTCGAGCATCTCCCTGGGAATCTCTGCATATCTCCCCTCATCTGGTTCTTTTAAAGAATATTCACCCAGACCATTAAAAAAAAACACCCATGACATTAAAAATAAAATTATGATATGTCTTTTATCCATCATGTATTTTCTATTAATTTTTGTGTGTTAAACCCCTGTATTTATTCTTGTTTAAAACTAATTTTGAGATTTTTTAAAACACCTTTTAAAAAATCAAATCGGGGTAGACTATAAGCCGGGTTCTGTATTAGGTGACCATTTATCTATCGATTCAGGTTGCCCTGAACCTTAAGCGGCCTACCCGGGTTAAGGGACGGGCAATCCCCTCGCACAAATAGTGCGACCCCTTTTTGGCCTTGCATCGGATGGGGTTTGCCAAGCCTCTGTGTCGCCACAGAGCTGGTGAGCTCTTACCTCACCATTTCACCCTTATCCCGCAATATGCGAGACGGTATATTTTCTGTTGCACTTTCCTTGGGGTTACCCCCAGTCCCCATTAGGGACCATCCTGCCCTGTGATGCCCGGACTTTCCTCTCCGCATGGCGGAGCGGCCACCTGTCTACCCCTTGTCTTTATTGCCATTTTTGCAAGGTTGTCAGCGATTCTATTTTTTTCTCTCGGTATATATTTTATGCTAAAATGTTTAAATTTGTCTAATATTTTTTTAATTTTTGAAATATAGCCCTTAAGGACCGGATTTTTAACCCTGTAAATACCTAATACCTGATTTGCCACCAGAAGGGAATCTGTATAGATATTTAAATTTTCTATCCCATCATCTATTGCCTTATTTAAGACATAAAGTAGTGCCTCATATTCGGCCATATTATTGGTCATCTCACCAAGATAAATACTTTCTTTGTTTATCATCTTATCCTGTGCGTATATAACAACGCCGGCACCGGATTCACCGGGGTTTCCTGATGAGGCACCGTCAATATAGGCATGCCATTCCAAATTAGACGTCTTCCACAAAATAAAATATTCTATTACAGCTGGGGCATGTAATGAGTCTGTTGTTTTTAGTGACCTCTATAAAAAGCTGAGGGGGGATATTCATAAAGCAGCCTAAACAGACACCGTTTTTCACATTCACAACGGCCAGACCTTCCCTTTTCTCAATAAGATTTAGATATATGTTCCTTATCTCTTCACTGACATTTTTCAACAATTGATTTCTCTGTTTTTTCAGTTCCTCCAGTGTCTTATCTATATTTGTCAGTTCGTTTAATAATCTGTCCTTCTCTGCCTTTATTTCATTTTCTCTTTTTTTCAACTGTTCAAGAACAACGGCATATTCCTTTTTTAAGTCTTCTGTCCTGTCCATAAGAATGATTATATCTTCCTCTGTTTTATCTATCTCCTCTTTTGCCATTTCAATCTCTTTTAAAAGGGCCTGATACTCCTTGTTTGTTTTAACTTCATAGAGTTTCGCCTCTATCTTTTTTATCTTATCCTTTTCCACAACAAGGTCTTTCTCTTTCTTTCTTCTTTCTTTTTCAAGTTCATCTATTACTGCCTTTTCCTTTTCGGCCTTGTTTTTAAGTTCTTCTAATTCTCTGTCCATTTCCTCTATTTTCTTTGGGCCTATTAATTTCTTTTTTTCGTTATTAATGATATTTGATTCTAATAACTGAACTTCATAAATGGTCTTTAATTCTTGCTCCAATGCAATACCTCCATAAAATTTAAAGGGGGTGAACCTTTTTGGAGCACCCCCTTTAAATTAAAAATTTTATTTTTTTACAGTAACATTCCATAATTGTTAAATTGGGCCCACCTGGGCTCGAACCAGGGGCCTACCGGTTATGAGCCGGTGGCTCTTCCAACTGAGCTATGGGCCCGTGATAAATAGCTTAACCAATAACTCATATTTTGTCAAGGGCATAGTGAATTGGCATATCTAAAAGGGATGTCCCTCGCAGGACTTTTTCTGTATTCTTTTGGTGTACATCCTGTATGTTTTTTGAAAACCTTTGTAAAATAACATTGATCCTGATAACCAACCTCATGGGCTATTGCACCAATGGATGCATTCGTCGATTTGAGAAGAACTTTGGCGTTTTCTATCCTTATCATTGCTATGCATTCGGTAAGATTCATACCAAATTGTTTCTTAAATCTATGTATTAGATATGAAGGGCTTAGACATACATGACGGGCTATCCTCTCTACACCTATGTTTTCATTATAATGGCCCTTTATATAAGATATAACCTTCTTAAAAAGACCAGAATCTGAGAATTCTATCTTCGTCATCATCTCCATTGTATTATACATGGTTCTTATAAGAACAAGGCAGAGCGCATCTCTGTCCCTTATTTTCCGCCATTTCTCCATAAAAGCCTTTCTTAGTTCTACTACCTTTTCTATATCTACACCCCTCTCAAGGGCAGTATCGCAAAGTATGGAAAATATCTCAAAAATCATGCCCCTGAAAGATTCATCATCATCTATGTTCAACGAAGATAAAAGGAGGCAATATATATTCTGTCTTGCCTTTATCTCATCTTCCTCATAAAGTGCCTTTATTAGTCCCTTTTTATAAACATAGTAATCTCTGAAAAAATCATAGTCTATCCTTGTAACCTCGGCATCTTCATCCATTACAGAAGTTTTTAACAACACATGATCTTTTTCATCCTTTTTGTCTGCAAATGCTGAAGGGGCAAGAAGTATACTGGCAAGCCTATGAACAAAACACTTACTGCCATCATCATAAATATGGCTAAAGCTGGACAAAGATGAAAATGACCTCTCAAGATACCATCTTCCATCCCTTACGGATAAAAGCACCATGCTTTCAGGTCTTGTCCCGTAGTGGTCAATATTTGAAAAGTTATAGATACCCTGCATACCCACAAAGTTTCTCAGGTTCTCAATCCCATCCCTCAATTTTTCACCTGCTGAGTCCCTGGTTGTTTTCAAAACCTCTGCAATGATTGCTATGGCATCCACCATCTCTGCTGAATAATAGTTTGCAGGTTCATTAAATTTAGCTATATGTCTTTTGTTAAAAACTGTTATAACCTTTTTGCAGGGATCACTATCGGGTATTGCATCAGGCGCTGCAGCCCTACCAGCCGGGATAATAATAGGCACATTTACATTACTCACGAGTTTTAAAAAACCGGGATTTGCATTTCCATGAGAAACAAGGACAGGAATGTTCATGTTCATCTGTGCCATATTCCTTGCCACAAGTGCAGCAGGTTCACCAGTGCAAAAAGAAAACAGGGCCTGTGGTTTGAGCGTCTTTAATTTTGCAAGCTGTGCCGTTACATCAGGTGCCTTTACATCGAACTTTTCTTCCCCCACAATGGTTATACCGTAAGAAGGTGCATATTTTCTTGCAAGGATACTTCCCAGCTCACCAAGAGACCCTATGGGCATTAAGAGGGCAAGTTTTGTAATACCCTTTTTTTTGAAATATTAGAAGGGTCTTGTAACGGCAAAGTCTGTCTTGTGAGCAGTATTGAATACAAATCTGTCTTTTGCAGGGTTTACCTCATAACCAGAACCTATTATTGCGGGTATACTATTTTTATTTGTCAGAGATGCCACTGCCCCTGAAATGGGCACACTTGCAGTGCCTATTATAGCAATGCTTTTATCCTTGGAAATAAGCCTCTGCGCTATTTTTGCCGCCTGTTCCGGTGAGGACTGATCATCATAAATAACCAGTTTTAATGGTCTTCCATTTATTCCACCCGCCTCGTTTATCAACTCAACCTTTAATTCCGATCCCTTTTTCTTGTATTCACCGAGCCAGGAAAGATAACCTGTAAGCGGGAATATGCCTCCTATTACATAAGGTTCGCTGGCTGGTTTCTGGGCATAGCTCGTATTAATCACAGAAAGACCAATAAATAACAATAGAAGAATGGATATCAAAAATTTCTTCATTTAAACCTCCCCTTATATTTTTCTTGCACCATATCTGGTGTAAAAGCCATTTAACAACTTTTTGGATAATAATTCTTGTAATATTCGGTCTTTTTTTTGTATTAAAAGGTTTTGATATGTTAATTGGTAATTTAGGTTAAAAAAATCTCAAACCTAAAATATTCATGGTAAAATAATCAAATTTTAAAAAGAATTTATAGGTAATTATCTAAAATCAGACAATTTTCTAATTGATAAATGGATATTAAGTTTTAGATGGCCTTCTGAAAAAGACCTTTTTTAATGCACTTCGTGCAAACCCTTATCTTTTTTGTAGTATTTCCTATAACTACCTTTTTACTCTGAAGATTGGGTAGCCATACCCTTTTTGTCTTATTGTTTGCATGGCTTACGTTATAGCCAATTTGTTTCCCTTTCCCGCATATCTCACAGACTCTTGCCATAACTACCTCCTAACCGGTTATGAAGAAACGAATTTTACACATAAAAAAAAATAAAGTCAATTAAAAATTCCCCGCCCCTTTTAATCTCGTTACAGCCTCGAGAAATGTAACAGGTGTGGGGCTTGAGGCAACATAAGGGTCAAGCACAACAAAAGCAAGATCTTTTAAATATTTTTTCCATCTTTTTTTTTCTTCCTCTGTGCTGTATCCCATAGCCATAAGGACAATAACCTGCGGCGGATTTTTTATGACCTCTTCTATGCTTACTCGCATATAGGGAACTTCACTATTTATAATATTCTTACCCCCTGAATATTCTATGATGTCATTGACAAAGCTTGCATTGGTTGCCACCACTATGGGCCCTGAGCCTACCTGCCATAATACGCCAAATTGCCTTGACTTAACATTTTTATGAAGCCTCTGCTTTACATCCATAACAATTTTCTTAGCTGTTTCTTCTTTTTTTAGTAGCCTTCCAAGAACTAAAAAATTATGGGATAGGTCTTTAAAATCTTTAGGTCTTTTAAAAAAAACCGTATTAATACCAAGCCTTTTTATTCTTTCCACAAACCATGGGTCATTTGCCTCCTGGGCAGCCATAACAAGGTCTGGCTTTAATGATACAATCTTTTCCAGCTCAGGTCTCTGGGGTGTCCCTATTTTTTCCTTTTTTAAGGCATCTGGTGGCCTTTTGCAGAATGTGGTATTGGCAATAAGTGTTTTTTCTGCACCTATTAAATAGATCGACTCGGTTATCTGTGGTGATAAAGATATTATCCTTTCATAACCTGATAGATGTAAGGGTTGAAAAAATAAAGGCAAGAAAAATAGCGAAAAAATAAAAATACTGTATTTAATCCTCATGGTTTTTTGGTGGAGTTGTTCTTTTAATCTCTTCGATCTCTTCTTCAATATCTTTTATACAAATGAACAATCTCGTTATAGTACTAATTCTTTCCTTTAGAAAAGGACTTTCCATTGTTGGGATTTTTCCTGATGTAAACTGGTCATAGACATATTCCCCTATCTCTGCATATAATTTTTGAATGGTTCTCTGTAGTTTTGTTATATCAAGGTATTTTTTCTTACCTATCTTTGCCTGTTTCTCCACATTAAAGGCAATATCCTGAGCTGTTTCCTTAAGTGTCTTTAAACCTTCCTCTGTCCTTTTCTTTAAATCGTCCATCAGGGTCATAAAAAACCTCCTGTGTTTTAATTTACTGCTTTTAAATTCAATATATGGGAAAAGATTAACCTTTGCAAGTTTATTTGTGAATTTGTCCTGTTTTAGTCAGATCTACAAATGAAATCATGATAAGTCCTGTAATAAAAAATAAACAAACAGAAAGTATAGCAGGCCTCTGGGTTTTATATAAAGATGATATATAACCAAAGATAAAGGGTCCAATGATGGCCGAAGATTTACCTACAAGATTATACACACCGAAATATTTTGCCTCCTCTCCTTGAGGGATAAATAAGGAGAAAAATGCCCTTGTTGCTGCCTGAAGGGTGCCAAGCCCTAAACCTGCTAAAGAAGCAATAATAACGAAAAGAGCTTTTGAATTAACAAAAAAAGAAGATATGGTAACAAAGATCCATAAACATAACATGACCTGAACGATCTTTTTTGGCCCTTTTATATCTATTCTTTTTGCCATAATAAATGCACCTAACATAGCCGTTGCCTGAACGAGAAGATACATATAGATTAGTTCATCGGATTTAAATTTAAGTGTTGTAGCGGCAAATATACTTGAGAATACGATAACTGTATTAACACCGTCTTCATAGATTAGATAGGCAATGAGAAATTTTCTTATGTTCATGTTAGACCACATAATGCGAATATACTTTATGGTATTTTTTAAACCTTTAAGTGCTGAAGAAAAAATGCCTTTTTTATCCATGTCATCTTTGGGAAGAAAAATAAAGGCAGGGATGGAAAAAACACCAAAGAATATAGAAACCATTATCCATATAGGTTTTATATATCCTTGCCGAATGATTAGTAGTGCAAGAAAAAGGCTTATAATGGAGCCAAGATATCCTGTCCCATAACCCCAGGCAGAGACCCTTCCACAATAATCTTTATGGCTGATTTCTGGTAAAAATGCATTATAAAAAACAAAACTACACTCCATGCCAATATTTGCCAACACGATTAAAACAAATCCGCATAAGATCATGCCTTTATCGAGGATGGAAAATAACCCAACCGAGATTATGCACATAAAGGTAAAAAACATCATCATCCTTTTTTTAATCTTTGCATGGTCTGCAATACCACCTAAAAAAGGTGATGCCAGTGCCACAATTGCCATACTTAATGCTATGGCCCTGCCCCACCAGATATCACCAAGACCTTCATCATTCCCCACAATAACATTGGCATAGTAAACAGGAAAGATCGTTGAGGCAATGACCGCAGAATAACTTGAGTTCGCAAAATCGAATAGACACCAGGATACTTTTGTTTTATCCATTTTTGGTTTTTAACCTAAATTGAGTTTAAAATGCAATGGAATATTAAAAAGCTTTCAAATAAGACAAAATCTGTTATAATAGTGCATGGAAATGGAAATACTTGGACTTGTGGGTTCACCGAGAAAAAATGGCAACTGCGAAATCTTTATAAAAGAGATTTCAACGCATTTTGACTTTGCCCACAATCTTAAACTTATAAGGCTTCCCGAACTAAATATTATGCCGTGCATTGCCTGCTACGGCTGTATTATGGGCAATCCATGTCCCCATAAGGATCATATGGAAAGGCTTCTTGAAACGATTGCCAAAGCAGATGGATTGATAGTTGCCACACCTGTTTATTATTTCGGTGCCCACAGTATATTTAAACGTATACTTGACAGAGGATTCCTGTTTTATAACTATTTAAATGAAATCTATGGTAAACCATGTATACTATTAAATTTCTACGGTATCAAAGATAGGATAGGGGTTTCACCTCAGACACTAATGGTCTTTGCCTATTCCCTTGGACTTAACATTAAAGCAAGTGTTAATATTGAGGCTGCCTTGCCGGGTGAGGTTTTATTTAAAGAGACAAATAAAGAAAAGGCAAAGGAGCTTGCCCGTATTCTTTTTTCCAATAAAAACATAAAAAACAGATTTGGCTGTCCTTTCTGCGGATGTGAAATCGTGCGTATGATAGAAGAAGGTTTTATCTGTACCGTTTGCCACGGCTATTTCAAGATTGATAAAATGGGCAGAAGAATAAAGATAAAAGAAGGGGGCATAATCGGGCCTCCCGAACATATGTTTCTGCACAGGGATTGGCTGAAAGAAATGAAACAGAGGTTTTTAAAAGTAAAAAAACAGATAGTAAAGTCCATAAGCCCGCTAAAAGATAAGGGGGAATGGGTCAGATTTGATTAATCTTTTTAAGTTTTGTAAATTTTATTGATTCACAAGAATAAAGAGTGTAATTTTCTCATTTAAACGGAGATAACATGAAGGTACCCATTACAAGAGAGGGATATGAGAGTCTAAAAAAAGAAAGAGAATTTTTGTTGAATACAAAAAGACCCAAAATTATCAAGGCAATTGAAGAGGCAAGGGGTCATGGTGACCTGTCAGAAAATGCAGAATACGATGCTGCTAAAGAAGAGTATCAATTTCTCCAGAAAAAGATTGCTGAGATAGAAGAGATGATAAAGAACTCTGAGATTGTGGATAAAAAAAAGACAAATTGTGACTCCGTTGAGTTTGGATGCATTGTCACCCTTTTAAATTTAGATACCGATGAAGAGGTAACCTATACCCTTGTAGGGCCCTATGAATCGGATATCGAACAGAAAAAGATTTCCATAACATCACCTCTTGGCAGGTCATTGATGGGTAAAAGCGTAGGGGATGAGGTTAGTTTTTCTGCCCCAGGTGGCATAAAAACCTATGAAATAATCAAAATAGAATAGATAGAAAATATGGAGGAGTCCTATGACCCAGATAAACTATAACGAAACTGTAATGGACCACTTTATGAACCCGAGAAACATGGGCGAGATGGAAAACCCCGATGCAGTGGGTGAGGCAGGCAATCCTGTATGCGGTGATGTTATGAAGATATTTCTAAAGATTGAAAATGACAGGATCATAGATGTAAAATTTAAAACCTTCGGTTGTGGTGCTGCCATTGCATCGAGTAGTATGGCCACAGAACTCATAAAGGGAAAAACCATAGAAGAGGCATTAAAAATAACAAATGAAAAGGTCACAGAGGCATTGGGCGGTTTACCTGAAGCAAAACTCCATTGCTCTCTCCTTGCCGAAGAGGCCCTAAAAGTGGCAATAGAAAACTACAGGTCAAAAAGCAAAAAAGGTGAATAAAAATGCTTAAAATATTAAGGATAAAAACAACAGGTAAGATTGAGGCAAAGGACATAACCGATGATGTACAGAAGGCAATAAAGGGGATTGAGGCGAGATTGTTGAATATTTATACACCCCATACAACCTGCGGTCTTGTTATAAACGAAGATGCAGATCCTGATGTTATGAAGGATATTTTAGAAGGCCTTGAAAGGCTTGCACCAAAAAATTATCCATACAAACACAGGGAAGGAAATGCAGATGCCCATATAAAATCGACGATTACAGGTTGCTCTTTAATGATACCCATTTCAGAAGGCAGGCTCATGCTCGGTCAATGGCAGGGTATTTTTCTTATGGAGTTTGATGGACCAAGGGAAAGAAAAGTATATTTAACCTTTATATAGAAAATATTTTGATTTTCTGGGGGCATTAAAATGAAAGGAATAAAATTTTCTATCATTGTTTTTATGTTTATTGCCATTTTCTTTAACACATACGATTCATTTGCAACGGAACAAAAGGTTATAAAGCCAAAAGAGTTTGGTGTATATATAAAGACAAAAGCAGGGCTCATCAGGCTTTTACCAAATTTAGTTTTAGAAGAAGAGGGTATTCTTTTTATTGAATCCAATAAACCCCCAACATTTCCATTAAAAGACATACAGTATTTCATAATCCACGGACAATATGATATGGATGTGCTCACATTCAATCCTTTGTTATTCTATGGCATGTCCCTCGGCAAACCGAGATATATATTCGGAAAGGATATGGAAATTATTGTAACCAAACAAAAGGATAATCTTTATTCAATAAAACCAAAAGGTCTTTTAGGCAGGGGCTATTTCTGTCTGTGGATTAACGATTCAGCGTGGGATTTTGTAATAGAATAATCTTTTTTATGCACCTTTTTTAAAATTAAAACCAGGCTGAACAATTTACAGTTGAAGGCTACTGCGAAATATTAAATGCGAGTATCCCTTAATATGAAGATTAAGGCGCATTGAAAAATATAAAAAATTTTATTGACAAATCATAAAATATATTACATTATATTATTATTAATTATGGGGGCATGGAATGAATAGATTTAAATCCCTTTTTAAAATTGTGATATTTTTAATATCCTTATCTCTTTTATCACCTTTATATGCATCGGCAGAAGGATTCCTTGAAAAAGGTATAAAAGAGTTCAAAGAGGAAAATTATGAGGAATCAATTGCCTACTTCCAGGATGCAAGAAAGGCTGACCCCACATCAAGCAGTGCTGCATACTACCTCGGTCTAACCTATAAAATAATAGAGGACTATAAATCAGCTATCCCCCATCTAAAGGATGCAGTTACGTTAACACCGAAGATAAAGGAGGCCCTTGTTGAACTCATAGACAGCCTTTATCAGACAGAAAACCTCAAGGAAGCAAAACAGTGGGTTGATGTAGGTGAGAAAGAAGGCATCCAGCCTGCCCGCATCCAGTTTCTGAAGGGTATGATCCTTTCAAAAGAAGGGAAATATATGGATGCAGTGGCTGCTTTTGAGAAGGCAAAATCCCTTGACCCCTCCATGGCACAGGCAGCAGAGTTCCAGATTGCAAGCGCCTATACAAAGGAAGGAAAGTTAAAAGAGGCCAAAAAGCGATTCAAATCCACCATCTCCCTTGACCCGACAACTGATATGGCAACCTATGCAAAAGACTATGAAAAGATGGTGGCTGAAAAGATAGAAAGAGAGCGTCCCTGGAGATTCTCAATAGGTTTAAACTATAAGTATGATTCCAATGTGGTGGCAAAGGGCAGTGGCCAAATAGTGGATGCTATCTCGGGTCACGAAGGCAGCGCATTAAACCTCAATCTTCGTATGGGTTATACCTTCCCCTTCTCATTCAGGGAACCATACAACCTTTCTCTGCAGTACTCCCTCTTTGCTGAACGGTATTTTTCAAAGCAGTATATCAGGGCTGACGGCACAACAGGAAACTTAAGTGAATATAACAACATGTCCAATATAATAAGTGCAATCCCTGGCTATAACTTTGAGAAATGGTCTTTGAGCTTCCCCGTTAACTATATATATAATAGTTTGCAGGGCAATAAGGGGAATAGTTTTTTAGGTGAGCTTAACTGGTGGAATCAAACTCGCTACTTAGAGCAGTACGGTATAACCCCCACTGCACGGTTTATGGTTACGAAAAACAGTGTGGGTGAGTTCTCCTTCGGCATTGCAAAGAAGAGGTACTTTGAAACACCTCTACATCCTGAACCAATAACCTCAGATGAAAACAGAAATGCTGTCATATATAACACAAGCCTTGGCTGGTCATATTTTTTTAAAGAAGGAAAAGGCTTATTCAGTCTAAAATATACCCTTGGCAAAGAAGAGGCAGATGGTAGAAACTGGTCAATCGATTATGAGAACCGTTTCAGCATGACCTTTCTCTATCCACTCGTTGATTTCATCAATAAACCCATTAAATTTCTCGCCTCCGCAGATGCTGCCTTTACCCAGTATAAATTTGAAAACGCCACATTCAATATGAAACGGAGGAATGATACATACAATCTCTCAGGTGGTTTTATCTATGAAGGCTTTATGAATAACCTCTTTAAGAGAAAGGAGAAGGAAGGTTTTGTATCTGAACTCTTTAAGAATACAGACCTTATTCTCCAGTATACGTACATCAGGGACAAATGTAATATCTCAATCTATGATTACAAACGTGAATTGATAACCCTTGGACTGGAATATAAATTTTAAAAGGTGATTTATATCATTGAATTTTTTTAAAAACATGATGAAAATAATGTATCTTAAAAATGAGGTGATTTCTATGAAACATAAATGTCTTTTTTTAATACTTTGGGCAGGAATAATCCTTCTTTTAACAGCCTCTTTTGCCCTTTGTGCACCAGTTGGTAAGATTACCTATGTTGAAGGCAGGGTGGATGTCTTAAAGACAGGAAAAAATGTTGTTGAACCTGTTAAGCCCGGGGATTTAGTGGATGTAGGGGATATATACAGAACAAAAACAAAAAGCCTTGCAGAGATCACCTTTTATAATAGAAATATATTAAAGATAGCCCCAGCCACCCGTATAGAAATCAAAGAATACCATGTTACTGAAGATACAACCTCCCAGGTCATGAAATTACACAGGGGAAGGGTGCAGGCCATTTCAGGGGAGGAATTTATAAAAAAGGTCTCAGCCCTTGCAGAAAAAAATAAACTCGAGGTTCATACACCAAATGCCGTGGCAGGGATAAGGGGTTCTAACATGCTTGTAGGTTTCACGCAGGGCACAACGATTGTTATCTTTTTAGCAGGTAAAGGCTATCTATATAACCCGCAGCTGCCACAGGTGTTTGTTCCAATAACTGCTGGCAATATGTCCTTTGTCTCAGGCGAAGCTGCACCGTCTGTGCCTACTAAGGCACCGGAAAGTTTAATAAAAGGTGGTGGTGAGGCATTCATCCAGGTTCAAACAGTAAAGTCTGAGGAAAAGGCAGCAGAGACTGAGGTAATAACAACCTCGACAACAACTACGGAAACGAAAAAAGAACCTGTGGCACAGAAGGAACCCCCTGTGGTTATAACCTCTTTTACTGTGAAAGAACCACCACCCCCGCAACCACCACCAGCACCATCAGCACCATCAGGGACGAATTTTACCGGCACCATGTCTTTCTTTGGTGATAAAGGCACATTTACAGGAAATATCCCTGATACAGGAACTGGTACTATGAGTGCCGTAGGTACCTATTCAGGTACACCACCAACTGAGTATTTAGGTTGGCTGGAAGGCACATCAGATAAGGGCGGGGCGTTCTCAGGGCCACTCACAATGATTCAGGGTTCCTGGCTCACCCGCATGTCTGCCTTCTATGTAGAGGGTAGTAATCTATACTTCCTCTTGGGTGAAGCACCAGGTACATATGATGGCTCAACATTTGCCATAAGCGGGTCATTAGGTAAAAGTCCATCTGTTGGTACCATAAACTTAACCCCAAGTCCTACACTTTTGGATGCCCTTGAAAATGCCATGGGAAATGGGACACCACCTGGATTTTTCCCTATTGATAAACCGGTAACCATAGGTGATTCTGGTTTTCAATTAACATCGTCTAATTTTTACTGGAGAGCTCCTTATCTTATAACAAACGAAGGGAAAAAGGCCTCTTCCATACTCAATATCTATAAAGGAACTATCTCTGAGGCAGTAGCTGCCCTTCCTTATCTGGGATACTCAAGCTGTACTGACTCAAGCTGTACTGAATATGCCCTTGGACCCCTTTTCTACTCCCGCGATACAACAAACAAAAAGTTCACCATTGATGCGCTTCTTTCATCTATCCGCAACGATGAAGTTACAAAGGTGTGGTATATAGGCACATATTCAATGAGGTATCTGGGAACATATGACACTTCCTCCTTCAGGATGGCAGGTACGGGTACATATGTGGGTACACCTGCAAATTTCATTGGCGACTGGGGTGCAAGTGCAGCTTCGCTTTATTATAATAACTCCGGCGTGATGACATATGCAGGAAGCGACTACGGTTATTTTGGCGGGACAACTGGTCCATGGACAAGTCCTGCATCATTCATTGGAATTGGAACATATTCGCTTAATCCTTCTAATTTAGCCCATTATCTTATGAATTCATCTATTTCGAGTAGTTATACTTATACTGCAGGCGCAATTGAAAAAGGGTTTGCAGGTGCTATCTGGAAGGGCGGAGATGCCTCGACTGTAGGCACTATATCTGATGGAACAATCCGGGCACTCTATATTAGTACACCGGATGCAACCACTGGTTTAGTCACTGCCGGCATCATGAAAGGGACATTCACCGGCTCCTATTATGAGATTTCTCCAAAACCGATGTGGCGTATAAGCGGTACCCTCACTCCAACCCAACTTGAATCAGGTCTCAATCCGGATGACTTTGATGTTGATTCGAGATCAATGTCAGGAACATTGTCTGGTTCCTTCGGCGGTACCGAAGGTATTTATGGACTTGCCAATAGTGGCAATAGTATGTTCCTCTATACAGAAACGCAATCCCTGCCTTTTGGTATCTTCAACTTAAAGTTTGGCAACAGCAATATCCCAAATTCATATTCAGGGAAACCCACGGGCAATCCAATCTGGAGTGCAACCTTAGGAGGTACTGGTGGCTTTGATTTATCAAATAATGAAGGTTACTGGCTTGCAGGAGGTACTGGTGGCTTTGATTTATCAAATAATGAAGGTTACTGGCTTGCAAGCGCAAGCGGCACCTGGACTGATACAGGGGAGATAAGGGGTGATATAACAGGTAAGGCACTCACATCAATACGCCTCTATGACATGGAAGGAAAATTCTTAGGTGTAAATAGTGGCGGGAGCGGAACCTGGATCGGTCAGGCAATGGGCAGCTACACAGGCACACCACTTACAACCAGCCTGAGGTTTCAAACTTCAGAAAAGGTCCAGCTCTGGCGCGCACTGACCGGGACATTCTATGAGGCAGAATTCACACAATATTTAATAAATAGTTACTCTTCAGGCTATTATAACTACGAGTTCAGCTACATAAAGACTGATGCCATGGGCATGGGGCAGGTAAGTGATGATTATTTATTTTTAACTGAAAAATACTATTTTTCTAATCATACAATGTATATCCAAGAGGAGAATGGGGAATTCTATCCATCGGACCGCTGGGATGTTTCGAGCATAGATAAAATAAGTGAGCTACCTACCTGGATGGAGCCTAATGACCCCACATTCATGCCAAAGTGGTATTCAAAATGGCCATTATTTATCGATATACTTGAAAATAGACCACACGACAATCTTTCCGCAATAGCTGGTATGACAGGTTATCCGTGGAATACAGGAGGGGCACCTGTTTCAATTATAGGCAAGTATAATGCCTATGATAATGATTATACAAAACCGACAATTTTAACAACACCACTTCTTTTTGGCAAATTCTATACTCCTTATATTGAAGGAGGAACTGCCAGTGGCGCCTATGGAGTGACCCTTGCAGGCTTTATAGCAGATGATACCAGAGGTGTCCAGATGGCAATGCACGGTCTCTACATAGGACCCAATAATCAAACAGCAGGCATATTATGGCATCCGCAACTATTTACAGGAAATTTCTACAAAGATATTGGCATGTGGGATGCACAAGGGACTCTCACTTCACGGGTTATGAACAGTAATTTTTCAAGTAATCCAGAAGGGGTAACGATAGACAATTTAAGTAGAAATATTATCGAGCAACCCATTATGACACACATCTTTGGCCGACTTTCAGGTGATTTAGGCTCTTTCCTGGGTCAGCCCTTTTCAAATTCAGGGGCTACAAGGCATATAAAAGGTCAGGACTGGGGTATCTTTGGAACCACTATTTGGACAGCTGGCTTTGGAGTAACAACACAGACATTGCCTGGCACCTGGGTAGGAGCAATAGCAGGCAGAGGCAACTTTGGAAATTATAAGGATTCTAATGATCGCTGGCGACCTGATTTAGGGACAATGCTTGTCCCATCTATTAATGGCACCTTAACAGACGGTGTGATTAATGCTCGCACAGAAAGTGCAGTTGATGTGGGTAAGTTCATGACCATGACAAAGATGGGCACCATAAGCGATGTGGGTGTCCTCGGCGTCTATCAACAGCCGTCTCCTGTTGTCCCCAATACAGTCTATTCCTGGCAGGGTGTTATGGGCGGTGTTTGGAAAACAACCCAGTATCTTACCTTTGCCAGCCATTTTGATAGCTCTACAATACGCTTTACAGAGCAGCACTCAGGTAGCTGCTGCTATACTGGAGAAGAGACTGGTTACGATCAGTACTGGTACTCCTTCAATAACGAGGCAAGATACGGGGAGATAAGCTTTTTCAGCGACGCCAATAAGACATCTATAACCCAGAGGAAATACGAGCAGGATATAGGTCCTTTTTCCACACTCATGTGGTCTGAATATACCTATACTAAATCTAACAACACATTCTCAGAATACACAACAGGCACAGACTATCCTGATTCCTTCAGTCACGAGTTTTTCAGTACCCTTGCACTAAATAAAGGTTACCAGGCACCTAAGTATAAATATAGCGGCTGGGGATTCAATGATATAGGTGATATCTCTGCAATCATGGGTGGTGTGGGAGACCTTTGGACAGCAACTTCAAGTTCTCCTGTAACAGTCTATTTTCTTGGTGAATACGATAAATGGTATGAAAAGCCTGTTCATTTTGCAACAGAGATAGTAAGCCATAATGTCAAGAACAATACCAATACAACACTTGATGGACAGGGTGCATATGTTGGATATATTGGAGGTTATGAGTCACAGGGTTTAATAGATGGCGGGATAAGGGCTATATATCTGAAACGCATAAATGAAAAAACATCACAGGCAGGCTTTTTGATGGGTGCCTTTACTGGTATGGTATATGATGATATCGGGATGTGGCAGGGCGAGGGCTATATATATCCTGTGTTTTTGATGGATAAACTCATCCCATATTCATCCCTTGATAATTATTTACATCGAACTGATATAAATCCAGATAATGGTGATACATCATTAAAGGTAAACGACACCATAATTGCAGGAAATAAATTTAAATATGGTTTGTACTATATGTCTCTATATGATGAGACACAAGGGAGTTTTGGTGTGTGGATTATAGGCCTTGGTGGACAGGGCACAGATCCAGGCGCATCCTGGACTACATCATTTGAATACATGGATTCAACAAGGATAGCTGGTAATATAAGTGATGGCACTAAGACAGGTAATATACTTATAGGTAGCGCAAGGGGTTACGGAGCAGACCTTAATCCACGACAGCCAGCCACCTGGGTCTCGGTGGGAGATGTAAAGGGAAGTTTTGACCCAACCTTAACTGCGTTCCAGATAGGTGGGCTTGGTGTAGCTATAGAGACAAACACATATCTCACCCTTGCAGAGTCAGACGCAGGAAGGGCAAAGCTCCAGGCCCTCGGCATCCCTGCCGTTGAAGTGGGTAGTGTAAACCTCAATGGTTCCTGGTCAAATAGCGGGAATAGCATTAATGTGTCCATGAATAATGTAAAATTTTACAGGTCAACCACAAACTCAACGGAGGCACCCAAGATATGGGCAACAAACAGTGTAGGTGGCAGCTATTTTGGTAATCCAGTAAATGCTAATGTAGGTCTTACTTCTGGAACTGGAGTAAGCGCTAACTTTAATGTAAAAACATGGGACACAGTATCTAATAAATGGCTTGCCACTGTGACAAATGGAAGTGCTCCAGCTAATACATTAACAGGGAATCAGCACCCTGCCTTTACATTTAAGGGCGCAGCAGCTGGAAATATAAATCTCACAGGAGGGACATTTACGGGCACTGCGGCAGGAGTGGCGAGGTAGCTCATAATTATGGCTCATAGCTGATAGGATAAGTAAAAAAACACCAGGAGGATTTAGTGGTGAATAAAAAAGTGGTATTCTATGCATCTATTTTCTTTTTCTCTCTGATTTTTCTTGCCCCACACCTTTCTGCCCAGCAATTGAAGATCGGGGTCTTTGACATCCAGAGGATTATGCGGGAATCAAAGACCATAGAAGGTTACAGGCAGGAGTTTTTAAAAAGCATCGAGGCAAAAAAAAGGCTCTTAAAAGATAAGGAGGATTCCATAAAAAGTATTGAGAATAAATTCAGAAAAGAGATGGAGAGCCTATCAGCCTCTGATAAAAAGGCAATGGAAGACAGGCTTGAGAAGGAGTTAATAGAGCTAAAGAGATTGAGGGAAGATATTGATTCTGAACTCAAAAAAATGGATAGGGAGCTCACTCAAAAGGCCTTTGCCAATATTGGTTCGGTTATCAAAAATATTGCCGAGAAGGAGGGATATGCTATTATTTTTGAAAGAAATCAAGCAGGCATTGTGCACCTGAAGGATTCTGTAGATATTACAAAAAAAATACTGAATGAGCTTAAGTAGAAACCTTTTCTATATCACTAAAAATATGTTATGGCATTCAGATTAGAAAAAAGATATCCAAAAAAGGCTTAATGCCCGTGACTTAGCGGTATTAAGTAATGCTTTTTTATTGACAAAAACAGGCTTAAAAACACAATAAAGGATATAGATTGTAAATTTTTATAAAAGAGCAGTATGAAAATAATCATTGTTTTATCAAATGCACTGATGTTGCCTTAAAAGATGCCCTGATTTTTATACCCTCTGCAATTTCAAGGGTCATTGCAGAGCTGTTTGTTATGTATGCAACAAGGGGAAAGCCGCAGTTAATGTAAATCTTTTGATAAAAGCGAGAAGGGACAATTCTTGTGATAGTGCCTGTAAAAGTATTTCTTGCACTTGATTTTAATTTTTGTGATACAGGATAAAGCACAATATCCTCTGGTTTAATACACAGGATTACCTTTTTACCAGCTGCTATATCACCCGCTACATCGATATACTCACCTGATGCTAAAACGGTTATTATGCCCCCTTCATTTTTTACCACAGTTCCAGAAAGTATGGTCTCCATGCCTGAAAAAGAGGCAACGAATTCATTGCAGGGATAATTCATTACATCATTGGGTGAGCCATCTTGAACTATCTCTCCTTGATTTAAAACTATAACCCTTTCCGACAGTCTTAATGCCTCATCCCTATCGTGGGTGGCAAATATTGCTGTGATTTTTAAATCTCTTATGTTACGCCCAAGGTCTTCCATGAGCCCATCTTTTGTGGGTTTATCAAGGGATGAAAAGGGCTCATCGAGAAATATGATGTTAGGCCTTATGGTAAATGCCCTGGCAAGGCTTACCCTCTGTGCCTCACCCCCTGAAATTGTCCTTGCCAGACGGTTGCTTAGATGTGTAATGCCAAATCTTTCAAGATTTTCATAGACAATTTTTCTGCGCTCTTTTCTATTAAACCTTCTGAACTTAAGTCCTGATGCAACATTTTCAAATACTGTAGTGTTAAAAAGCAAAGGTTCCTGAAAAACCATGCTGATGTTTCTTCTATATTCAAAAGGGGTTATATCTTTCCCTACCTCCAGACCTTTAAAAAGGATTTTGCCTGAAAACTTCCTGTAAAGACAGGACAAAGTCATAAGTAGGGTGGATTTACCTGCTCCATTGGGTCCAATTAAGGAAACAACCTCTCCCTCCTTTATTCTCATATTGAAAATATTCAAAATTTTCTGTTCTTTCCTGTTGACCGAAATATCTTTTGCTTCAATTACAGGCATTTTGTTTTCCCGGATTCTTTATCATCTTACCTCCTATGTCCTCTCTGCTGCATATGGGTAAGAATCAGGTTTATAAAATATGCAAGAAGAAGTAGAATTATACTCAGGGCAATGGCAACATCAAAATTGCCTTTACTTGTCTCCATTACCGTGGCAGTTGTCAAAACACGGGTATAACCTTTTATATTACCGCCCACCATAATAGATGCACCAATTTCAGATATGACCCCGCCAAAGCCTGCCATTACTGCAGCAAGTAATGACAATCTTGCCTCTTTTAACAGCATCCATACCATCTGCATCCTTGATGCACCGAGGCTTAAAATCTGAAGGCGCATCTTTTTTGGAATCTGCTGTATGGCAGCCACTGTTATACCTGTTACAATGGGCGTGGCAATTACAGACTGCGCCACAATTATTGCATAAGGTGTATAAAGGATGCCTAAAAAACCAAGGGGTCCATTTCTCCATAAAAAAATTGTAACAAAAAGTCCAACAACCACAGGGGGTAATCCCATGGCAGTATTTACAAGGCTTACCAAAATCCTCTTTCCAGGAAATTCATTCAGGGCAATGAGGGTGCCTGCTGATACGCCTATGATAACGCTGATAAAAGTAGCAATACCTGACACCTTGAAGGAAAGGAAGGTTATATCTATTATCTCTCTATCAAGACTTATAAGGAGTTTTATTGCCTTTAATATACCTTCTTTAATAAGATCCATCTAACACCTTGTTTATTATCTATGTTTTACACCTAAAAAGAAGATGGGTGCTCCATATTTATCCTGTCCAAATGTTTTGATTACAGATTGTGCCTCCTTCGAGGTCAAAAAATCAGAAAACGCACGGGCTCCTACATTGTTTATACTTTTAAACCTTTTCGGGTTTACCTCAATGACATGGTATATATTGTGTAGGATTAAATCACCTTCCAAAAGTATCTGAAGGTCAAGCCTTTTTCTTAAGGTAAAAAATGTGGCCCTATCAGATAAGGTATATGCCTTTTTTTCAGAGGCAATGTTTAATGTTTGCCCCATACCGAGTCCTGTCTCGTGATACCATCTCTGGCCTTCCGGCCTTATGTTTGACTTTTTCCATATAGAAATCTCCATTAAATGGGTTCCTGAATTGTCTCCCCTTGAAATAAAAAGACTTTTTGCCTCCCCAATCCTTTTAAACGCCTCTGATGCACCTTTTATACATTTTATCCTTGCAGGATCAGACGGAGGCCCAACAATAATAAAATCATTATACATAACCATTTTTCTTCTTATGCCGTATCCTTCCCTAACAAATTTCTCTTCTTCGTAGGGTGAATGGACTAAAAGCACATCTGCTTCACCCCTTCTTCCTAAAGAAAGGGCCTGCCCACTTCCTACAGCAATGGTCTTTACAAGATACCCTGTATTTTTCTCAAAGATTGGAATTAATACATCAAGAAGCCCTGAATCCTGGGTGCTTGTTGTTGTGGCAAGAATTATAATGTTTGTCTTTGCAGAGGCCACCTTAGTAAACAGCAAATTTATAGATATTGTGAAAAAAAAGACGGCAAGAAATAAGAAACACTTTTTCATAGAACATAATTAACCCATTTTATTAAGAAAATCAAGGTAAAAAAATTAACAAAAATTACAAAAATTAACATAAAATAACATATTTTTGAAAAATAATTAAATTCCTAACATCTCTCATTGACACTACAGAGTTTATCAAGCAAATGTAAAAAAAGTAAATGGTAATTGATAACTTTACAAGGTTAGACAAACTTAATATAATTAATGGGCATGGAAATTCTGTCTGCAAAGGAACTTTCTGCTTATTTAAAAATTAACGAAAAAAAGGTCTATAAACTTGTCCAGGAGGGAAAAATCCCCCATATAAAGATAGGTGGAAAGGTGGCATTTACAAAAGAACTGATTGATAGATGGATTTTAGAAAATACAGAAATAAAAAGGCATATACTTATTGCAGGAAGCGACGATATACTGTTAAGAAGGATAATTGATATCTATAATGCAGAATCACCATCAAAGATATTCTATGCACCTATCGGCAGTATAAACGGCTTAAAGCTCCTTGAAGAAAAAGGTGCAATTATGTCCTGTGTCCATATCCTTGATATTGAAAAAAAGGATTATAATCCATCGTATATTTTTAGATACCTTAAAGAAAAAAATTATGTAGTTTTTAGGCTTTTTTCAAGGCAGCAGGGTATATATGTACAAAAGGGTAATCCAAAACATATACATCGATTAAAAGACCTTACAGGGAACGATGTAGTGTTTTTAAACAGGAATCAAGGCTCAGGCACAAGACTGCTAATTGATTTTCTATTGAATGAGGAAGGGATAGATAAAAATAGCATTAACGGATATAACAAAGAGGTAGAATCCCATCTTCAATCCGGTTTAAATGTATTAAGGGGCGAGGCAGATGCAGC
>Ga0308390_1000681_pt1 | contig 23435 bp, 16 predicted proteins | sample Hotspr2Sample149_FD_202358 | JGI IMG/M metagenome (GOLD analysis project Ga0308390, IMG submission 202358) | Hot spring phototrophic mat microbial communities from Mushroom Spring, Yellowstone National Park, Wyoming, United States - 20040719_149 ...
TAAAAAGTAGTTGTATCAGCCTGGAGTAATTCTTCAATACTGTTTGCTTTCTGAGTGTTTTTTTCTTTTTCAAGTTCTTTTTCTTCTTCTAAACTTTTTTCTAATGAATCAATGTCAAATCTTGGTATATCTTGAGCCATAATAGCTACTTGAGTAATATTTGATGGTAGGGAAGAGGTATCTTTTAAATTTAATTTTTCAAAAAGCATTTTAGTTTTTTCGTTTAAACCTTTTTGTCTGCAGGCTAAAGCCAAAAAATAAGTTGCTTTTACATTTGTTGGGTCAAGTTGATATGCTTTATCCAATTCAACAATTGCCTGTGATAATTCGCCTTTATCAAGGTATAAAATTCCAAGCAGATAATGAAATTCTGCTATAGTATCATTTAAGGATATAGCTTTTTTAATATATTTTTCAGCCTTTTCATATTTTAATTGTGAACCGTAAATTCTTCCTAAGAGAGCATTTGCATAAGGTGAATTAGGATTATCTTTAACAATTAAGCATAATTCTTTAAAAGCTTCAACTATTTTTCCTGTTTCAATATTAAGAAATGCTATTTTCTCGCGGATATTATGTTCTTTTATTTTATGTGAAAATATTTTATTTTTAAGCATATTATTATAAATTTCAATTGCGGAAGGAATCATTTTGGCTTTTTCATATAATTCAGCGAGTTTGAGATAATATTCTGGTTTATGTTTTCTCAAATTTATTAATTTTTGTGCAAAATCAATTGCCATAATATAATCCATTTGTTTTTCATAAAAATCTCTTAGTTTTAACCATCTTGTTTCTCTGTTTAAAAATTTATTTAGTATAAGATAGAGAATTGTTAAAATTATACAGCCTGCTATTATGTAGTATTGTATCATTTTTAGCCCCTCCTTTTTAAAATCTACAAAATATTTTACTAAAAAAGAATTTAAGTGTCAAGGGGAATTTTTTAAGATTATCATTGACTTTGCTATTTATAATGATATTTTTACTTATATGAATGTTAGTATAAAGAATAGAACGGTTTTAATAATTTTTTTGATAATAATTTTATTTTTATTTTATGAAGCGTTATTTAAGCCGCCTGCATCACCTGATACAATTTCGCAATGGTATCCTTTTTCAAAATATAGATTTGAATATTTTATTAAAAATTTTGACATTCCTTTATGGCATCCTTATATACAGGGTGGTATTCCAGAACTTGATGTAATGTTTCCTTTCCCTATAACGCATATTTTAAATTTTTCTGTTTTTGGAATATTTAAAAATGCTCTTAATATAAGTTATATTATTATAACTTTTCTTGCAGGATTTTTTGCTTTTATATATTTTAAAAATTTAAAAGTAAATAATTTTTCTGCATTTATTGCAAGTTTAATTTATCTTTTGTCAGGGGATTTAATAACTTATTTTAGTGTTGGGCATATTGGCAAACCAATGGTTATGGCATTTATTCCGCTTACTCTTTTTCTTTTTGAGAAAGGATTGGAAAAAGGTGAAATTTTATATTTTGTTTTAATTGGAATAACTTTGGGATTATCATATTTAAATCATCCTCAAATATTTTATTATTTTCTTTTATATTTTTCTTTTTATTTTTTATTCAGGTTATTTTTAAATTTTAAAACTGAGAAATCAAAGATTATATTTAAAGGTATTCTATGGTATGGTATAATAGGGTTAACTGCATTAATAGTGGCATCGCCAACTTTGGTTCAACAATATTTTTATCAAAAATTAACTTCAAGGGGAACATTAAAAAATGAGCAAGAGATATGGGAATTTGCAACTTCCTGGTCTCATCATCCGTTAGAACTTTTAACATTTTTTATTCCTTCAATTTTTGGTTTATCTGACCAGAATTATCTTGGTTGGAAGCCCTTTGAATCTATTACTAATTATATTGGGGTTATAACAATCCTTTTAGCAATAATTGGAATTGTAACTACATGGAAGAATAAGGTTACGAAATTTAATTTTTTTGCTCTTTTAATAATGATTTTTTTTAGTTTTGGCAGGCATTTCCCGCAATTTTATAAAATATTTTTTTATTTTGTTCCTTTGATTAAAAAATTTAGAGTGCCTGCAAGTATTTATCTTGTAACAACTTTCATTATTACTTATTTTTCATTCTGGGGAATAAATTCTATTATTAATAGTTTCAAAGATTTGAATTTGAGAAAAAAAATAAATTTGGTGATTTTAATATTTGTAATTTTGGCTTTAAATATTTCAGTTTGGATTTATACTGACGGTTATAAGAAAACCTTAGAAAGTAATATAGATGTAAAGAATGTATCATCTGAGAATTGGAAAAAGATGAATATAGATGAAGTTAAGTCAAAGTATGGTTGGCAGGGTGAGCAATATATTAAAAATATTATTGAGAATGTTGTAGAACTTGCTAAATCAGATATGTATCGTATGTGGTTATGGATAATTTTATTTTTAGCAATTTATTTTTTATTTGTTTCAGAGAATATAAAAGCAAAAACTTTTTTAATTCTTTTAACAATAATTATTTCGCTTGACCTTTTTATAATTGATAAGAAATTTATAAATACAGTTGAGCCTAATTATTATGACATAATTGATAAAGAAGATAATTTAATAAAATTTTTAAAGAAGGATAAAGATAAATTCAGACTCCTTCCGAATATAAATTTTAATGAATCAAACAAATGGTGTTTATTTGGACTTGAATCTGTTTTGGGATATAATGCAGCCGGACTTAAAATTTATGAAGATGTTCAAAAAGCAGGACTTTTAAATAATATAAATTTTTTAGGACTTTTTAATGTAAAATATATATTAACTCCACAGGAAATTCAGATACCAAATTTAGAAAAAGTTTATATTTCGCCATCAAAAATAAATGTTTATTTAAATAAAAATTTTTTACCAAGATATTTTATTGTTGATAAATTTACAATTGAGACAAACGAGGAAAAAGTTTTATCAGTGTTAAAACAGAATTTAATAAATTTTACGAATGAAGTTATAATTATGGAGAAGCCTGAATTTAGCTTTGAGAATTTAAGCAAGAAAGGGAATAAGATAGAGTTGGTAAAATGGGATACTGATTTAATAGAATTGAAATGTAGCATAACAAATCCTGCTATACTTTTTGCGAGTGATATTTTTTATCCGAAATGGAGAGCGTATATAAACAATAAAAAAGTAAAAATATACAGGGCAAATTATTTATTTAGAGCGGTTTACCTTGAAAAGGGGAATTATATTCTTACTTTTAAGTTTCATAATAATGGCTCTTACTTAATAACACCAATTATTCATTATATTTTTTCAATTTTTGGTATAGTTTTAATGGTAAAAGTTATAAGATTGAGTTTAAAAGAATTAGAGTCTGGTTTAAATTTGGTTAAAAATTATAAGGAGGGCAAAAAATGAGTAAGGGTTCAAAATTTTTATTAATATTAGGTTCAATAATTTTAATTTTGTTAATATTTGTTTCAGTTTATTATAATATAAAGAACAGGATGATAAAATATCAAGAAGAGATAAATAATGCTTGGGCGCAGATTGAAAGTCAATTACAAAGGAGATATGATTTAATTCCAAATCTTGTTAATACAGTAAAAGGTTATGCAAAGCATGAGAAAGAGATATTTGAAGAGATTGCGGAAGCGAGAGCGAAGATGTTTTCTGCTAAATCTTTTAATGAAAAAGTTAAATCAGCAAATTTAATTGAAAATTCTCTTTCAAGGTTAATGGTTATTGTAGAGAATTATCCTCTTTTAAAAGCAGATGCAAATTTTAGGGCTTTAATGGATGAACTCGCTGGAACTGAAAATAGAATTGCAGTGGAAAGGAAAAGATATAATGATAAAGTTGCTGAGTATAACAAATATATAAGGGTATTTCCTAATAGCATAATAGCAGGGATAAATAATTTTAAGCCTGCGGAGTATTACAAAGTGCCGTCAACAGTTAAGGAAGCGCCAAGGGTAGAATTTGAATAAAGAATTTTGACGCCTTTCTTGATATGTTAATATATTAGACTGCTGGTATTTTATAAATAAATTTTTATTGCTATTTAACATATTTAAAAATTATTAAGAAATTGGTGAGCTTAATAAAAAATTTATATGCCTCGTCGGGCATATTTAAAATTATATGAAAGCGGTGAGCTTAATAAAAAATTTATATGCCTCGTCCAACATATTTAAAATTATATGAGAGTGGTGAGCTTGATAGAAGAATAGAGATTTTAAATAAGAAATTAGAATCTTGCACTATTTGTCCGCGTAGATGTAGAGTAAACAGGTTAGAAGATAATATAGGATTTTGCAGGAGTGGGAAAAATCCAATTGTTTCAAGTTATAATGCACACTTTGGCGAGGAGCCGCCAATTTCAGGAATTTATGGCTCAGGAACAATATTTTTTACAAATTGCACTTTAAGATGTATATATTGTCAGAATTATCCTATAAGTCAACTTTCAAATGGAAAAGAATATTCAGTTGAAGAACTTGCTTCAATGATGCTTTCACTTCAAAGACGGAAATGTCACAATATAAATTTTGTAACTCCAACTCATTTTGTGCCGCAGATTGTTTCGGCTTTAAAGATTGCAATAAAAAATGGTTTTAATATTCCTTTAGTATATAATACAAGTGGTTATGAATCAATTGAGACTTTAAAACTTCTTGAAGGAATAATTGATATTTATTTACCTGATATGAAATATAGTGATAATGAAATGAGTTTAAAATATTCAGGTGTTTCAGATTACTGGGAGATTAACAAATTAGCAATAAAAGAGATGTTCAGGCAGGTGGGTGATTTAAAAATGGATAGGGATGGGATAGCATACAGGGGTTTAATAATAAGGCATCTTGTTTTGCCATATAATATAGCGGGTTCAAAGAAAATTTTAGAATTTTTAAAAAATGAAGTATCAACAACAGTTACAATTGGAATAATGAGTCAATATTTTCCTGCTTACAAGGCGGTAAATGATGAGAAGTTAAAGTTTAAAATTACGAAAGAGGAGTATGACGAAGTTGTTAATTATGCAATAAATTTAGGTTTTAAGAATATATTGATACAGGGGTATTATTAATTGGAAATTTTCGGTACCTTTTGGACAAAATCCGAACCTACTTTGAACAAAATCCTGACGCTGACTTTTAATTGTCTTCCATAGGACAACAATCACGCCCAGCGTTTCCGCTCGCCTAACGGCGAGCAAAACAGAAAAATTTTCTTAAACATTTTTTTATTGCGCGCTCCAAAAATTTTTTTCAATTAAGGAAACGAAAATTTTTCTGTTTTGATATTCTGCTAACGCAGAATTGCCGAAACGATTCCCACCATCAGTCCCGCTTCGTTGGACAGCAGGCGGGCAAAAATTTATTTCCACCAGCCCCCCCCTTTTTTCTTTTTACCCGCCTACCCCTCGGCTTTGCCAAAATTTTTTCAGAAGCTGACAGGCTGCAAAAACAGTGGACTATTCTTTCAAAAACAATTTATAGCCTTCGAAATCTTTAGGTTTATTATACTCAAATCTCTCAAAAATGTGAATAAGAACGCATTTTTGTAAATGTTCTCGCTGTTTTTGTTGGTCACCAATCATCTTTAACCACTCTGGCGGATTTTTGATAAATTGTTCCATTAAATCATTATTTTCGGAAAATGCTTGAACATTAATATAAAAGATATCTTTTACCAAATTTTCGTCTTCTTCCTCATTTAATGGCGAAAGTTGAATAAGTTTCCCAATTTTATTTTTATTTAGAATCAAAACTTGCTTTTCTATCTTGTGATGATAGGTTTCAAAAATAGGGATTAATTGACCATTAAAATCATACCATCCGCCAAAACCTTTTACTTCAAGCTGTTCAACATCTCTATACCATTTAGGCTTAAATTTTTTAAAATTTTCAAAAACCTGCCAGGACGAAATATTTGTTGCAAATATTACGATATCCTTTGGGTTCTTAAATTTTGAAAGCGTAGCCTCAAAATCTTCTCTTGAGACTTCCTGACAATCTTTAGCTATTTCATCAAGAAGATGTGAGTTTTCACCGGAAGCAAGATCGATTCCATAATCTTCTCCCCAACCAAAATAATCCACATACCATTCATCAAAGAAAGAGGCTTTATCGTCAACAATGCTAATTCCAAATCGCTCTTTTTTACCTAATATTTTCTCTTTTGTTTTATCCTCGTATGCCTTGAAATATTTTATGAAGATGTCCCGCAAATTTGCACTATCATAAAAACTCTTTAATACTTTTTTCTTAAATTCTTCAACTCTCTTTTGACTAATATTTCCGGATTTATGCTTTTCAGAAATTTGGTTATTGGCTTCTTCCTTTATTTTTTTCAAGAATGGCACAAGTTTAGCATCAAAAGTTTCATCTAACTTTGTGGTATCAAACCCAATCTTTGCAAGCATATCTGTATTTTGCTTAAGGTCTACTGCGAGTTTGACAAAATTATCTATTGAGTATTCAAGATTGCTTAATATATAAATATGTAAATCTGGTAATTTAAAATTTTCGATCTGCGAATATCTACCTTCTGTATCTGCTGAGATACCCTGTAATATACGAGCCAAAAGCAATAAAAAATATTGTTTGTAATATATTTCACTTCCGTGATGCCCTTCCCAGAAATTAAATTTTCTTTCAAAAAGTCCTTTGCGGAAATAAAATTGTATAACCCCCTCTAATGTTTGAGGAGTTATATCATGACCAACCCAAGATGCATCAGAGTCAGGGGGTTGTTTGTATTCCCATAGATATTTGATATAACCATATCGCTGTTTAAATAAACAATAAGCACCTATTGCAAAGATAATTTCTAAAAGATTTTGATACTTAAATTGCGTGATGGCAAACTCCCTAATCTTTTTTTCAATCTTTTGCGCTTCTTTGCGTTGTTCTTCATCAAGGTTTGGCTCGATAATTGCTTTAAGTTCATCAAATTTTTTTAACAAAGATTCTAACTTTTCTTTTGTATATAGGTCATTTTCTGAATTGATTAGTTCTTCAATTCGCTTTGTTATATCATACTTCAGGTCAAGTTGCTTATATTTTTGTAAATCTTTGTTTAAAACAAGATATCCATAATTCCAAACTTCTCCGCCATAATAATTTGGAATGAGAACACCATCAACCAAGGACGAAACCAGAGCATTAAAAAGAGATGTTTGATTTTCAGAGATTATATATTTAACCGAAGAAAAGAAGTACTTATCAAATAATTCTAAATATGATAAATCGAAATTTTTATTTTTACTAAGACGATCGAATACAATATCCGTATACCAATAGATAGTTGCTGAATGTAACGACGGATCAATGTCTACACCTCCTTGTTTTGCGTTTTTAATACCGATATATGCTATTGAGTTTAGTAATCTTAAAAATTGCTCAACGAAAAGTTGGTTGTCTTGTTCTTGGACGAGTTCAGAAAGTAAGTTAATAAGTTGATAAACAACATACCGACTTATTTCCTCATTACGTTTCTGTTTTGCTAATTGCCATATTTTCTTATATGAATCCAAAAACTGGGTTAAACCCTTTAACTCTCTTTCTGGAAAGAATGATAGACGAAAAGCAGCCTCTCTCTTTAGATCTTCGGCATTTTTTGGTGGGCTATTTGTTTCTGACTTTTGAGTTTGTTTTGATACAACATATCTCTCATAAAAATCGTCTGACCATAGATAAGTTTCAAATTTGTCAGGATTATCCTTTTTTAACTGCCAAAATTTTTGAAAAATATGTTGTAATTCTTTTAATATTTCTTTTACTGATTCATTATCCCTTTTCTCTGTTTTTGCTAAAGCTATATTAACTATCTTCTCCAAAGAGAAAAAGAATATTCTTTTCCTTTCTTTTATTGTGCTATTTTTTGTGAGAATATCTTCCACATAGTGCTTAAGCTTCCTTAATAATAATTTATCGGTATTCGCCGCGTATTGTTCTACAAGTCTAATAAATTTATAAAAAATGAAGATATTTATAACCATCCAAAAGAAAATTAACAATAAGATAAGAGAATTAGATATATTCAAAAATCTTAAAAGAATTGCAATGATAATATTAAGTAGAAATAGTGGGTATTGAGATCGATAAAGTGGTTCTTTTATGAAAAATTGAGCGATTTCTTTATCCCTATATCTATCAGCAACCCAAGAAACTACTTGCAGTGAAATTGGAATTGATACGCCAATTAAGACACCCTCAAAAGCAACTATATCTGAAAGAAAATCAGGTGTTGGTGTAAGATTAATAATAGAGATAATAGAGTTAATCAATTTTTCACACATATAAATAATACTTATTTATGTTCGTTTTCTATTTCTCAGTCGCCTCGTCTAAAAGTTGTTTTGCCTCTTTGCGAAGATTTCATCTCTGCTCTTTTATAAATTTTTCTAATAATAAGGCACTAAAACAAAATTCATCTTCTTTAAGTCTTTCAAGTGTTGACTTCATTTCTCCTCCCAACCAAGCTACACCATCAATGATAGCAACTTTTAGTACATTTGAAGGACATTTAGTTTCTTTTACTAAACTTACTGCTTCTTTAAATTGATTATCTTGTGAACCGCCAAAATCTGTTATAAATTTAGCTGTTCCTATTATATATTTTTTGTTATGAATCCTTGCCACAAAATCCAATCCTTTACTTAATTCTCTAAATTTACATTTTAATCCCCTTTTGGCATATTCTTTCAAAAATTTATCTCCTCCATTCAGAAAGGTTATTTTATTATTAGTTTTTTTGAATTCGTCTATATCTAAAAAATTAAAATGAGTTTTTAGCCACGTTTTAAACATTGGACCTATCCTTCTGCTAGCTTTCTTAGGAGATTCCAATTTTTCTTTTAATTCATCATAATTCATTTCAAATAGCTTATCACAAATTTTTTGGATAGTTCGAGGATTTTTATCAATCGCATCTTCATAATGCGATAGAAAACTTATATAAGGGTTTTCTATCGGAAATTTGAATCCATGTTTTTTTAAACGTATCAGTTCTCTTACTAATTTTACGCAATCTCTTTCTTGAAAAAGTTCTTTTAGTGAAGGAGATTCTTTTTCAATAATTTTTTCTCTACTAATTTCGTCCGGTGGATATATTTCCAATAACTTATCTAAGTAGAATTTGCTTTTTGCTAAATTTATACTTTTTTGTACCCACTTGTTCATAATTTTATAACTTTAAAAAAGTGTTATTTGATTTTCGACTTTTTTATTTAGACTTAATAGCATATCTTTAATTCCTTCTATATTCTTTTGTTCTATTAAAATTTTTAACATTTTTTTCTGATCTTTTGGAATTATGTGAACCGGAAAAGTTTCTAATAATTTTTTTGTTTGGGATAATCCTAAATATTTACGAATATAATCGGAATTAGAGTATTTAAAAGTGGTCAAAAACTCACTATCAGTAATATCTCTAAAATACTCTAGCATTAAATTAAAATAATTCTTTAATAAAACTAAGTCTTCTTCTGAAAGTTCTGGAGCTATAAAGATTTGAATAGGATGAGTGCGATATTTTTCTTTTGTGACTACTATACCATCTACTCCAAAAGTCTCCCTTACATTATAAATGCCTACCCTTCCATCCCATCCTCCCGTATCTAATGTTCTTACAAATAAAGGATTATTTTTTAGTTTGTTATAAAGTTTCTCATTAACTAAATAAGTGTTAAATTTGAAGCAACCATTAGAAAAATTATTTGCATCTAAAAGTTTGACTTCTCTTTGCCCTTTGTTTTTTGTAATTTCATCCAATGTTAAATAAAACTTAATTTTTAATGGAGTCGGTGATTTAAAATATGAAACATATTCATCAAATTCGCCACCTGCTCTGTAGAAATTTTTTGGTGATAATTTATATTCTTTTTCTACAATTTTGCTATTAATTTTTAAAGTTTTAAAAACAATAGAGTTTTGGGAAGGTTGTGTTTTTTTCTCAAAAAAACATATACAAACATTAGTGCCAGTAAATTCGAAAATTTTTCTCTCAAAAATAATCGCCTTTTTAATATTATAAAACAGCAAAAAATCTTTCCTAATTTTATTAGATACCGAAAAACCAAATAAGAAATTAGTAGGAATTATGTAAATTAATTTTTCTAATCCATGTCTTAAGTCATTAATAAGTGCGATTTGATATAAGTCTTGATATCCTTCATTTGGGCCAGAAAAATATTTTAGATTTCTTTCAGAATTTTTCACAATATACCCTAAATAGAGATATGGCGGATTTGTTATGTGGTATGGCGGATATTTAAAGGATTTAAAATCTGGATAATTTTGCAATGTGTCTCTTAATTGAATATTATTTTTTGCTATTTCATAAGGAATTTCATAATTTTTAGCATTTTCAATTGATTTTTCAACCATTTCCTTTTGAATATCAAAAAGAAATATGTGCTCTTTGAAAAAATCTATCCTTTTATTTTTAGGTATTGCTTCCAATATCGGTAAAATAAGATTACCCTCTCCGCAAAATAAATCCACCCAAGTATATTTATAGAGAATATCTTTGATTTCTGGAAAAATAAATTTTTTAAAAATATCTATTGAAGTAAGATGAGCTCCGAATTCCCTTCTTTTTTTCTCAATAGGGATATATGTTGCTGTTCCTAAATCTCTAACATATCCAGCCCTGCTCACCGGTTTAGTTTCAATTTTTTCTTTCTTTGGTTTGTAATTTATGTTGCTCATAGGTATTTTTCAATTCCTAGTGATTTTAAGTAATTGTTAATTTTTTCAACGATAATTTGTCGCCGATGACTCAAAAAGTCCTCGTATCTTTCAATCTTCCATAAATTTTTATCTAAAGGCACAAATTGTTTTTCAAGTTTTGCCGGATCAATTTCGGATAGATATTTTTCTGGTTGAGTATTAGAAATTCTGCGGTTAGCTTTTTCTGTTAAAAAGGCGATATTTGCTACATCATCAATTAAAGAATATTCGTAATCAGCCTTTTTTAATAGTGAGCGTGGAATAATATGATGTTCCTCATAATCAGAAGTTGTAATTTTATGTCCTTTCCACCAGTCCTCCGCTCCTTCATTGCGCGCAACAATATAAAGAAGCAATTTAGAATTTTTACTCTTGCCAGCGAATCTCTCCTCGTCTATCAAAAGCCGCCCCACTTGGCTTCTTAATAAATGAAAAAGTTTGCTTAAATTTTTGTTTTCAGTAATTGATTTAATATCTTCATCTAACCTTGTTTCTGGCGAACCGGCATAACGCCCCCAGAAAGAGGCAAGTAAAAACCACAAAACGAATTCTTTTGTATCTTTTTCTGAAAAAGCATCTTTCTTTTGAGAAATATAAAATGCCAAAGGAATTAAAACATATTGCGAAGGTAAAATATCAGAATTTTTTATACCCAAATTTTCTTCTAAAATTTTGAAGCATTCTTCTAAAGATTTTTTTGTTATCTCCCAATTATGGCGTAAATCTTCGTCAGAAATACTTCGTGCTATACTCCTAAAATAAGCAAGCCGCCCTTGCTTTACTGAAATTGCTACTAAAATCCTGATAATTACACCTGCATCAATATACCAACCGCTATCCTCTAGTCTTTCAATATAATCTCGGAAGTCTTTGCGAAACTCTCCCGGTATCTTTAGAGCAAGTAATGCTAAAAGAAGTTCAGTTATCCTAATTCGTGTGCCTTTGGAATTAATTTTCACAAAAATATCAGCAACTTCTTCATAATCCATATCAGAGGAAATAATAAAAACAGGAATATTATTTCTTGCCCCCACAAAAATATCTCTTACAGCGCTTAATTTTTCTAAGGCAATATCAATTTTCTTATCGTCCCAACCTATATGCTTTAATTCTTCTCTTTTTACTACTGAAAATGGACCTTCTTGAATGACCTTCGTAACATTAAACCATTCAGGCCTGTTTTTAAGCGGTGGGGTTTCTAATTCGAATTTTTCTTCAAAAGGATTAAACAATAACTTAATGCTTCTTTCTTTAGCACCTTTAAATATAACGCCCTTTTTAATAAGTAGAAGCGAGGTTAATCTTTGCTGACCGTCTATCACCAATTCGGTGTAATCACTAATTTCTTTTGTAGTATCATCAATTGCTGTGATGGGTACATTATCATCGGGATTCGTTTGCCAAAGTAGTATCATGCCAATCGGATGATTTTTATAAAGTGAATCAACGAGGTCGCGAATTTGCGAATTGTCCCATATAAATTCGCGTTGCATATCGGGCAAAGCTATCCTCCCGCGTTCAATATCGGTTAATAATTCATTAATTGTTTTATTTTGTAATGCCATGGTGATTTTAAATTAAATTTTTTTCTTTAAAACTCATAAATCCTGTTTTAGTAATAATTATATGATCAACTATTTCAATTCCTAAAATCTTGCCTGCTTCTACTAATCTTTTTGTTATTTCTAAGTCATCTTCGGAGGGTTCTGGGTCGCCTGAGGGATGATTGTGTGCCAAAATTACTTGAGCTGCTAAGTTTCTTACTGCTGGTTCAAAAACTTCTCTTGGGTGGACTAAGTTGGCGTTGAGAGAACCAACAGAAATAATTTCTCTTTTAATTTCTTGATTTCTACTATCCAAATAGAAAATAACAAAATGTTCTTTTTTATGGTCGCGTAAATCTTTTAATTCTTCCCATACTTCTTTGGGTGTTAGATAGATTTCTGCCTTTTTATCTTTGAGTAATCTTTTGCCAAGTTCAAAACAAGCGACAATTTCACAGGCTTTGGCTGGACCTAATCCCGTATAGTCTTTTAAATCGTTAAAGGTTAAATTTGGTAACTCATTTGCACTAAATCTTTTTAGAATTTTATTTGCCAACTCAACTACATTTTCTTCTTTCGTTCCCGATCTTAAGATAATAGCTAAAAGCTCAGAATTAGTAAGTTTCTCTGGACCATACTGCATTAACTTTTCTCTTGGTCTTTCAACTTTTGGCAACTCTTTGATTGTCTTTTTAATCTTGCTTTGCATAGTTATTTTTTCATTAAATCGTCAATACTAACCCCTAAAGCGTTGGCTATTTTTTTAACGGTTTCAATTCTGGGATTTGGCGTTGCCCCTGATTCAATTTTTGTGATTGTATGCAAGGTAATGCCGGCAAGTTTGGATAACTTGTCTTGGGATATACCCAACTTTGCGCGGTATTTCTTAATATTCTTTGCAATTGTTGACATTTCTTTTGACATTGTAATATAATTTTACTATAATAATTTTACTGGCACTATTACCATTTGCTATTATTAGCATATAAATATATAAAATTTATAATTAAATGTCAAACAAAATCGGGGAGTTCCGGGGAGTTCCTTTTTGTTGCCAGCACACGGGAAGAGTGGGGCAATACCTTCTCAAAACTCCAAAATCGTAAAATGGCGGAGGGAGAGGGATTTGAACCCTCGGTACTCTTTTTAGAGAGCACACCGGTTTTCGAGACCGGCGCCTTAGTCCGCTCGGCCATCCCTCCTGTGCTATATATAAATTTATTTTTATTTTCTGAAAAATCAATTAAAATCTTTAGATTTTTAAAAATTTTTTTGAATAACACCCTGTGAAAGCGGTGCTTAAAGAAAATTTACAAATTTTTCAAAAACTATTCGCCTAATTTATTTGTTTTATAAAATTTAGCTTGAATATTTAATTTAAATTATTATTTTATTTACAACAATTTAAAACTGGGGGAATTTTTATGAGTAGTTTAAAAGAGAGTTCAAAAGTTAAAGTTAAGACAAAAGAGAAGGAAAAGATTTCTGTTGAATTAAAAACAGAGGATTTAAAAGTTGTAGGTCGTAGTGTAAAAAGGTTTGATGCAATTGACAAAGTTACAGGCCAGGCTTTGTATATAAGAGACATTAAGATTCCTGGAATGCTTTATGCAAAAATTTTGCGTTCTGAAAAACCGCATGCTATAATAAAAAAGATTGATACTTCTGAAGCTGAAAAGGTTAAAGGTGTTAAGGCTATTGTTACAGGTAAAGTTTGCGAGGATTATAAAATTGGTATATGTATTGAAGACCAGTTACCGATGGCTTTAGAGAAGGTTAGATATGTTGGTGAGCCGATTGCGGCGGTTATAGCGGATAAAATAGAAAATGCACAGCTTGCATTAGAAAAAATAAAAGTTGAATATGAGGATTTACCTGCTGTTTTTGATGTTTTAGATGCAATAAAGCCTGATGCTGTGCTTGTTCACGAAAATTTAGAAAAATATAAAGTTTTAGAGGAATTCAACCCAATTCCGAAAACTAACATTTTTCATCATTATATGATTATAAAAGGTGACATTGAAAAAGGATTTAAAAAAGCTGATTTAATAATAGAGAATGAGTATGAGATTCCGCACATTTCGCATGCGCAGCTTGAGCCTCATGGTTGTATAGCGCAATGGTTTTCAAATGGTGAATTAAAGATTTATTCATCAACTCAATCGCCGTTTTTAGTTAGGAATATGCTTGCTAAAATGTATAAAATTTCGCATTCCAAAATTAGGGTAATAGTTCCGTATCTTGGTGGTGGTTTTGGAGGCAAGTCAGATGTAACGATAGAGCCTCTTGTTTCCTATATAGCCAGAGCTGTATGGGGAAGGCCGGTTGCTTTATTTTTAGAGCGTGAAGAGATGTTTTATGGAACTTTAATTGGAAGGGCCGTAAAAGGTAAGTTAAAAACAGGTGTTACAAAAGATGGCAAACTTATTGCTGCTGAGATTAAATATTATTTAAATGCTGGTGCTTATGGAGATTATGCTATAAATATTGTTAAAGGTGGCGGGCATAATTCTACAGGACCTTATGAAATAGAAAATGTTAGAGTTGATGCTTATGGAGTTTATACAAATTTACCTTATGTTGGAGCTTTTAGAGGTTATGGTCATCCTGAAGGACATTTTATGATAGAGAGGCAACTTGATATAATTGCGGATAGGCTAAAAATTGACCCTGTTGAGATTAGATTAAAAAATTGTTTAAAACCCGGAAAAGAGAATTTAATTGGGCAGGTAATGGAGTCGCATAATGGTGATTTAGTTAAATGTATTAAACTTGTAGAAAATGAATTAAAATTGAAAGAAGAGCCGGTTAATAGAATAGATTTAAAAAATTTTAAAGGAGACAAAATAAGAAGCAAAGCATTAACCTGTTTTATGAAGTCACCTGTTATGGCAACGAATGCAGCTTCAACTTCGGTTGTAAAGTTCAATGAAGATGGTTCAGTTCAAGTTGCTATAAGCAGTATAGATATGGGCCAGGGTTCAATTACAGCAATTTCACAGATAGCGGCTGAGACATTAAAAATGCCAGTTGAAAAAATTCATTTAGCAAGGCTTGCAGATACAGAATTTTCACCTTATGAATGGCAAACTGTTGCGAGTAGAGCAACCTGGGCAATGGGAAATGCAACTTATAGAGCCTGCCAGAATGCTATTGAACAAATGAAAGATATTGCTTTAATTGTTTTTAAGAAAGAAGGTTTAAAAGTTTCAAAAGATGAACTTGATTATGATGGCAAGAGCGTTTTTATAAAAAGTAAACCTTCAAAAAATATTACCATAGAAAAGTTAGTTTTAGGTTACACCTATGAGGATGGCAGCAGTATAGGAGGCCAGATTATAGGAGTGGGCAAATTTATATGTCCTGGTATTACTTTTCCTGACAAAAAGACTGGAAGAGGTAATATTGCGGCAGAATGGACATTTGGTGCTCAGGGAGTTGAATTGGAAATAGATTTAAGGACTGCTGAGATTACAATAAAGAAGCTTGTAACAGCAATTGATGCTGGGAAGATTGTGAATCCTGAGATGGCGCGGGGACAGGTAATTGGTGCTATGGTTCAGGCTGTTGGTGCCGCTCTTTTTGAAAAGATAATATTTGATAAAAATGGCAAAATAAGGAATCCAAATTTTACAGATTATAAAATTCCTACATTTCAGGATTTAAAAGATACAGAATTTAAAGTATTTTTTGTTGAGACGCCTGAAAAGAGTAATCCTTATGGAGCACGAAGTTTAGCAGAGCACGGAATTATAAGTATACCACCTGCAATTGCTAATGCAATTTTTAATGCAACAGGAATAAATTTATTCAAAATCCCTATAACAAAAGATATACTTATGGAAGAGATTTTAAAGCAAAAAAGCAGCGAAAGAAATAAAAACGGTTTTTAAAATATAAAATGGAGGTAAAAAATTATGCTTTATCCATTTGATTATTATTCACCTAAAACATTGAATGAAGCATTTAAAATTATGGAAGAGAGTAAAAATTGCAAAATTATGGCTGGCGGGACTGATTTACTTGTTAATATAAGAGCAGGCAAGGAAAGACCTGATGTTGTAATTGATATAAAGAGAATAGAAGAATTGAACAGGATAGAAGTAATTGATAATACTTTAAGGTTAGGGGCCACTGTTACATTTAATCAGATAATAGAGAATAAAATTATAAAGGAACGCATAACAGCATTATATGAAGCTGCGGAAGTAATGGGGTGTTATGAGATAAGGAACAAAGCAACTATTGGTGGGAATATAGTGAATGCTTCACCTGGAAGTGAGAGTGGTTCGCCTTTATATGTTTTTGAGGCTAAGGTTTTATTGAAATCAAAGGAAGGCGAGCGTTTATTAAATATTTCTGAATTTATAAAAGGAGTTAACAGAACAGACATAAGAGAAGGCGAAATACTGGCTGAGGTATTAATTCCATTATACAATGGTGATAGTGGAAGTATATATTTTCGTGGTAGAAGGGTTAAGGGTATGGATTTAGCCTCACTTAATCTTGCTATGCTTATTTTAAATTTGAAAGATGATAATAATCGCAAGGTAAGACTTGCTGCTGGGGCTGTGCACCCTACTCCATTAAGAATGACAGAAATAGAAGAAATTTTAAGTTTTAAAAAATTGAATGAGGAAATAATTGAAAAAGCTAAAAAAAGAGCTGCTGAAATTATATTTCCAAGAGCTACAAGTTTAAGGGCTACGCCTGAATATAAAAAAGTTATGGTTGGTAATTTTATTGAAATGGGATTGAAAAAACTTCTCAAAATTTAAAATTGTCTTTTTAATTTTTTATAAAAAGAAATGGGCAATTTTTTAATAATTTAAAGATTAAAATTATTGAAATTGAAATTTAAATAATTATTTTAATTTTATAATTATAAATGGAGGGTAAAAAATTTATGAGACATTTAAGAAATTTTTTAATTGAATTTTCAAATTTAGATTCTGATATAAAAAAGATTTTTACTGATTTTTTTGTAAATGAGAATCCAATGTTACTTTCATTTGAAACCCATTGGCTTCCTAATACTGATATTTATGAAACTTCAAAAGGAATTGTTATAAAAATGGAGTTAGCAGGAGTTAAAAAAGAAGATATAGATATAACTTATACTAAGAACAAAATAATAATAAAAGGCATAAGACATGATTATTCTATACCTGAGCAGATACAATGCAAGCAAATAGAGATAAATTATGGCAAATTTGAAAGAGTTATTTTGCTTAAAGATTATCCTGACAGGGCAGTGAATTTTAATGAAATAAAAGCGACATATAAAGATGGTATGTTATTTATATTCGTGCCATTTATGAAAGTTGTAAAACCTGAATATAAAATTGAAATAAAGGAAGAATAATTTTTATGGAAGAAAGAAATATTGACAAATTACTTTTTGAATCAGCGGAGAGTGCTATAGCAGAGATTGAAAGCGAATTAGAGAAAATAGACGAAAGCACAAGAAAAAAGATAAGGAAAGAAATTGGTGTTTTACCATTAAGGAAGTTTACAATTTTTCCATATCAAATTGCTCCAATTTTGATTTCATCAAAGAAATCTGTAAAACTTATTGATGAGGCTGTAAGTTTAGACAAATTGATATGTGCTATTACGATAAAAAATGAGAATAAAGAGGAGATAAATGCTGAAGATTTATATCAATTTGGGACGGTTTGTAAGATAGTTAAAATGTTAAGATTTCCGTCAAATAGTGTAAGAATAGTTGTTCAGGGTATTGCAAGAGCACAAATTGTAGAATACATCTCAAATACTCCTTATATTAAAGCAAAAATTGAAATTCCTGAAGAAATCATAACTAATGAAAAAGAGTTACAGGCTTTACAGAGAAATGCAATAGACATTTTTAATCGCATAACTTCTTATTTACCACAGTTTAGTGAAGAATTAAAAATTATAATTTCAAACATAAATGAGCCGTCAAAGCTTGCTGATTTTATTAGTTCAAATATAAATTTATCAACTGCTGAGAGGCAGGAATTACTTGAGCATTTAGATATCAATCAAAGGTTTGAGAGGCTTTTATTTTTTCTAAATAGGGAGCTTGAACTTTTAGAATTAGGGGCGAAAATTCAGAATCGCATAAAATCAGAACTTGATGAAAAGAATAGAGAATTTTTATTAAGGCAGGAGTTGGAAGCTATAAAAAAGGAATTAGGTGAGTCAGATGAAGTATTATCAGAGATAAACGAATTAAAGGAGAAAGTTAAGAAGGCTAATATGCCTGAAGAAGTTGAGAAAGAAGCTTTAAGGGAATTAGAGAGGATGGCTAAGATGTCACCTGGTTTTGCTGAGTATACGGTTTCAAGAACCTATGTTGAGTGGTTAATAGATATGCCTTGGTCGGTTGTAACAGAAGACAATTTAGATTTAAAAAGGGTTAAAGAGTTTTTAGATGAGGACCATTACAATTTAGAGAAAGTGAAGGAGCGTATAATTGAATATCTTGCGGTTAGGAAGTTGAAGTCTGATGTTAAAGGACCGATTTTATGTTTTGTTGGACCGCCTGGAGTTGGTAAAACTTCGCTTGGACAATCAATTGCTAAGGCAATGAACCGAAAGTTTGTTAGAATTTCATTAGGAGGGATAAGAGACGAATCTGAAATTAGGGGGCATAGGCGAACTTATGTTGGTGCTTTACCTGGAAGAATTATTCAAGGTATAAAAAATGCTGGTTCAAAAAATCCAGTATTTATGCTTGACGAGATAGATAAAATTGGTGTTGATTTTAGAGGCGACCCAGCAGCTGCTCTTTTAGAAGTTTTAGACCCACAACAGAATAATAAATTTGTTGACCATTATCTTGATGTTCCTTTTGATTTATCAAAAGTTTTTTTTATAACAACTGCTAATATAATTGATACAATTCCTCCTGCTTTATTAGACAGAATGGAAGTTATAAGATTACCCGGATATACACTTGAGGAAAAAATAAATATAGCTATTAAATATTTAATACCGAGGCAATTAAAGGAGAACGGGATTTCTGAGGCGATAAAATTTACGAAGAATAGCATAAAGAAGATAATATTAGAATATACAAAAGAGGCTGGGGTTAGAAATTTGGAGCGAGAGATTAGTTCTGTCATTCGTAAAATTGCGAGGAGGATAGTAGAGGGTAAGCATTATCCGTTGGTAATAAAAGCGAGTGATATTCCGAAATTTTTAGGACAGAAGCGGTTTTTTTCAGAGATTGCTGAAAGGATAAATAAGCCTGGGATAGCAACTGGGCTTGCTTGGACTTCTGCTGGCGGTTCCGTTCTTTTTATAGAATCAGCTTTAATGTCAGGAAAAGGTAATTTAAAATTAACAGGACAATTAGGTGATGTTATGAAAGAGTCAGCTAATATTGCATTGAGTTATTTACATTCAAATGCTGATAAATATGGTATTCCTTCTGAAGTTTTTGAGAAGAATGATTTTCATATACATGTTCCCGAAGGGGCAACTCCGAAAGACGGACCTTCCGCGGGTGTGACTATCCTTGCATCGCTTTATTCACTATTAAAAAATAAAAAAGTAAATTCTGAAACTGCAATGACAGGTGAAATAACATTGCGTGGTAAAATACTGCCAGTAGGTGGAATTAAAGAAAAAGTCCTGGCAGCAAAAGAAGCAGGTATAAAAAATGTTATTATGCCTAAACTTAATGAAAAAGATTTGGATGAAATTGATAAAAAAATAAGAGCAAAACTGAATTTCATTTTTGTTGATAATGTTGATGAACTTTTGAATAATATCTTTTAAGGACATCTTTAAAGTTTACTACTTTTAAATAATAAAAATTTTTATGCAATTAAAAAAAAGACTTGATTTAATATTAGTTGAAAAAAATTTATTTAAATCCAGAAATGAAGCACAAAAGGCTATTCTTGCTAAAATGGTATTGGTTAATGAACAATTAGAAACAAAGCCTGGAAAAATGTTTTCAGTTGATAAGATAAAAGATATAAAAATAAAAGAATTTCCAAAATATGTTAGTAGAGGCGGTTATAAACTTCAGAAGGCTTTAGATGAATTTAAAATAGATGTTAGTGAAAAAATATGTCTTGATATTGGAGCATCAACTGGCGGTTTTACAGATTGCTTGCTACAATATAATGCTAAAAAAGTTTATGCAGTTGATGTTGGCTACGGTCAACTTGATTTAAAAATTAGAAATAACCCTAAAGTTGTTCCAATTGAAAAAACTAATATAAGATATATTGATAAAACTCTTTTTAAAGAAAAAATTGATATTGTTACAATTGATGTTTCTTTTATATCAATTAAAAAATTTGTTTTAAATTTGCTTGACATTCTTAATAAAGATTTTGCAATTATAATATTAATTAAGCCTCAATTTGAAGCTAATATTGAAGAAGTTAAAAAAGGAGTTGTAAAAGATAAAGCAGTTCACAAAATGATTTTATTAGATTTTTTAAAATTTTTTAATCAAAATAATTTAAAGATTGTTAATTTAACTTATTCACCAATTAGAGGACCGAAAGGGAACATAGAATTTTTAGCAGAGATTAGAGAAAAGGGTGAAGAGATAAGAGAGGAATTTATTGAAAGGGTTGTAAATGAAGCATGGTTGAAGTTTGGTATTAAAGAAAAGAGTTAAAAATGACGATTAAACTTTATGGAGAGCGTGATGAACAATAAAAAAAATGTTTATGAGCAATATAAAGAAATAGAAATTAAGACTGCCTCACCTGGAAAATTAATTGTTATAATGTATGATGGTGCAATAAGATTTTTGAAATTGGCAAAAGAAGCAATTGATGAGAAAAATATAGAAAAGGCGCACAATAATATTGTTAAAGCACAGGATATAATAATGGAACTTTTACTTTCACTTAATATGGAAGCAGGCGAAATAGCAGTTAAATTGCAGAGTCTTTATATTTTTATGAATAAGTTACTAATGGAAGCTAATATTAAAAAAGAGAAAGAACCTATTGATAGAGTTTTAAAAATGCTGACAGAATTAAGAGAAGTTTGGAATGAAGTTGCAAAAAAGAGTGAGAATAATTCAGAATTTACACCAGATGAAAAAAGATTAGTTAATATTGTTTTATAAATTAATGGAAGATAATGAAAAGAAAAAAATAAATGAATTTGTTTTATATTTATTGAATAATCCCAATATAAAATCCGCGTTCCCTCACGTGCACGGACGCAGGGACCCAGTCACACCCGGCTTCAACTGCCGTGCCCTCCACCGAACAGGACAATAATAATATAATAACAGAAGAATTAAGTGTCAATCTTGTGTAGGCGGAGTTCTAAAATTCTTATAAAATAAAAATAAAAAGTAAAAAAGTCTTCCTTCGTCCCCAACAATTACTCAAACATATTTTTCACTTTTTAATTTTCATTTTTTATTTTGCATTAAGTTTATAAAGTCTCCCTCCGTCCCTAACAAAGTCCAGATTCAGAATTCAAAATTTTAAATCTGTTACAATAATAGCACAAATTATTTTAATTATAACTTATTACATTTTGTAATTACTCTAGAGTGATATCCAGAGCCGTAAAAATATGCTCCTGTTTTATTAACTGCCATAAAACTAGCATACATACCCAGTTCTGTAACATAATTGCCGCTGCTTGAATACTTTATCATTCCCATTCCTGAAGCAGTATAAATATAATTATTTAAATCCATATCTAATTTTCCAAACCCAACAGCCTCAAATTGCTCAATAAAGGTGCCATCATTATCAAATTTTTGAATTAATTTATTCCCACCATCTGAAACAAATATATTACCAGAAGAATCACAAACTAAATCTAAGGAAGAATTTTCACTAAATTTTCCATTTCCTGTGCCTTTGCCACCAAAACTTGTTATAAAATTAAAATTGCTATCATATTTGTAAATTCGGAAACTTTGCCCATCAGAAATAAATACATTTCCTGATGAATCAATTGCTATGCCACAAGGCTTAGAAATTTCATTAAGGTTAGTTGAACCTATAGGATTACCTGAATTATTAAATTTTTCTACTTTACAAACGGAATTTGAGCGGTAACACAAATAAATATTATCACTTGAATCAAGAGTGAAATTAAAATAATAAAACGATGATGAATAATAATTTGAAACTAATGTTGCCAACAAAGAACCACTACTATTATATCTTCTAATTACTAATATGTTTGGAGAATAATACTCATCCATTTCCAAAGAGATAACCTTTCCAGAAGAATCACACTTTAAGTCTGAAACATATAATTCCTGATTAGGTATCTGCCACTCTTTATCATAATCATAAACTTCAGTATTCGGAACATTTATTACATTGCCAGCTGAGGGTGAATAGAGGTTTGTCTCAATACTAAAAAATAGTAATCCTTTTGGTGTTTCACCCCATACCTCTACGAAATAATATACATTTGATGATAATGAGCCTCTTACCCAATTCAAGTTAGAACTTGAAATATCAAATATTGAATATGCATCACCAATATCTATTTTGACTTTGCATCCTTTTCCTACAATACCCGGATTAAATTTAACTGTTCCGCCAATAACCGAGCCACTGCCATAGAATATGTAATTTGTAACTGTTCCTGAAGGTCCCGTAGGCCCCATTGGTCCCATTGGTCCCATCGGTCCTTCTTTTGTGCAGTTTGAAAAAAACATCACTGAAATCAGTGATGAAACTAAAATTAGCAAATAAATTTTTTTACTCATAAACCACCTCCTTAAAAAATTCTCCTCTTTACCCTATTTTAACCTTGCCCGCATTTTTTCAAAATTTTAAAAAAAATTTACACTTTTTAAATTTTGATGTCAACAACTTTTTAATTTTATTTTAAAAATTTATAAATGGAGCAAAAATGAAAAAAGTTTACCTCCGTCCCCAACATTTTATGTATAAAGTTTACCTCCGTCCCTAACAAAGCCCCCAACAATTACTCAAACATATTTTTCACTTTTTAATTTTAATTTTTTATTTTGCATTAATTTTATAAAGTCTCCCTCCGTCCCTAACATTTATAACGTCCCTAACATTTCTAACATTTTATAAATATAAAAAAGTTGATTTTAAAAATAAATAATTATAAATTTTAAAACTATGAATAACAAATCAATTGTATATTTTACAGATTTTAGTTCAAGTGCAAGGAATAATTTTTT
>Ga0308390_1000687_pt1 | contig 23333 bp, 19 predicted proteins | sample Hotspr2Sample149_FD_202358 | JGI IMG/M metagenome (GOLD analysis project Ga0308390, IMG submission 202358) | Hot spring phototrophic mat microbial communities from Mushroom Spring, Yellowstone National Park, Wyoming, United States - 20040719_149 ...
CGAGGCTCAGGAAGCCTCCGCGGGAGGCGGTGAGCAGTACCGAGGCAATCAGGGCAACGCCGGTGCCCGCGAAAAACCAACGTTTCATCCCGGTAGCTTCCGGCAGCAGCGCCACGCACAAGGGAAAAACCGAAACGGCGACCAACGCATAATAGTTGGGATCGCCTACGATCCCTCCCGGCCGCCCGACGCCGTACTTGACGAACTGCGAAAAGACCGAGTAGGATGCCAGGAGCATCGAAAAGGTAACCCAGTAGATGGCGCGCCGCACCGTTTCCGTGGAGTCGAGAAAGATGAGCGTGGGATAAAGATAGGCCGCGAGCGACAAGCAGCTGGTCAAAGGATTGGCCGCCCACTCCCAGCGGCTGACGGTAAGACCCGACAGGAACGCCCACCCGAACAGCAGCAGAAACAAGCGGCTTTCGCGCCATCCCAGCAGGCGCGCCGACCTGCCTTCCAGCAGGGCCTTCACAAGGGCCGCCAGCACGACCGCGATCCCCACGATCTTGACCGTGGTCCATGTTTCCCCGAATTTGGGCAGCTTGGGATACTGCCAGAAGGGCAGCAAGACGAGCAGAAGGTAGTACAGCCAGATCATGCCGCTCGCCTCCGCAACGAGCTGCCCAGGCAGTGCATGAAGATCCGGACGGTCTCGTCCAGTTGCCGCTCGAAACTGAAAAGGCGGTTGACTCGCTGCTGCGCTGCCTGTCCCATCCGCCTGCCCTGATCGGGTTCGGCCAGCAAATTACAAACAGCGGTAGCAAAAGCTTCGGCATCGCCCGCCGGAACGAGCCACCCGGTGCTGCCGTCTTCGACCACTTCTGCCGTCCCGTCCACTTCGGTCGCCACGATGGGTCGTGCCGCCGCCCCAGCTTCGATCGCAACCAGCGGCATGCCTTCGTAAAGCGAGGACAGGACAACGATCTCCGCCAACTGGTAGCACGGGACGATGTTTTCCTGAAAGCCGGCAAACACGACGCGGTCCGCAAGCTCGTATTCCTGCGCGAGCGCCTCGAGTTGCGGCCGCAAGGAACCATCGCCGGCGAGCAGAAGTCTTGCTTCCGGAAACCGCTGCGCCACGATTCGGAAAGCGCGAAGCAGAGTTACGGGATCCTTTTGAGGTTCCAGCCGCCCGACGGCAAGCAAAACCCGGTGTCGCGCCTCGAAACCGAAACGCGCACGGAACGCATCCGCCTCTCGCACACTCGCTCGGGCGAACTTTCCAAGATCGCGGCCATTGGGCACGACGTAGATTTTCTCGGGCGGGTAGCGCTTGTGCTGAACCAGGTAGCGACGGTTGGCTTCCGAAACCGCGATATTCGCGGTCACCAGTCTTTCAATCCACCGGTCCACGATGCAACTGCGCTTGAACCACCCGCGGCGCCAGGCCTCGGGGCCGTGGGTGGTTTCGATCACCACGGGGACGCCGCACAGCCGCGCCACGGGAGCGGCGAACAACGTGCTGCGAAACAGGTGCGTATTGAGAAGCCGGATCTTGTTCAGCCGCAGATAGCGGCCAAGTCGTTTCAGTTCGGACGTCTCTCGCCAACCGGAGAGTCCGATGGCGAACGGGCGCACGCGGCTGCTCGCCAGCTCCTTGCTCCAAGCTTGTAGCAACGGGGCCGGCGCCGCCAGATGCGTCTCGAAGCCCCGCGAGTCCAGACCTCTGGCCAGCGAAGCAACGACTTCTTCCACGCCGCCCCTGACCTGCGAGTTGACGAAAAGCAGGATCGGAACGCTCACAGGCCCGCCTCCCGCAGCATGAGGTAGTAAAGGTCACGGATATGTTGCACGGCGATCGGCGGCTCTCGCCGCGCCAGAAAGGCGGCGCGGGAAGTGGGATGCTCGGGATCGAAACCGTGCATGCCCTTCCAGCGATTGCCCCCCATGTGACTGGGATGGATCAGGCAACCGGGACGCATGGCGAAGATCAACTCGCCGAAGCGGTCGTCAGGGAAAGCGATGCCCAGTCGCTTGCGCTGCTCTGGAGGCACAAGCCGGCCGCAGGACAGCGTTTCCAACAAAGCAGCCACAGCGTGGCGGCAGCTCTCCCGAAAGAACCAGAAACGGGCCATCGTCGAGTCGTACAGTGCGAGATAGTCGTCAGGTTCACGAAATCCGAGGCTGCGCACCGCGCCCATCAGGTCGAAGCTGTCCTCGACCGGCGTCATACCGTGGTCAGAGAACACATAAAAGGCGACTTCGGAGTTGCATGCCAGGGAGGTACGGTATACCTCCCCGATGAGAGCTGCATACCGCCCGATCTCCTCGCTCACTGCTTCTGCCGAGTGAATGTGATCGTGCAGGAAAGCATCCAGCTCGCATAGATACAGGAAGTAAAACTGGGCCCTCGGTTTCTTCAGGTCGTGAATAATCTGGCGGATCGCGGCTCGGTCGTCGTACTGATGGTAGTTATACACCCGATAACGGACGCCATGGCCTGCCAGCTCGTCGAAGATGCTTCTTGCGGGCGCCAGACCGCCAGGCCGGTAAATATCCTTTTTTTCGCAGATATCGAAGAAGCGGAGGATCTCGACCGGAATGCCGTAAATCGAAAAATATCCGTTGCTCCGGCTCAGGCGCTTGCCGATCAGGGCCACCGCCTTGCGCGCCGCGCGATGGTTGATCCATGAGGAGGGCAGGCGCGCCAGCGGGGCGGTCCACCGGAAGGGTGACGTTTCGGGACTGTACAGGAAGAGGTTCCAGTGGCCGTGGCCGTCGGGCGGCAGCCCGGTGAGAATCGAGGGGATCGCGCCCGAGCTGAATCCAAAGACGGTATCCAAGGGCTGGCGGAAAGGCAGTTCGTCGTCGAGGAAGGGCCGGTCCTTGATCAATTCCCAGCCCAGTGCGTCCACCAGCACGAACACGCTGATCATGCGGCGCGCTCCTCCCCGACGAGCGCCGGGCGCTGGGCCACGGCGAGAATGGCCGACCCCGTTTCGGTCGGCAAAAACAAATCGGCGGCAGCCAGGGCCATGAGGGCAGGGAACATCAGGCCGAACACCACGGGATGGGGCCGATTGTCGCCGATCACAAAAAACAGGTCAAAGGCGAGCGTGCCGAAAAACCCGAACGTGAAGCGGGACTGGATCATGCGCACTCCCGCCGCTTCGAACTTCTCTGCCAGATCTGCGGGACCATAACCCTGACGGACATGGCCGTATTGAGCGGGGTCGAATCCGATGCGTTTCTCGCGCCACCGAACCAGCGGCAAATGAGCGCGCTGCGGGACGGAGGGGGAAGTGATCACAATGTAACCGCGGGGCCGCAATGCGCGGCTGAAATTGGCAATGACGCGCTCGTCGTCCCGTATGTGTTCGAGCACGTCGGCACTGACAATCAGGTCGAACTCCTCGCGGTAGCTCAGGTTTTCCAGCAAAGCGGTCTCGAATTGCAGGTTTTCAAGGCCGGCGCGGCGCGCCAGCTCATTGGATCGGGCAATCTTGAGTTCGTCGGCATCCACGCCCACAATCTGCCAATGCGGGCAGCGCCTCGCCAGGTGCAAGGCCAGGTCGCCGCGACCCGAGCCGGCATCAAGCATGCGGATGGGCCTCTCGAACAACCCCAGGGACCTGAGGGCGCGCAGGAGGTGATAACTGCGGAGGCGGCCAGGTACGTGAACCTCGCCCAGAAAGCGATAGGCCCAGCGCCGGAGGATGCTTTCTTCGAAAATCCATTTCTCGCTGCCGTAGAGACTCATGGCAGACACCTCACGATGCGCGGCCCGAGTAAGTTAGCGACCGGCAAAGGCAGCCGCCGCCACAACCGAATCGCAAGCTGGAAGCGGGGATTGTCGGGATCCAGCCGGGGCGGGCGGCATCCTTCGGGCGTCCAGTAATACCAGGTGAGTGGAATTTCCTCGGGGTTCCACTGTTTCTTGAAGCGGTGATTGCCGCTGCCTGCCGTCGAGCGGCCAAAATCCACGCTGCGGAAACCCTGCCTGGCGGCCCAATGCAGGACCGACCAATACAGAAACTCATTCGCATAATTGCCGGAGTAACGATAATCCGAACAGATCCAGGGCAACTGGAGAGTGTGACCATCCTCCAAACCCAGTGCCGCAGCGACCACGCGTCCGCTGTGGCGGACCAGAAACAGGCGCGTCCTGTCGGAGAAATGGCGCCCGACAGACTGGAAGAACCGGAACGGATAAACGGGCGTTCCCAAATCGCGCATGTTGCGGGCAAAGACGCGGTAGAACTCGCCGGCTGCCTCCGGTCCTGAGACCTCGATCGATGCGCCACTGCGCTCCGCCTTGCGGACTTTACCCCGCAAGCGCGAGCTCAGACGGCTCCACAGCGCGTCGGCGCCCTCGGAGACATCGGTAGCCAGCGCGACCTTGTGGTGACGCGACGGCCAACCCAGGTGCGCGCTGTCGCGCGGGCGCAGTTCGAGCCATCGCCCCCCAGCGTCGCGGCAACGCCGCGCTGCTTCCTCAGCCAGAGCCAGGGCCGCGCCGTCGTCCTCCGCGGCGATCCCGCCGTAAGTTACGAATGGCAGCGAGACCATGAAGTGGCCGAACCAACGGGAGCGAATCTCGACCATGGGAAGAATCCCCACCGGACGGTCGGCTCGTAGGGCAATCAGGTAATGGCAGATGTGACGGTAGGTTTCTTCAATGACGGTCTTCCAGCGGGCGTCGTGGTAAATGCAGGCGGAAGGGGAGCGTGTCGCGTAATGGCTCCAGGCTTCCGGGGCCTGTTCGAACGTTGTTACTTCGACGCGCATCCGACCTCCGCCTTGGTCCACCCGGCGTCTTCCATCCAGGCAAGGAAACTGCCGCAAGGGAACTGCCGCAGTAGGGTTGCGACTTTGTGCGCGGTGCCGCCTATGTTCACGTAACAGCGGATCCTGCGCGCCACAGGCATGGGCAGCCGGGGTTGTTCGGGATCAATCTCCCGCGGGTGCAGGTAGAAGATGACGGGCCGGCCCTCTCGCAGCACTCGCCGCGCCATGCGGGCGATCAATCCGAGCGGCGCAAGGCGAAGGTACCCTCCGCCGAACAGGCACAGACGGGCGCCCAACAGCGGGACTACCGTCACGGGAAATTCGGCGATCTCGCCCGCCGGCGTGCGGACCCAGCCGGGTTCCCGTTTGGCCCCGGTCAACCCGCCGTGATTGCGGCGCGCGGGAAAAACCGATGAGTCGTAAAGGTAGCCGGCTTCGACCAGCTTCTCATGAAGCCAGGGAGTGCGCGACGTCAGCGAAAAACCGGCGGCCCGGTATCCGTAGACCGGGCAACCTGCGGCATCTTCGATGACCTGCCTGGCCTTCAGGGCATCGCGATAGAACTCGAGCGGGCTCATCCGGTAGGCGAGCCGGTGCGCGTAGCCGTGCGACGCCACCTCGTGGCCACGCCTGGCCGCTTCACGCACAAGGTGCGGGAACCGGTGTGCGACCCAACCCAGGAAGAAGCACGTCGAAACACTGCCTGCCTCCTCCAACAGATCCAGCAGGCGCAGAAAATTCCCCTCGAGGCGCGAGGGTAACTGGTCCCACTGCTCGATCCCGGGGGCGGAAGGCAAATCGAGAATGTGAAACCAGTCCTCGACGTCTACCGTGAAGATGCAGGCACGCGATGCCCATACGGCGGCGCCGCGCGTGGCCGAGCGCTGGCGTTCAGCTACCTGCATTTTGTGCACCTCGGGAAAGAGTGGCGACCTCCCAGACATCGAAGGAGCGACCCAGGGCGGCTTCCACGACTCCGACCAAAGTCGCCGTCGCACCCAGCAGGACGTAAAAAGGCACGGCCAAGGCGCGCGACACGTGCTTGCCTTGTCGCGCTTGCAGGAGCGCTGCCAGGGCGGCGGCATAAAAGATTCCTTGCGCCGCCAGGGCCAGCGCATAGAACGGCCGGTGCGCCAGTGCGGCCGAGCCGGCCAGAACCGCGGCCAGCGGCAAGGGCGTCAACCAGCGCAAGAACTTGTGCGAGACGAATTGCCATCCGCGCAGTCCAGCGAGCGCGCCGCGGAACCTCCACATTGCGAGAGCGCCCTGCGCGGCGATGCGCCGGCGGCGTGCGAACTCCTCTGCCGGGGCCTCCGTCTCTTTCTCCAACGCGTAAGCTCCCGGCTCGAAGAGGGTGAGGCGGCCGGAGCGGGCGACTCGCAGCGGCGCTTCCAGATCGTTGGCCAGCTCCGGCTGGAGCGGAGCGAAAAGTTCGCGGCGAAGGCAGTGCACGGCGCCGTCGCATGCGAGAACCGAGCCCAGCCGGCTTTCCAGGCTCGCGATCAGCGATTCATAACGGAAGTACAGGCCTGCGCCCTGGCTGACGGCGCCGGCGCTTTTCGGGTCCCACCCTCGCGTGATTCCTGTGACACAGCCTACGCGGGGATCAGCGAAGTGCCGCACCATGAGCCGCAGGCAGCCGGCGGGAATGCTGGCATTGGCGTCGGTGAAGAAGAGGATCTCCCCTCGCGCCAGCTCAGCCAGCCGGTTGAGCGCCCTGACTTTGCCTCCGCGCTTTTCCATGCGCACCAAGTGAACCCGGGGATCCTGGAAACCGCGAACGATCTCGTCCGTGCGGTCGTCAGAAGCGTCGGAAGCCACCAGGACTTCGAGCCGGTCCGCCGGATATTCCCACGCCAGCGTCTCCCGGATTTTCCAGCCGATGTCCTTTTCCTCGTTGCGGGCGGCAATCAGCACCGATACCGAGGGCCATCGGCCTTCGCGAGCCCGCGTGCGTACCCGGGCCACCAGACCGATCAGACCTAACAGCAGCGGGTAGCCGGCGTAGACGTAAATCAGCCACGCCACACCCAGCCACCAAAATGCTTCCGCGAACGTCAAGGGCAAAGCGGGTTTACTCCTTGGGTTGCCATGGCATGCCCCGGCTGCGGCGGCGAATCTCCCGCCACACTGCCACAACGGCACTCACTGAGTCCCGTTGCAATTTGTCGCCCTTAGCGCCCCTGCCGGCAGTAAGTCGCCGGTTAGCCGGGAAGTGTCAATGAAATCATCGTGTTCCGCGGCTTTGGACGGATTGGCCTCGCCTTTGTTCGCGAGCCTTGCAACGTTCGGGCCCGGGAAAGGAAAAATTTTGGGAACTTAGGCGAAAAGTTTCGTCTCTTTCGGCAGCGACGGTCCCGCGGCACTTGCTGCGGGTCGCCCGTTGCGCCCGAAGCGTTCTTCGCCGATGCCCAGTTTCTTCATACGATACAGCAGGGCCTTGTAATCCACGCCCAACAGCCGCGCTGCGCGTTTGCGGTTCCAGCGCGTGGCATTCAAGGCGGTCAGGATCGCTTCGCGCTCGGCTTGTTGCTTGGCCTGATCTACCTTGTCTAGAAGCGAATCCCCATTCCCGTTGCCGACGCCCGGCGCCGCGGGTGCGGTCCTGGCGAAGGCTGAAGCGGGACGGTTCAGGGTGCGCAACGTGAGCTCGCGAGCCACCAGCTCCGCGTCTTGCAGCACCAAGTAGCGCCGCATCACGTTTTCCAGCTCGCGTACGTTGCCCGGCCAGTCGTAAGCCAGCATCGCGTCGCGCAGCACAGGCGGGATTACAGGCGGACGTTCACCGGGTGGCGTGTGCTTACGGAGCAGGAAATGCGCCAGCTCCAGGATCTCGTCGCGACGCTCGCGCAGGGGCGGGATCTTGATTGTGATGACGTTAATGCGGTAGTAGAGGTCCGCGCGGAACCTGCCCTCGCGGACGGCGGCCTCAAGGTCGCAGTGCGTGGCTGCCATCACACGAACGTCCACCCGCACAGGATCGCGCCCGCCCAGCCGTTCGAATTCTCCGTCCTGCAAGACGTGCAACAGCTTGGCTTGGAGCCGGAAATCCATATCGCCGATTTCATCCAGCAGAATGGTGCCGCCGTCGGCCAGCTCGAACTTGCCGGGCTTGTTGCGGAAGGCTCCGGTAAAAGCTCCCCGCTCGTAGCCGAACAACTCGCTCTCGATCAGCTCGGAAGGAAGCGCGGCGCAGTTGACTTTGAGGAACGGTTTGCGCGCGCGAGGCGAGCGTGCATGGAGTTGGCGGGCGAGCACCTCCTTGCCCACCCCGGTCTCACCTTGCAGCAACACAGGCACATCAGAGCTGCCGATCCGATCGAGCATGGCCTCCATCGAGCGGCCTTGGGCCCAGCCGCCCAGCATGGGGCCGGCGCCCAACGTCCCGGCCGAGTCCCCGGCGTAGGCACTGTCTTCGTCGGCTTCGCCCAGTGCTTTACGAATCGCTTCGGCCAGTTCTTCGTGGGTCACCGGCTTCGCCAGGAAGTCCGCCGCACCGTTTTTGACCGCTTCGACCACCGTCAAGGTGGACGACAGTCCCGACAGCACGATCACGGGCAGCTCCGGATGCGCGGCCCGGATCTGGCGCAGCACTTCCATGCCGCCTTTGCAAGGCAGCAGGATGTCGAGCAGCACCAGACAGACTCCGTTTCCTCCGGCAAGGCGGGCGAGCGCCTCTTCGCCGTCCTCGGCCGTTTCCACCTGAAAGCCCTGGCAGCCCAGAGCCATCTCCAGGTAGCTGCGGACCTCCGGTTCGTCCTCTACCACGAGAATCGTGCGTCTGCGCATTCCCCGCTAACCTCCCGTGCCCAACGATTCGACTGCCTGCTCGCTTTGCCTCAAGACCGGCGGCGGGGGCGCCGGCGCGCCTTCGCGATCCAGCGGCAACACGAAGGCGAAGGTAAACCCATCAGGCGAGTTGTAGGCGAAAATGTCGCCCTGGTGAGCTTGCACAATCATCTTGCAAATGGCCAAACCCAGGCCGCCGCCGGAGCGATCGCGCGTTGCGCCCACGGGCGAGTGCTCGAGGAACAGACCACCGAGCAAATGTTCCGCGACTCCGGGGCCGCTGTCCCGGATTTCGATTCGGTAGGAATTGGGCAGCGGCGACCGGCTCAGGCGTCGCTCGTCCCCCGCCGGGCAGGAACGGACGCTGCCGTCACGGCGCTCCCAGAACCAAGGGTACCCGCGCACTTCGATCATGCCGTTTTTCGGCGTGAACTTGCAGGCGTTGTCCAGCAGATTCAACAGGACTTGCTCGATCTGGTACACATCGGCCATGACCGGCTTGGGGGAGGGCTCCACATTCACGCTGAGCGCCAGGTTCTTTTCCGCCGCCAAAGGGAAAATCTCGTGCAAAGCCTGCTCAACGCAAGTCTGCACGTCCATCTCACGCCAGCGCGGCTCCAAAGCCGAAAGCCGTCCCGTGCTCAACTCCAAGGTTGCCGAGGCGATCCGCGTCAGGCGCTTGATGCTGTGTTGCATGCGGCGGAGCACTTCTCTCTGGGGGTTGTTGAGCCCACCCAGCTTCTCGCCGAGCAGCAGCCCGCAGTAGCCGCTCAGAGCAGTGAGGGGCGCCCGGAAGTCATGGACGGCCCGGGCCAGGAAGTTCGTCCGTTGTTGATCGTACTCTTGCAGTTGAAGGTTGGCCTCCAGCAGGCAGTCGAGAATGCGGTCCCGCTGGTGGCGCAGGGACGACATAGCCTGCGAAGACTCGAGGGTGCGTACGGCCTGCTCCAAGAAGGACCGCAGGGTCACGGCATTGACGGGCTTGAGCAGCACCCACAAGGGGCGGTCCCCGAGGATGGCGCACAACCCGTCCAACTGCGTGCGGTGGACCAGGAAAATCTGGCGGTCCGCCGGGAAGACACTCGGCAAGGCGCTGCCCTCCACCTCAGGCTCGAAGTCCCACACGTAAAGGTCCGCGACCGGCAGCGGTTCAATCGGTTGGGCGAGCACCAGATCCCAGCGTGGGCCGGCAAGGCCGCCGGCTGCTTCACGGCAGAGCGGGAGCAGCCTTCGATCAGTTGAAATGACGCACAACTTCATAGGACGATCTCGTTGCGGCAATCCTCTTGCGGACCGAGCCAGGCCTTTGTGCTTTCCGTCACTTCAGCTCCTGCCAGCCAACCGGACGAATCCGGGCTGGGCTGCGACCACCGCACGACACAACTCGCGACGGCGGAGCCCATCGGTTCAGGGAGGCTGATTCTCAAAGTAATCTGCTGTCCAGGTTCGAGCGGGCGCCCCGTGAGCAGACAAATCCCGCCGGCGGACAAGTTTCTGGCTTGCACAGCCTCAGGGGCGGCACGGATCCACTCCACCCGGCAACCGATCGAGGCGGCCTCATAGCGGTGATGACGCCTCCGCTCGCCAGCTGGACTTGGAATCCCGGTCATCGTCCGCACCGCCCGTCCACAAGTCCTCGCAACGGCGTTTTTGTCCATGAAGATTTACAGTTATGATGCGTAATACTTAACTGATGTTAACTCTCTGTGGGCACTCAAAGGTAGGGAGAAGTATCAGGCTCTAGGTAGGTGGTACCACCCCACTGGCGTACTGTACGGGTGGTCCTGACACCACTGCGCTCAATCCGATCCCGTAGCGGCCAAACGGCGCCGAGGACCGCCCGCAGGTACCGCTGCGTCGGCCAGCCCGGACACGAACACGGCGGCGCTCAAGCGATCATGCACGCCCAGCTTGTTGTACAGACTCCTCAGGTGCCACCGGACTGTTTCCACGCTGATGAACAGTTGTTGCGCGATTTCGTGGTTGCGGTAGCCCTTGGCGACAAGTTGCAGGATCTCGATTTCACGCCCCGTCAGCCCGAGCGTCTGCGCCAGCAGATAGCGGCGCACCAGTTGGGTCAGTGTCGCGCGGCTCACCCAATACTGACCTGCGATGACCGACTGCACCGCTCTCCAGACCAGCCGCACCGGCGCCGTGGGCTGAACAGTTCCCCAACAGCCCTTCAGCAACAGCGCTTCCTGGAGGCTTCCGTCAGCCGACGGCGTTTCCGCGAGAATCCGAGTCGCCAAGGCCCCGGTGCTCGGCGTCGCGTCCTGCCCTTGGAACAAGGCCTGCACGCAGTGCAGGTCAGCTATGAGAACCGATGGGCCGAGTCTTTGACAAATCGCTCGCAGTTCCTCGGCGGGGCCGGCGTAGCGGATCACGCTTGTACTCCCGTCTCGTGCCGCAAGCTTTTCGATCCCGCGCCAGCGCGACGCGCAATCGCCGGCGATCACCAGCGTGACTTGCTGCGGACGGTGAGTCGGCCATCCGGCGATATCCACGTCCCCCATCCCCAGATTCTTCTCCTCGCTCCAGCCGCGGTTTACGCGGGTTGCGGGGCCTCACCGCGCAGGCATGATCGGCTGTCTGACACGATGTTGACACGAAACCTTTCGCCAAGTCAAACAGAAAATGGCTGCCCACGCCCGGGCCCCCCCCATTCTGGATTCAAAGGTACTAGTACCTGGGGCGCGTCGGCGCCAGCCGCTTCCCTTCCCGATGCAAACATCGGCCCATACCCCCTGCTCGTGATTGGCAGAGCGCGTGCTCTGTTAGCCCCCGCTAGTGCCATTAGGAGCTGAGTTGCTGCCGCAATGCGTATCCCAGCCTGCGCCAGGCCGATTCCACGCCGAATTTTGCCGGGCGGTTTGGGTCTCCGATTTGGCGTCATGGCTGTTCGAGCGGCCTGCCGGAGTCCGACGTTTTGGCAAACAATCCCGAGGTTTGACATGAACACGCCCGTCGAACGCCGCGCCTGTTTTCGACTGCCGGTACGCTGGCCAGTGCGCATCGCCGCATCCAATGGGAACGACCTCACGCTGGACGCTATCACCGAAAACCTCAGCAGCCAAGGCTTTTACTGCTGGGTCCACCGTGCATTCAGGCCTGGCGACACCCTGCATTGCGTCATCGAGTTCCCCCAACGGCCCTCCGTCTCGGCGCGGAGATTGCGCCTGAGCTGCGAGGCTGAAGTTGTGCGCAGCGAGTGCGGCCCCGAAGCGGGCCTGTACGGCGTAGCTTGTCGGATCAAGGACTACTCGATCGAGCTGGTCGAATGACTGTTTGAACGCATTCGTTGTGCGGTCAGGCGATTGGCCCCAAAAGTGCTGATCAACCGAGTGGAGCCGTGGGCCGCAGATCCGGCTGTGTACGTCAAACTGTGGCCACCGGCTTCCGGAAGGTGCAGGTCCAACCATGTCGAACCACGGTTCAAAACTCAGGAAGGTATTGCTGTTCGGGCTCCTTGGCGTCGTCCTCGCCGCCTACGCCGACCCCGTAACCCTGGTGGTCCATTCCGCCGATCCTCGGGTAAATGTGGGAGGTTTGGGTGGCGGGCGGTTTCGAGCCGAGCTGGACGGCGTTCCCGTCTACGTGTACTGCGTGGACTTCAACCATCGCTTCAGCACGGGCACAACCTACTGGGTGGTTGTGACCCCCCTCTACGGCGACCTGGCCGGCCAGACCCGTTACGGCGCCGTTCCGGACGATGGCTGGAACTATGCCAACACCTTGTACACGGCAACCCAGCGTTACATGATGGCCGCGTGGCTGACCACGCAGTATCTGCGATATTTCGCCGACTGGAGCAACGCTTCCAACCGCCATCAGGCCCGAGGCATTCAGTCCGCGATTTGGACGTTGTTGGATCCCGCCGGATCGCCCCACGCGCCGAGTGGAGGTAACAGGAACGATTGGCTCCAGGCGGCCGTCACCAAAATTGGGCAGCCCGATTACGACGAGCCGACCGACCCGTTTTACCGATACTTCCGGGTCGTCAGCCCCTCCGATCCCCGCGCGCTACGCCCGCAGGAGTTCATCGTGGTGGTCACGCCGGAGCCCGCCTCGGTGCTCATGCTGGGCGGGGTGCTGATGCTGTTAGGGACCGGCCTGCTGCTAAGGCGCCGGACTTCCTCAAGGAGGGCAAGCGCGTGAAATCTGCTCTGAAATCGGTCGGTTTGCTCGCGGCGTTCATCGCCCTGCCGGCGACCGTCTCTTGCAAGCGCACGCCTGAGGCGCGCTTTGCGCGTTTCATGGCCACCGGCCAGCGCCACTTCGAGCAGAAGGATTACGCTCGCGCCATCCTCGATTTTCAAAACGCAGTCAAACTGGCCCCCAACAATCCGGAGCCTTACTATCGTCTGGGCCTGGCGCACCTTGAATCCGGCAATTTCCGGGCGGGCGTGGCTCATTTGATGAAGGCGACGGAGCTCAACCCCAGGCATGTAGGAGCGCAACTGAAACTGGCGCAACTGATGGCCACCAGCCGTCGCCAGGATATCCTCGAGGAGGCAGCCAAGCGTGCGCAGGCTGCCTTCGCCGTGGCGCCGGAGGACGCGGCGGTCCTGAACACCCTTGCCCTGACCGAACTCAGACTCGGCAAACCCGAGGACGCCCAAAAGCGCCTCGAACAAACGCTGGAAAAATTCCCGGGCGAGTTAAATGCCTCGGTGATGCTGGCGAAGGTGAAGCTGGCGCAAAAGGACCTGGCTGGCGCCGAGGCCGTACTCAAGCAGGCCGCAGCGCGCGCGCCCAAATCGCCGGAGCCGGCTTTGGCTCTTAGTGATTTTTACCTCGCGCAGGGCAGGACTAGCGACGCGGAGGTGCAACTGGCGCGAGTCTTGGAGATAGACCCCAACCACGGACCAGCCCTCCTGCGGCTGGCGGAACTGAGGTTGCGCGCCGGGCACAAAGATGAGGCCGCAAGCTTGTTCCGACGCCTGGCGTCTGTCCCCGATCGGAACTATCGGCCCGCATACGCCCTCTTTCTCCTTAGCGAAGGCAAGGCCACCGAAGCCGTTGCCGAGCTGGAGCGGCTCCACCGCGCCGATCCTTCCGACCGCAACGTTCGCAGCCGCCTGGTTGCGGCTTACCTTGCCGTGAACCGCGCGGCAGACGCACAAAGGGTGCTGGACGAGGCCATCAAGCGCAACGCGCGGGATACGCAGGCGCTTCTGCAACGCGGTGCCTTGCTGGCTCGCATGGGCAAGTGGCAGGAGGCGGAGCAGGATCTGGTCAAGGTCCTTCGGATCGATCCGGAATCCGGCGAAGCGCATTACCACCTGGCGGTGGTGCGTCGAGGTCAGGGAGAGGCAGCCACCGCCAGGCAGGAGCTGGCCGAAGCGGTTCGCCTCAATCCTTCCTTGCTGGCCGCTCGGCTTGAGCTGGCCGGCATGTTGCTCCGGGAAAACAGCGCACGGGCTGCCCTCGACCTCCTCGACCAGGCGCCCGCTTCCCAGAAAAACGACATCCACCTTTTCGTAACTCGCAACTCGGCGCTGATGGCGCTGGGAGATTACGCCAAAGCTCGCGAAGGCGTCAAGCAGGCGCTGGCCATTGCCCGCACCAGCGAGCTGCTCACTCAAGACGGCAACTTGCGTTTGCTCGCTAAAGACTTCGCCGGGGCGCGCAAGAGCCTCGAGGAGGCTTTGGAGCGAAACCCGGAGAACGTGGCCGCGCTGGATTTGCTCGCCTCCAGCTTCGTGCTCGAAAAGCAACCCGAGGCTGCCGTGGCCCGCGTTCGCAAGCATGCCCAGGCGCATCCAAAGTCGGCGGCCGTGCAGACCTTCGCCGGCGAATGGCTGTGGAAGTCAGGCCGGGCTGCCGAGGCGCGCGCCGCGTTCGCCGCCGCCAGGGCCGCCGATCCCAAGGCCGTCCAGCCTGCGCTCAGGCTCGCGCAAGTGGACGCCGCGGAAGGCAAGCTGGATTTGGCCCGCGGCATTCTCAACGAGCTGCTCAAGACCGAACCTCGCCATGCTGAGGCTCTGGCCTTATTGGCGTCCCTCGAGCACCAGGCCGGCAACTACCAGGCAGCTGCCGAGGCCTACCGTAAAGCGCTCGACATCCAACCCAGCAATGTACTCGCCCTGAACAACCTCGCCTTCCTGCTGGTGGAAAACCTGGGCCGTCCCGACGAGGGGTTGCAGTTGGCCCAGAAGGCCAAGGAACTGGCGCCGGAGAGCGCCGCGGTGGACGACACCTTGGGCTGGGCTTACTACCACAAAGGCCTGTACGGTAGCGCCGTCCAGCACTTGGAGCGCGCCGCCTCGGGCCCCAACGCCACAGCACTGAGGAAGTACCACCTGGCCATGGCCTATTGGAAGGCAGGCGAGCCGGCCAAGGCGCGTCTGGCACTGGCCGAGGCCCGGCGCCTCGATCCACGCCTTCCCCAGCTCAGCGCGGCCGCAGAATTGATGTCCGCTGCGCGACGATCCGGCCCGTAAGCGGCAAGAAATCCCCCAGAATTTCCTGGAATGCCGCACTTTGGGGACGCCGGAGGAGTCCGTTCCGGGGGATCTCAGCTAACCCTTTGAAAAGTGGAGGCGTTTTAACGGCATGGAAGTGGGCCTTGGATTGCTCGAAACGGGGCAAGGAGGGTAGTCAATGAAGACACTGAAGTACCTGCTGTTCGTGATGCTGCTGGCGACCGTTCCCTTGGCGCTAGCGGACCCGTTCAATCCGTTCAATGTGCGGCCGGTTCCGATCGGTTCCGCGCCGCCGGGTGAGCAGGATTTGCAACAGATTCTTAATGCCGAGTGCCCGGGCTGCTTTAACGTCAACACCGACCAGCAGAGCGCCGGCTACTGGAGGCTCGTCACTCCCGGTGCGATCGCTCCGCTGATCGTGGTGGAGTTTTCTGCCTGGGCCGGCTCGAACATTGTAGGGATGTTCTCGGGCACCACGACGCACGACATTTTTTTGGGACCCGCTGGGCCGGGCACGGCAGCTTTGGTTCAATGGACCTCCCCGAGCTCCGGAATCATCTTCGGCGGCCCGGGCGTCAATACGGGTTCGTTCTCCGGCATCAGCTACTTGGGATTTGGGTTCTACCTGCGGCCCCAAGGGGGCGACACCTACTATTACACGGTGGATGACCTCAATCCCAGCGGATCGCCGCAAGCGGTGGCTTACCGCCACATGCTCTCGAACACTTGGTGGATCGCTTTCGAGGACCTGTTAGTAAACGGAGGAAACTCTGACGGAGATTACAACGACTTCGTTCTGAGGGTGGAATCCATCTACCCCGTGCCTGAACCGGCGGCGATCTTGCTGGTTGGCTCTGTTCTGCTCCTTGTGGGGCGGAGGTTGCGCGCGCGAGCGTAGCGGCAACCTTTCTACGCAAACGACTCACTTTTTGGCGAGCCTCGCCCAGGCGGGGCTCGCATCATTTTTTGGGTCTCACCTGCCATAACAGCGCGCCAGCTCTCGCATCGCATGAGCCGCCAGCTCCAACCCATCCTCCAGCGCTCCGGGCGTGCCTGCCAGGCTGACGCGAACGATGGCGCTGGCCGGGGACCTCCTCCGCAGCGTGTCCCAGATCAGATAGGCCTTGCTCAGATATTCGCTGGCGATCACGCGCTGCGGAGTCTGGTACCAGTAAAGAACCAGGGACTGCTCGCCTGCGCGGTACAGCACGTACTGATTGATCTCGACGGGGCCGTTTTCACTGGACACCTCGACGGTCTTCAGCTCGATCGGTTCCCAGCCCCCGCCCGGCAGGCAGTGCTTGGGCGAGTGCATGGTTTCGCCGGCGCGCGGGTTGGAGTAGTAGGCGATGAACAAGTTGGCAGCTCGGGTGCCGCGGCGATAGGTGCGTGACAGGTAGGCGGTAGCGCCGAGCGATTCCGCGATTTGCTGCCGCAGCGGCGGATCCTCAGTTCCCATCCAGCCGCCCAGCTCAAGCGGAATTTCCGAGAGCGGGCGCGCCAGCGAACCGGGCGGGCTGAGTTCTTTGGAGCGGGTGGCGACCAGACTGCCTGCCAGCACGGCACAGGTGGCCCACCACCGCCAGTCCTGAATCATCATTGTGTCCCTCCACCCACGAGGCGAGTCTCGAACAGTACCTTCAAGGTGCGGCCGGCCAGCCACAACAAGCCGAAGCCGCACAAGAAAATCAGCCAGCCGGAAAAACCGTGATAAAAACCGGAGCCCAACGAGGGATCGCGCTCGGAAAGCACTGCGGTGCCGGCAACGCGGAGCACATTGAACAGCACGGCGACGGGCAACGCCATCAGAAGCAGGACGGCGCGCGTGCCGCGACGCCGCAAGTCCAGATAGCACAGCAGCAGGGCGGCAACGGCCAGCGAGGAAACCGAGCGCAGGCCGCTACAGGCTTCCGCCACCCCAAGAGTTGTCGTGGCCAGGTGAATGATGTTGCCGTCCCGGTACACGGAGATGCCCAGACCCTGCGCGACCTCCGTGGAAGCCGCGGAGGCGACCAACTGCAAGGGGCCGGCCAGCCGGTTGTAGACGAGCACGGGAAGCGGCACGGTCGAAGCCAGCAGGAGCAGAGGGAAAGCCAGCCGCTTCAATCGTTCCCAGCCCCAAAACGTCCAGATCAGGCCGGTCAACAGCAGGATCAGCGACATCCGCGTGAGGAAAAACTCGGCGCCGAGCTTGCCAACGACGTAGCAGGCGGCCGCGATGAGCACGGCCAACAAGCCCCGAGTATCCGGCTGGCCCGCGACGGCCGTCACCGCAGCGCGTTGCCTCCAGGCCAGCCAGCCAGCCAACGGAGCGACCACGAAGCCGTGCGAATAACCTTCGTCTTCCCACCAACGGGCGATCATGGAAGGTACAACGTCGGCGTACAGGAGCAGGATCAGCCCGCCCAGCAACGCGGCAGGCACCCATCGCGCGGCGCGCATCATCGTCATAATGTCCGCAACTGGAGGGCCAAACCGGCCGGGGTTGGATTTGGGCCGCCAAGGAGCAAGCCGCCCCGGCACGGCGCAGGGGGCCGGCGGCGGCTAGGCAAGGGAAAAATCTGGGGATTTTTCGCCGAAAAAGTTCCACTTTCGCGCCATGCCGGACGCTGCGTAACGCTTTCGTGCGCCTGCCAACGGCTTGCAGGCAAATCGGAGTTTGGCCGCCCGCGTGCAACCACCTTCGGGAGAGTGTCCGAATCGTTTCATTTGCTTCCGCATCCGGGAGGCCCGGCGTCCGCGCGGAACATGCCGGTCGCACGGCCCAAGGCTTGTGAACCCACTCCTCGTCGGTCACGGAGGCTGCCATGACCAGCCGCGGTGCATCCACCCTTCGCAAGAACAGACTGCCGCCCTTGTCGCTGTTTCGCGCCTTGTACAAGCACAGGCTCGCCGTGTCCTTGACGTTCGTGTTGGGCAGCGCGGTCGCTGCGGCCGTGGTCTACCAGCTGCCCGCCGTGTACCGCGCCGAGGCTTTGATTCTGGTGGAGTCCCAGCGGATTCCGGAGAAATTCGTGGCCTCCACGATAGATATCAACCTGCGCGACCGCATCAACACCATCAGCCAGCAGATCCTCAGTTACCGCCGCCTGCTCGACATCATCCAGAAGTTCAACCTGTACCGGGCGCAGCGAGCGCGGCTGCCTGAGGAAGAGGTCGTCGAAGAGATGCGCAAGGACATCGAGATCCGCGTCGAGCAGGGCTGGCCGCAGGATCGCCCCGGCGCCTTCCGGGTGGCTTACCATAACCCCGATCCCCAGTTGGTTGCGCTGGTAGCCAATCAACTGGCCAATCTCTTCATCGAGGAAAACCTTCGCGCGCGCGAAGTTCATGCCTTGGGCACCTCGGAGTTTTTGCAGACCCAACTGGCCGAAGCGCGCAAAAGGCTGGAAGAGCAGGAAGCCAGATTGAGCGCCTACAAGCTGCGGCACAACGGTGAATTGCCCCAGCAGGAAAACGTGCTGATCTCCTCAGCCGCGCGGTACCAACTGCAACTTCAGGGCGTACAGGAGGCGATCGCGCGCGTACAGCAGCAGAAGTTGCTTCTGGAGAACAGCCTGGCGGCCGCGGAAGCCTCGTTCGCCGGCCTGCGCCAGATCATCGAGGATCTGCAAGAGCGCGGGACGACGGAGGCCACGGGGGCCATCGCCGCTCTCGCTTCGGAATCCCTGGAAAAAGAGCTTGCCGCAGCGCGCGCGCGTTACACGGCAGATCATCCCGAAGTCCGCCACTTGGAGCAGATGCTGCGGGCGGTCCGCCAGATGGAAAGCGAGGAGCGCCAGGGCAGGAAAGCGGCGGGCGAAAGCAATGGACGGCCGGCGCCGGGCTCAACCTCCCCTGGCCGCGTACGCTTCAGCGAACTGATCATCCGGGAGCGTGAGCGCATCGAGCACCTGAAAGCGCAGATTGCAGTGGCCGCGCGGCAGTTGGAAACGCTGGAAAACGAACGGAAGACCACCGCAGCGCAATTGCAATCCGTGCTGTCGCGGCTGGAGAAACTGCCCATCCGGGAGCAAGAGCTGGCGTCGCTCACGCGCGATTATGAAATCACCCGGGCCAACTATCAGTCTCTGCTGGACAAGCGCCTGGCGGCAGAGATGGCCACTGAAATGGAACGGCGTCAGAAGGCCGAGCGCTTCACGCTGCTCGATGCCGCTCGCGTTCCCGAGAAGCCCGTCCGTCCCAACCGTCCTCTGCTGCTGACGCTGGGAATCGTCCTCAGCATGGCACTCGGGGCGGGCCTGGCACTGGCCATCGAACTGCCGGCGGGGACAGTGCTGGGTGAGTGGGAGCTGCCGCCCCAGGTTCCGATCCTGGCGCGCGTTCCGTCGCTGGCGGCGGGTCTCGAGCGACTGCCGCGCGCGCACCGCCGCCCGCTCAGGCGCTGGTTGTTCGCGGCGGCCGGTCTGTTGCTTGGCCTGCTGGCTTTGGCGGTCTTTTACCTGGGGTGGATCTCTCCGCAGGAGGCTCCGGCCTGGTGGAAGGTAATGCTGGATTCCATCGCGAGGTGGTTGTGAAGAAACCAGTGACAGAGAACGTCGCCCGTACGCGGGACCCGCTCGAGGAACAAATTCGCCTGTTCGAAACGCGGCCTCTCAGCGAGGGCCTGATCTTTCCCTTCGAGGGATCCGAGCCGAGGGCCGCGGAACAATACCGCATCATCCGGACCAAGATCCTGTTGCACCCTCGTCCCCTGCGGCTCATAGTCGTCTCCAGCCCTCAGGTGGGCGACGGCAAGAGCGTAACCGCGCTCAACGTGGCGGGTGCTTTGGCGCTCAAACTCGACCAGTCAGTCTTGCTGGTAGACGGCGATTTCCGGCGCGCGAGCCTGGCCGAGATGCTGGGCATTCCGGTATCGCCTGGCCTGGCAAACGTGCTGGCGGGAGAGTGTTGCTGGACGGAAGCGGTTGGGCGGTTGGATCGCGTGCCCAACCTATACTTTTTACCCGCCGGGCGTCGGCCGGAACATCCCGCCGAGCTATACGATTCCCCCGCATGGCCGGCCTTATGCGCCGACTTGCGCAAGCATTTCCGCTCGATCATCGTGGACGCACCTCCGGTGGGCATGGTCGCCGATTATGACTTGATCCAGGCGGCTTGTGATGGCCTGATCCTGGTGGTTCGCCCCGATCATACCAACCGCAATCTCTGCCTGAAGGCCCTGGAAACGAGCCCGCCCGACAAGCTGGTGGGAGTGGTCATCAACGTGGCGCCGAACTGGTTTCTCTCGAGGCGCGGCAGCCACGGCTACGTCTACTACGCCGGTTCCGACAGGGAGATGCGCGCTGGCTTCCATCGGGGCGGGTGAGGAGGTGGCCCCCGATGCTGAAGGTCTTCGGCGTCAGCTTCGCCGGGCGAACGTTTCTTCTGGTGTTAAGCGAGGCCGCCTTGGTGTACTCGGCCTTCCGGCTCGCCACGGTGTTGTGGTTTGGGCGCGATGCGGATCTCGCCATGGCCTACGACCACGGCGTGACGGCCGCTCTGGTGGCGTCCGCAGTTTGCATGCTGTGCATGTACTATTACGACCTCTACGAGTCCGAGGTCTTGATGAACGCGCGCGAGGTCGCCACCAGGCTCGTCCAAGTCCTGGGCGCCGTTTGCGTCGTGCTGGCGCTGATTTATTTCGCTTATCCGCCGGTGCAGGTCGGGCGCGGTCCTTTTGTCGTCTGGTTGCTGCTCGGCGGCCTCCTGCTGGTCGCCTGGCGCAGGGTTTTCGCATTGGTGAACCGCGCGGCCGGCTGGCGAGAACGGATCGCGATACTGGGCGACGGCTGGTTGGCCCGTGAATTGAGCGGGGAGCTCGGGCGGCGTCCTGAGTTGGGATTGGAGCTGGCAGGCTACCTGAGCCCCAAGGGCGGTAGGCTAGCCGGCATACGGCGGCTGGGCGATCTGGACGAGATAGAAGAGATCCTGCGCCGGGAGGGGGTAACCCGCCTGGTCGTCGCGATGGAGGAACGGCGGGGTCGCCTCCCTGTGGAGGACCTGCTGCGGTTGAAGGCGCGCGGCCTCCGGGTACAGGACGGGACCGAACTTTACGAGGCGATCACCGGCAAAGTGCCGGTGCTTGCCTTGCGTCCAAGTTCCTTGCTGTTCTCCGAGGGCTTCATGGCCTCCCGCGCCATGGTGCTGGGCAAGCGCATTTTCTCGCTGGCGCTCTCGCTCGTCGGTTTGCTGGTTGGCGCTCCGCTGATGGCGCTCATCGCGGCCTGGATCCGGCTGGATTCGCCGGGTCCCGCCCTGTTCCGCCAGCGGCGCGTGGGGCTGGACGGCCAGACCTTCACGCTGTACAAGTTCCGCACCATGCGCGTGGAGGCCGACCCTGACCGTCCCGCTGAGCCCGACGACGCCAGGATCACCCGCGCCGGGCGGTGGCTGCGCCGGACGCGACTCGATGAGTTGCCGCAGCTTTATAACATCCTGCGCGGCGAGATGGACTTCATCGGCCCGCGCCCCTTCCTGCCCCATGTGGAGCGCGAGCTGGCCGAGCAGATTCCGCTCTACACGCAGCGCTGGAACGTGCGCCCGGGTATCACCGGCTGGGCCCAGGTCCACAACGGCTATTGCGCCACGCTGGAAGACAACATCGAGAAGCTGGGTTACGATCTGTTTTACATCCGGCACATGTCGGTGGGTCTGGACCTGTTGATTCTGTTCCGCACGACGAAAATCCTGCTGCTCGGCCGCGGCGCCCGCTGAAGCGTCGAACGGATCGTCCGGCTGGGGTTACGCTATTCAACACCCCGATCGCCTTTGTGGCGGACCATCGCATCCGGTCCATTGGAGCCTGTGTCAACGAGCGTCTCGACGCCGGGCTACGGTTTGCACCCGGAGCAGAAAAAGTGCCACAGCATGTTCACTCTTGCGCATCCTCGTCACGGGTGCTGACAGATTCGATGAGCGGGTACCATCCTGATTCCCACGATCGAAGGGAAAACGTTTGACCCGGTCGCGGTTAAAGGGGTAGATGGCCGCTTCGGGATAGGGCATCGAATATTCGCACGTACCGAAGCTCGCATGCCTCTTGATGCTCGGCGGCGTGCTGCTATTCACAGCGCGGAGGTCGCGTCGGGCGACCCTCATGAACTGAGTGCGAGGGACATCCTGTTGCGAGAGGGGCGAGGGCCGAATTCCCCGAAGAGCCGGCCAGGAGTGAACGGCGAAGCTCTAGACGTTGCCGCAACTCCCATGAGCAGCAACGGGCGGCCCGCGCCATCCTCATGGCAGGCTGACCTTCTCCGTGAACCTAGCGGGCTCGGAAATAGCTTTGGCGACAGGGCGTCTGGGCATCCACCGCCGACCGCTTTGCGAGTGCACTTACCGTGCGCGTTTAGTAGCGGGGCCAGCGCGGACCGTCAAGAGGCTAAGGAGGTCGCACCTTCCATGGCCGTCTGGTAGCTGGATTGCATAGATGGGGGCAGGTGCTGAGCTCATGGTGAGTCGGTAGCGCGCATGCGATACCGGACGAGCACGGGCGACGAAAACAGCGGCGCGGCCCAGCGCCAGCTCGGACCCAAACCCAAGCCACGGGCCAGCGCGTGAGGCGCCCATGCCTGACGTAAAGTCCATCCGCCGATTTTGGGATGCCAAGGCTCGGGAAGATCCCTTCTGGTTCGTGTCCAGTTTCGGGAAGTACGGCCCGGGTCGAGACCTCGCCAGCTTCTGGGCATCTGGAGCCCAGATCTGGTCCGAACTCAAGGAAGCGATTGGGTACACGCCGTCCACGTCGCACAGGGTCGTCGAAATCGGCTGCGGCGTGGGCAGGCTCACTCGCGCTATAGCCAGAGAAGTTGGCCACGTCGATGCGCTGGACGTTTCTGAGGAGATGCTGAAAATCGCCCGGGAAGCTCAACTGGCTAACGTTGATTTCTTGCTAGGCGACGGTGTGACCCTCGGGCCTTTGCCCGATAGGTCTGCTGACCTCGTGCTCGGCTATTGCGTTTTCCAGCATCTTCCGTCCATCAAATCCTTGCAGACCTACTTGCGCGAAATGAACCGGGTAGCGAAGCTGGGCGGTCTGGTTGCTTTCACCCTCACCCCGAGGACGTGGGCCGCTTATTTGATGCCGTTGCTGCGTTTGAGGGCGTACTTACGGGAGCAACTCGGAATACCGTGTCCGCAAGGCCTGTACCGGCGGGAGTGGGTGGGCATTCGCCCCTCCAAGACCCGAGTGCGGCGGATCAGCCCGATACCGCTGAATGTGACGTTATTCATGGGTGACAAGCTTCTGTATTGGGCTCGCGTCGGTAGCTGAAATTCGTAGTCGGCGTCCCCCTGCAGGACGGAAGCGAACTCTACGAGGCGATCACCGGCAAAGTGCCGGTGCTTGCCTTGCGTCCAAGTTCCTTGCTGTTCTCCGAGGGCTTCATGGCCTCCCGCGCCATGGTGCTGGGC
>Ga0308390_1000690_pt1 | contig 23223 bp, 22 predicted proteins | sample Hotspr2Sample149_FD_202358 | JGI IMG/M metagenome (GOLD analysis project Ga0308390, IMG submission 202358) | Hot spring phototrophic mat microbial communities from Mushroom Spring, Yellowstone National Park, Wyoming, United States - 20040719_149 ...
ATGGCAAACTTCTAACCGCCATTTCAATTTTTTGTTTAGTAGCTGATTGGTCAATATATTCAATATCATTTTCAGCTTTTATATCATAAGGTGAAATATCTCCAATCTTTAGATTAAAATATTGCTCCTTGTATTTTATATCTGAAAGATAATAAATCCAGCTAAACAACATTAAAAAAGATAAAACTTTTATTAAAAGTTCTATTTCTGCTTTTTCAAAATTAATTGAGATAAATTTGATAAAGTTTGATATTTTATTTTTTATTATTTGAATAAAATTTTTCATAGGCATCTATTATTTTCTGGACAAGATGGTGACGAACAATATCTTCGGATTTCAAATAAACAAATTTAATTTCTTTTATATCTTTTAAAATATCCTGAATTACAATCAATCCTGATTTTTTTTCAGGTGGCAAATCTATTTGAGTTATATCTCCTGTTATAACAGCTTTAGAATTTACACCCAATCTCGTTAAAAACATCTTCATCTGTTCAGGATTAGTATTTTGAGCCTCATCAAGGATAATAAATGCGTCATTCAAAGTTCTACCTCGCATATACGCTAAAGGTGCGATTTCAATTACAGAAGTATTAGTAAATCTAACAAACTTTTCGTATGATATCATATCAAATATAGCATCATATAAAGGTCTTAGGTATGGGTCAACTTTTTCTTCTATTTTACCAGGAAGGAATCCTAAACTTTCTCCAGCTTCAACAACGGGCCTTGTTAAAATTATTTTCTTTACCCTTTCATTCATAAGATAATTAATCGCTAAAGCCATAGCAAGATAAGTTTTACCAGTTCCTGCAGGACCTATGCTAAATACTATATCATAATTTTCTATCGCTTTTATATACTCTAATTGACCATAAGTTCTCGGAACTATTAATTTACCTTTCAGAGGAACCCTTATGTAATTACTGAAAAGCTCAGTGTAATTAACAATTTTATTATTTTTAGCCTGATTTATTCCATAAATTATATCATAACTTGAAATTGGAAAACCTTGTTTAACAGCATCTATAATAGAATTTATTAAATTTTCAATTAAATTAACTATTTCTGAGGTGCTTTCTAAAATTATTTTATGACCTTTTGTATAAATTTTAAGATTTTCAAAATTTTTCATTAAAAGTTTTAGATTTTTTTCTTCAGGTCCTGTAATTTCTGGAATTAAATGATTTTCTTCAATTATAATTTCTTTTCTCATAATTTTAAATTTATATGTAATTCTTTTAATTGTTGTGCCGAGACTTCCGCTGGTGAACCAGACATAAGACATACACCTTTTTGAGTCTTAGGAAATGGTATAACATCTCTTATAGAATTCTGTTTTAATAAAAGCATAAGCAATCTATCAAGACCAAAAGCTATTCCACCATGAGGCGGTGCACCATATTCTAAGGCTTTTAATAAAAAACCAAACATATTATAAGCTTGCTCTTTATCAATCTTTAAAGCTTCAAACATTGCTTCTTGAATACTTGATTTATGTATCCTTATACTACCGCCACCTATCTCTGTTCCATTTAAAACTAAATCATAACTTCTCGCAAACATTTTTTCAGGCTCACTCTTTAATTTCTCTATAATCTCCTTTTCACTCCCAACTTCTTCCTCTGTTAATTTAGGAAATGTAAATGGATGATGCATAGCTACATATCTGCCCTCTTCTTCACTATACTCAAATAATGGAAAATTATAAATCCATAAAAAATTAAGTTTGTTTTCATCTACTAAATTTAAAATTGAAGCAACTTTATTTCTCAAATTAGAAAGAGAATTATTGACAATCTTCTCTTCATCAGCAGAGAAAAATATTATATCACCCTGCTCTGCTTTATTGCGAGTTAAAATCTCGTCCAATACCTGTTTTGGAATAAACTTTAATATTAAAGATTCAGGACCTTTATCAGTAATTTTTATCCAAGCAAGCCCTTTTGCACCAAATATTGAAACATATTCTGTTAAATTTTCAATCTCTTTTCTTGAAAACTTCGCACCACCTTTAACATTTAATGATTTTACAATTCCTCCCTTATCAACAGCATTTTTAAATACTTGAAAATCTGTTTTCACAGCTAAATCCGTTATATCAACCAAGTTTAAATCAAACCTAACATCCGGCTTGTCTGTTCCATAAATTTCCATTGCTTTTTTATACGAAATTTTTGGAAAAGGAATTTTTATATCTATTTCATAAACTTTTTTTAGAACATATTGAAACATCTCTTCAATTATTTGAAAAATATCATTTTCGTCAATAAATGAGAGTTCAATATCAATTTGGGTGAATTCTGGCTGTCGGTCTTTTCTTAAATCTTCATCCCTAAAACACCTTGCAATCTGATAATATCTATCAAAACCAGCTATCATCAAAATTTGTTTAAATATCTGTGGTGATTGCGGTAATGCATAAAATTTACCTGGATTTAATCGTGAAGGAACTAAAAAATCTCTCGCACCCTCAGGCGTGCTTTTGTTTAAAATCGGTGTCTCTATCTCTATAAAATTATTCCTGTTTAAAAATTCTCTAAATGCTTCCACAGTCTTGTGACGATATAAAATATTCCTCCTCATTATTTCCCTTCTTAAATCAATATATCTATACTCAAGTCTAACTTCTTCCGCTATATTTAAATTTTCACCTGAAACCTCAAATGGCGGCGTTAATGATTTATTAAAAATTTCAATTTCTTCTGCAATAACTTCTATCTCACCTGTCTTTATCTTCGGATTAATAGTCTCAGGACTCCTTTTCTCTACAATTCCTTTAACTCCAATAACATATTCCGCCCTTAATTTCTCTGCTATTTTATGCGCTTCTAAACTAATTTTGGGATTAAAAACAACTTGAACAATTCCTGTAATGTCCCTTAAATCAATAAATATTACTCCACCATGGTCTCTAAAATTTTGAACCCAACCATTTAGCTTAACTTTACGACATATATCTTTTACCGTAAGAGTCCCACAATATGTATCTCTTTTAAGCTCCATTTAAAACTCCATTTAAAATTAAAATTTTAACCTCTATACTATTAAAAAATTTTTAAGTTGTCAACTATTTTAAACAATTTATAAATCCCCCTAAAAATCTGCTAAACCAAAATTATTAATAATATTTTTTATAAAAATCTTTTGGAAAAAACATATCCGCTTTTAATACTAAATGATACTTGTTTCGCCAAATGTTGTAATAATCTAAAAGAGTTTTTGTTATATATTTTTCCTTTTCAGAAAAATCAATCTCACCTTCTTTATCTACATTTCTTTTAAAAAGTTTAAAATTGAAATTATCCCTTATTGCTAATATATAATCCTTTGATACAACCCAATCAGGCGCTTCACAATTTGAAATAACAAATTTTCTATTTTTTGGAAAATTAGAAGAAAGTAAATCTTCACCCATAAATTGTGAAATAGCATCAACACCTATTAGATTTAAAATTGTTGGTCCAATATCTATTTGATAACCTAAATTATTATTTTTCTCTTTTGAAATCCCAGGACCTAAAATTAATAAAGGTATTTTATGTGCTATTGTAAAATATTTATAACCTAAATTCAATGGCTTATCATCTATCTTTACTTTTCTGCCTGCTTCATCTGCTGTTATAACAAAAATCGTTCTCTTAAACCATTCTGCTTTTGATGCTTCATTAAAAAATATACCTAATGCCTCATCTGTATAGTGAAATAAGTCTGTTAAATTCTCAAGCTCTTTATCATAAATCCTTTTGTGCAATCTTTCGCAATCTGAAGGTAAATCATAAGGCTCATGAATGCAAACAGTCTGAACAACAGCAAAAAATGGTTCCCCACTCTTATTTAAATATTCTACTGCTTTTTTCATTAGAACTTTTTCCGAATAACCCCAAACTTCTTTTGGAGTATCTTTTGAAAATATTAAATAGTCATATAATTTATCAAATTTATGAAAAGAACAGAAAAAACTTAAATTATCAAAATTTCCATCACCACTATAAAACCAGTAATTTTTATAATTTAACTTTTTAAATATATCAGATAATGTTACCAATGTAATATTAGGATAATTTCGTAAAACTGTGTATTCAGATGGGAAAGAGGGAATTGAAGCCATAGTTGAAACTATACCAACTCTTGTGAATCTACCTGCTGCAAAAAAATCTGTGAAAAGAATTCCACGCTCGGCTAATTTATCAAAAACCGGAGTTAAACCTAATTCACTTCCATAAACCCCTATATCAACTGCTCTAAATGATTCTAAAAGAAAAATAATTATATTCGGTTTTAATATTCTATCTTTTGAATTGAGCGCATTTTTAATTTTATAATAATATTTTGAAGGCTTTGAAATATTTCTTATAACAGGTTCTTCTATTCTACCAGATGAAGAACGAAGTAAAGGATATTCCCTTAAAGGATACTCATTACTTTTAAAACTTGTTAATAATTTCCGAACATCTTGAACTTCTGAAACAATCTTTTCTGTAGGCTTAATAACCTCATTAAGTTTTTTATATTTTTTTAAATAAACCCTTACAGAATATAAATAATGAGAGTTATAAACATTTTTAATATAAATCTTTTTTCTTAAATAATCAGTTAATGTTAATGAAATTATAATGCTTAAAACAATAAAAGGAAAATATAAAATTTTTTGATACTTTTTTAATTTTATTTCTTTTATTAAATAGTAAAAAATAAATCCGGATAAAAGTGGCAAAATAATAAATAAAAAAATTTTTGGAAAATCAGTTAAAAACGAAAAAGAAGTTCTTACAAATTCTTTGTCACCTAAAAAAGTTAAATGAACCGGTAAAATAAGTCTTTGAAAAGTTTTAACATATAAAAACGAAGAATAGTTACCAACTAAAATAATTAAAATAATTATCAAGGATATTACATATCCTAATTTTTTTAAAATAAAAATCAAAATATCAGAAATAAGAATAATGGACATAATTAAAACAAAATCATAAAGAAACCCTCTTAAAATATCTATAGAAGTTGGACTTTGGTAAGTATGCATAACTATAAAATTAGCAATTCTTAATATAATACTGCCCAAAAATAAACTTATAAATTGAAAAATATTAAATTTTATAATTTTTTTCATTTTTATAAAGTTTATCTCCGTCCCTAAAAATTTTAATAAAAAATATCTTCCATTCTATCTGTAAAACTTCGCGGTTGATTGGAATAATTTTTATCTAAATATTTTGATAATTCTTTAAACAACTCTTTCTCTTTTTGTGATAATTTTTTAGGAATCTCAACAATTACTTTTATAAGAAAATCGCCTATTCTATGAGTATTTATATTTTCAAATCCTAATCCACGCAATTTAAAAATTTTGCCTGATTGAGTTCCAGGTGGAATAGTAACTTTTACTTTTTTATTATCAATAGTCGGAACTTCAATTTCTGTTCCCAAAACAGCCTGAGTAATTGATATGGGCACTTCGCAATATACATCATCCCCCTTTCTTTCAAAGAAAGGATGTTTTTTAACATGAACAAATATATAAAGGTCACCATTAGGACCGCCATTTTTTCCTGCTTCACCCTCACCTGTTATTTTTAATTTAGTCCCATCTTCTATACCTGCTGGAATTTTAATTGAAATTCTTCTATCTTTTTTTACAACTCCGCTACCTCTGCAATTTTTACAAACATTCTTTATAATATATCCTGTTCCACCACATTTATAGCAAGTTGTAGAAATATGGAAAAATCCATGCGATTGAGTTACCTGTCCACTTCCATGACATACAGGGCAAATATCTTTTGAATATCCTGGCTCAACTCCACTACCGCCACAACGCTCGCACCTCTCATTCCGCGGCACCATTATTTCTACTTCTTTACCTTTAACAGCATCATCAAAATCAATTGTTAAATCATACCTTAAATCCGCTCCCCTTACGCCTGTCTCCCTGCGCCTCCTCCTGCCTGTCCCAAATATGTCAAATCCAAAAAAATCTTCAAAAATTGAACCACCAAACCCTAAATCTTCAAATATACTATCAAAATCTACACCTCTAAATATGTCTTCATAACTATACCTGCCATCTATACCTGAATGACCAAATCTGTCATATTGTGCTCTCTTCTCCTTGTCTGATAAAACTGCATAAGCTTCTGATATCTCTTTGAACTTCTCTTCATACTCCTTTTTCTTATCAGCAGGCGCCCTGTCAGGATGATACTGCATCGCTAACTTCCTATAAGCTTTCTTTATCTCTTCATCAGTAGCATCACGACTAACCCCTAATATTTCATAATAATCTCTTTTTTCTGCCATATCCCTTTTCTCCTTTAATTTTTATCCTCTTCCTTAACTTCACCAACGGTCTCTAAATTAACTTTTTCACTATCTTTTAAATCAGATTTCACCTTCTCCTTTGGCTTTAAAACTTTTACCTTCGCACTCCTCAATATCTTATTCCCTAATATATAACCTTTACTTAATACCTCTTTAACTACAACTTCCTCTACATTCTCATCTTCCTCTGCTATAACAACCTCCTGATAATTCGGGTCAAATTTTGAATCCTTAATCTCTATCTCTTTTAACCCAAATTCTGCAAGCAAATTTTTTAAATTATTATAAATTATCTTAACTCCATTATAAAAACTTTCAAACTGCTTTTCATTAATCTGATTCGTAAAATTTATAGCAAGCTCAAATGAATCTAAAATCGGTAACAATTTTGTAATTAAATTCTCATTAGCAAGAATTATCCTCTCTTCTCCTTCTTTTAAAACTCTTTTTCTATAATTATCAAATTCAGCTTTTATTCTCTGCGCTAATTCTTTATACTCCTCTGCCTCCTTCTTTTTCAACTCCAGTTCTTTACTCAAATTTTCAAATTTCTCCTGTAACTGCGCTTTTATCTCTTCTAACTTTTTCTTGCCTGCACCATCTTCTTTCTTTGAAACTTCTTTTTCCTCTTCTTTTAATTCTTTTTTGTATTTCTCCTCTTTCTGCTCCATAATCTTCTTTCTCCAAAAATTTTTAAATTTTTATTTCATTATTTAACAACAAAATTTTACTCTGTCAAGTATTAAATTTTAATTAAATTTTTTTAAAAAAGCTTGTCAAACTAAATTTTTTGTATTATATTATTAATAGAAAAAAATTAAAAAGGAGGGCTAAAATGGCTCAAATAAATACAAATTATAATTACCCTGTTCCACCTGAAAATGTATATGGACAAACAATTGCCGGTCCATCTGTAGAAACTAATAATACTCAACAGGCTAATAAAACCGAACAAACAACCACTACAACAGCTCAAGAAGAGACTAAAGGAAGATATGTAAATACTTATGCATAATTAAAAAGTTTTTTAAATTAAAATTCAAATTTCTAAAGAATGAAAGGAAATTTTCCGTTATAATTATAAAGTATTTAAAATTATGGCATTAAAAACTAAAATAACAACAACAAAAAAACTTGAATATGCAGAGAGAACAAAAGATTTCAAAGAAAAAATAAAAGAATTGGAAAATCAGTTAAATGCGATTTTAAAAGATATATCAAAAGGTGGTGAACTTGTAAATTATAAAAAGATTGCTGCTGCTAATTTGTATCTTAATTTAATAGCCCTTAATATTAAATTAAGTGATATAAGTCTTGAAGTCTTAGGCATAAAGAATGAAGCCTACCTTGAAAACGCCCGTAAATTATATTATAAATTGCTCGCAATTTTAGAAGAAATAGTAGAAACTCATATTGATGCTCCACTAACAGAAAATAAAGAGGCTTTAGAAACAATTTCAAAACTTGATGATTTAAAAAGATTAAAACTTATAAAAAATATTTCTGAAGCCCTTACAAACATAGAAGAAAGATTTGGACCCGATTCTAAATGGAAATGGAGTTTTGTTGATTTGGAAGCAAGAGCTGCTGTTTTGTGTAAAAATCTTATTGACTTTAAATTAATACAAGAAAAAAATGACCCAAGAATTGAAGGTTATCCTGAAAGAAATGAAACAATGAGATTTATTAAATCCTATTTAAGAAGAGCGGCTGATAGAGTTAGAGAAAAATATGAAATTGCAACTCACGATTTTGGCGAAATGAAAAAAGCAATTCAAATATTAGAAGTCCTTGCAAGAATTTCAACTGTTTTTAGCACAACTCAGGAAGAAATTGATAATTTAAGAAAAACTATTAAAACCTGGCAAGAAAAATTAGAACAGGACGAAAAATTAGAAGAAGAAAGAAAAAAAGAAAAATTAAAGAAAAAATAAATAATAAATAATTTAGTTAACTCAATAATAATTAATCTTTTTATAATTCTTTATGATTTTTAATAAATTCAGTTTCTTTAGCACACAATCCATCATTTTTTTTCTTCTAAAAGTGATAATTGTGCCTGAATATTTTTAATTTCAGATTTTTTAATATTTAACCGATATTTTTCATCAATTTTACCCTTACCTAATCTATCAATAATCATTTTATAATATTTTTCGTCAATTTCAGCTGATATATATTGTCTATTAAGTCTCTGGCATACCTCTATTTCAGACCCACTACCCCCAAAAAGAATTAAGACAATATCTCCTGGCAAAGTACACGCTTTAATTAACATTTCAGAAAGTTTTTGTGGAATCTGACAGGCATGAAATGTTTTTTCTTTACTTACATTTTTCACTAAATCAAAATAAAACCAGTCATAAGGCATTCGTCCTTTTGAGCCTTTTGCTAAATTTTGTAAAATTCGTTTATCGTTTGGATTCTGATATGGAACAGCTACATTTTCTTTATAAAATTTATTATTCTTCGTTTTTCTACAATGTAATATACTCCTATGCGCGGTAGTGAAACGTTTTGGTGAATGTCCTATATTTGTATTATAAATCCAAACATAATCTAAAACTTCATAACATACCTTGTCTAAATATTTAACTAGTAAATATGCATTTTGTTTGGGATAGTTGATTAAAAACATATTACCATCATCTTTAAGAACTCTAAGAGATTCTTTGGCTAATTCAATATACCACTCAATATATTCATCAAAAGTTTTGGTATAAGATTTATCACCATATTTTATTCCAACATTGTAATCCGGGTCACCATATACCATATCCACACTTTTATCAGGTAATTCTTTTAAAAGTTCCATTATATCTTTTAAAAAAATCTTATTTAAATAATTTTCAATATTATTTTTATTATTCATTTTCTATATCTCCATTTCCAGTATACCCTCGTATAACATTGAGCGACCTTTGTAATTCCAATAGACAATATCTTCCATAATAAACATCCATTTTACTAATTTTAAAAGCACATCTACTTTAGCACCAGTTTTAAATAAATTTTGTAAATTAGAATATTTTTTTAAAAGAGTATCAACATCATTTTCTGAACACTTGTAAATTATGGTAAGGATTTTTAATAAATTATGAAATTTCTTAGGATTTTCTTGTTTCTTACTCATAAAATCAGATATAATTTCCTTATGTGTTCCTCGGCCAAGTCCAAATTTAGGCAATACTTCTACTTTAAAATCAAAGTTCCATTTTCTTAATCCCGCTGGCCTGATAATAAAAAGCTTCTCACCAGTTGATAAATTTTCTACAGGATACCGAAATTTTATTCCGTGCCCTCTCCGTAAGCCTTCGGTTTCAATAAAAGTATTTATAACTTTTTTTACAATTTTCTCTCGTTTCATTGAACCTTTAATTTCAATAGATTTTCCAATAATTATTTCCATACTTGCTACACCTCCTTTATCATATTTTTAATAACTATATTTTAATCTACTTCTATAATCTCGCCACCTTCGGCAGTTATCTCTTTTAGATTCTTAAAATTATCAAATTTACCCCTTACCTTGATTATTTTGAAACATTTGCTATCCATCGCTTCTTTATTTAAAATATAACCACCTTCATCAAAATCTTGCTCTAATTCATATAGCTTGTTTACTCTTATATTTAAAATCTCTCCACACTTTGAACATTTTAATTTAATAAAAATAAAATCTTTATTCCCCTCTTTTAATTTTTTAAAAAATTTTTTTATAAAATTCATATTTTTAAATATAAGATCTTAATAAAATTTTTCAACTTTTGATTGACTTTAAATTTAAAAGAATTACTTTTAATTAATTAAAAAATTAAAAGGATAAAAATAAATGAAAAAAATAATTTTAATCACTTTTTTATTCCTTACAACTGTTTATGCAGCCGAAGTCCCAACAAACAAAGAGAAACCAAGAGTCGCAATTATGGATTTAAATCCTGCTGGAATCTCATCCTCTACTGCTGTGGCTCTTTCTGACATCTTACGAACTGAAATTTTTAATACAGGCTCTTTTATAGTATTAGAAAGGGCACAAATAAATGAAGTTTTAAAAGAACAGGAATTTCAACTTTCGGGTTGCACAGAAACAGAATGCGCTATTCAAATTGGTCAATTGCTTTCAGCTCATAAAGTCCTTGTTGGAACAGTTAGTAGAATTGGTAATTCATTTGTAATAAATGCTCGCATAGTAGATATTAGTAAAGGAGCATTAGAATTTGCTGATAAATATGTTGCTTCTTCAGAAGAAGAATTAATATATGGTTGTGAATGGTTTGCAAAAAAACTTGCAGCAAAAATGCAAGGTAAAAAATTTGAAGAACCCGTTCCTTCTTATAAAGTTAAAAAAGGTGAACAGACCCAGACCCCGATTACTCAAAAAGAACCAACTAAACTACACGGAACATTACATATCTGGGGAGGATACGGAAATAATGGCTCTATTGATTTAAAATTTTTTAATACATTTGCTACAAAAACAAAAGATGAACTCGGACTTTTGGGAACTTTTCCAGATTATTTTAATTCTTTTGAATGGAGTGATATTAAGTCAACTAAATTTACGCCTTTTGGAATTTCACTTTTCTGGGATGCAGGACCTTCTTGCACATTTGCTAAATTGGGAAACGAAATTTTTTACACTAAATTTAAAATTGCTAAACAAACTACAAAAGCAGTTTATAATGAAGCAGATGAAATACCATTTGAATTTACAACTGAAGATTATTTTAATGTAGGAACTTTTTATAATGGATTAGATATTCTTTTAGGCAGCGAAATAGCAAATTTTATTACTCCTTATTTTATTTTAAGCGGTGGTTTAACTTTTAATTCGTATGAAGGAAAAACAATAAAAGGATACACACGAGGAAGTTATTTTACAGCGCCTTCAGAAGATTCTGTATTGGGATTTGGTTATTTTATTTCCTTTGGGTTTCAATTAAATTTTACAAAAGTATTTGGAATTTTCTTTGAAGGAAGATATTTTGGAAATTGGTTTGCTTTTACGAGAAATATTGAATATGAAGATGATAGCTACACTATTACTGCTCCAATGTTTATTGGTGGATTAAGTTTTAGCTTTTAATATAAAAATTTATTCTTCAATCTTTTCAACAAAAATATCTTGAAGTTTTAATTTTATTTTAACTTCTTCTTTTAATTTTTCAGCCTCTTCTTTTGTTTTAAATTTACCAATATAGGTTCTATAAAATCTCTCATTTCCAACAATCGCACTTTTCATAAAAGCATCATAGCCTTGAATTTTAAGTCTTATTCTAAAATCATTTGCAAATCTTTTCTCTTTTACAGAAGATACTCTAACAGAATAAAATACTTCTTTTGAAACTTTTTTTTGAGGTGTTTCAAATATTTTTTTAACATTTAATTTATCAAAAATTGTCTTATTCTCCTCTATAAATTTTATCTGCTTATAAGCAATTTCATATTCAGGCGAACCAGGATACTCTTTTAAAATATTTTTATAAAAATTGTAAGCATTCTCATAATCTTTTAATTTCATATAACAATTAGCAAGTCCCAGATAAATTGAGGGAATATAATTTTTTTCAGACTCTTTTAAAGCAGAATTAAAAATATCAATTGCATCTTTATAGTTTCCCATCTCATATAAAGCATTACCTTTGTTTAAAAAAGAGAGAAAATAAAATTTATCTTTCTTTTTCTCATTTAAAACTTTATCAAAATATTTAATAGAAACTTCATAATCATTTTTTAAAAGATGAACAATTCCAAGCCAATAATTTGAGCCGTAGATAAAATAACTTTTTGGATATCTATTTTGCAAATTCTCAAATGTATTTATCGCCTCGGTATAATTATTATGAAGAAAATATAACTTGCCCAATCTATACAAAGCTTCGTCAGATTTTTCATATTCTGGAAATTTTAAAGTAAGCTCTTTAAAGTATATAACCGCAGAATAATAATCTTCTTCTAAAATAGCAATATAATAATAAACATCAGGAAGATAATAAGTTCCAGGATATTTTTTAAGAAAATTTTTAAATTCATTTAATGCTTTCTTATATTCACCTTTTTTATAAATTGAAACTAAATTTTCAAATTCTTTTTTTTCTAAATAAGTTTGAGAGTATAAAATTGAGATTATAAAAACAAAAAAAAATATTTTAATGAACTTCATCTTTTTTTGGAATCTGTTTTCTCTTTTTTAAAATTATTTTAAAAAGCAAAATAAAACTAAAAATAAAACCAACTAAAAACGAAATTAGTGCAAAAAGAAATAAAGGAATTTCAATTTTTTTAAAAATTAAATTCAATTCAATTGGTTTATTATTAACAGCAATGAAAATAGTAAAAAGCAGAAGTAAAATAAGATAAAACAAAAATTTATAAATCATACTAATAATTCTCCTATTAAAGTTATGCCTTTATAATCTACAATTTTTGCCTTATAAAAGTTTCCTATTTTTAAATTTTCATTTTTTAAAATTACAGTTCTATTCAATTCATCCCTGCCCAAAATCTGTTCAGAATTTCTTTTACTTATCATTTCAATCAAAATATTTCTTTCTTTACCAATATGCTTTTTAATATTCTCTTTTTCAATTCTATTTTGAATTTCAATTAAAGTTTTAAGTCTTTCATTTTTTACTTCTTCTGAAATTTTATTTTCAAATGAATATGATGCTGTATAATTTCTATCAGAATATTTAAACATAAATGCTTCATCAAATTTTATTTTTTCAGCTATTTCAATTGTTTTCAAAAAATCTTCTTCTGTTTCAGAAGGAAAACCAACCAAAAAATCTGTGCTTATAGCAAAATCTATTTTGTATGATTTTATCTTTTCAATAATTCTTAAATAATGTTCAACTGTATATTTACGATTCATAAGTTTTAAAATTCTATCAGAACCGGATTGAATAGGTAGGTGAAACCATTTGGAAACTTTTTCTAAATTACAAACAGCATCAATAATTTCATCATTAAAATCTTTTGGATGAGATGTTAAAAATTTTATTCTTTTTATACCATCAATATTATGAATTTTATATAGAAGTTCAGCAAAACCTATTTCGTTATTATCTTTGCCGTAAGAATTTACATTTTGTCCAAGCAAGAACAATTCAACAACACCTTCATCTGCCAATCTTTTTGCATCTTCAATAATTTCTTTACTCCTCCTACTTATCTGAGGTCCTCTTAAATATGGAACAATGCAATATGAACAAAAATTATTACAACCAACAGTTATATCTATATAAGCCTGAAAAGGCAATTCCCTATTTCTTACCGGTTTTAGAAATTTATATTGGTCAAAATCTGTATTAATATATTTTTCTTTTCCATTTGTTATTATCTTTGGAATTTCTGAAATTTTATAAGTTCCGAGAACAAAATCAGCTTTTATTTTTTCTTTTTGATTTTGGGCAAAACAGCCTGTAACAATAATTTTTAAATTTTTATTCTTTTTTTTTAAAGAATTTAAAATATTTATTCTATTGAAAACCTTATCTTCAGCATGCTTTCTAACAGAGCAGGCATTTACTATTATTAAATCAGCAATTTCTGGTTTGTAAACTTCTTTCATTCCAATTTTTTCAAGTTCTTTTGTTAATTGGTCAGACAAAGCAAAGTTCATCTGACATCCATAGGTTTCTATGTAATATCTATTTTTCATAAATAATCATTTTTCATTAAAAAATTTTTGACATAATCAGAAACAGCATCTTCAAGTTCTGTAAATTCTTCTTTATAGCCTATTTTTCTCAATTTTGTTAAATCAGCCTCTGTCCAATATTGATATTTATCCTGAATCTCAACAGGCATAGGAATGTATTCAACATTAAATGGTTTTTCCATTGCGTTAAAAACAGCCCTTGCTAAATCATTAAAACTTCTTGCTTTACCAGAACCAACATTGTAAATTCCATTTTTGTCTTTATTTTCAAAAAAGAAATGAATAACACGAATAACATCTTTAATATAAACAAAATCTCTTTTTTGTTCACCATCCTCAATTCCATCTTTATGAGATTTAAACAATTTTAATTTTCCTGTATTTTTAATTTGTGAAAAAGCTTTACAAACAACACTCATCATATCTTGTTTGTGATATTCATTAGGACCAAAGACATTAAAAAATTTTAAGCCAACAACTTTTCTATTAAGATTATGTTTCAAAATCCATAGGTCAAAAAGATGTTTTGAAAATCCGTATATATTTAAGGGTTTCAATTTTAAAGTTATTTCATCAGCATCAGAAAAGCCAAATTCACCAGCTCCGTATGTTGCACCAGAACTTGCATATATAAAACGAATTCTATTTTTTACACTATATTTTGCTAATTCTTTAGAATATTCATAATTATTTTTCATCATATAATCAGCATTAAATTCAGTTGTGCTACTACAGGCTCCCATATGAATTATATATTCTATTTTTGGTAATTTATTCTCTTTTAATAATTTAATAAAATCATCTTTATGAATGTAATCTTCAAATTTTTTATTTCTTAAATTTTTCCATTTATCAGAAGTTGAAAGTCTATCAACTATAATTATATTATCGTATCCCATTTTATTTAGATACCAGACATAGGCACTTCCTATAAATCCTGCTCCACCTGTTACTACAATCATTTTTATTAACTCCTATTTTTTAAATTTTATATTACACTTCGTTCTCAAGTAGGTTACCCTTAATGGTGACCTACTGAAGATTAAAAATTAAATTGTAAATTTGATTATATAAAATTTTTACTTAGAAGTCAACCATTGAAGAGTTAAAGAATTACTATGAATAAAACTTATTTTAGAGTAAAAAATTATCCAAGAAAAGTTTTTACTTTCTGGCTGCGATTTGGATGTTTAAGTTTTTTTATTGCTTTTTTTTCTATTTGCCTAATTCTCTCTTTTGAGAGTCCAAATTTTTTGCCTATCTTCTCTAAAGACATCCTTTTGTGATTATTAATTCCATATCTGAGATTAACTATAATCCTTTCGGTTTCAGTTAAACTATTTAAAGCTTCGTTTAAACTTTCAACTAAAGAGCTTGTCATAACATTGTCATCAGGTTTTGGAGCTGATTTATCAGAGATAATATCAGAAAGAACACTTGAATCGTCATTTCCTATAGGGTTTTCAAGTGATATATAACCTTGAGCAGCATTTAAAAGAGTGCTTACCTCTTCATTCTCCATATCAAGATGGTCAGCAATTTCAGCGGCTGATGGCGTTCTTTTTAATTTGGCTGTTAACTTATTTATACTCTCTTCAATTTTTCTAATATCAGTTGTGCGATTAAGCGGTAAACGAATCAAACGGGATTTCTCAGCAATTGCCTTTAAAATTGATTGCCTTATCCACCATACTGCATATGAAATAAAATGGTAACCTTTCCTGTAATCAAATTTATCAGCTGCTATTATTAAACCTAAATTACCTTCGTTAATTAAGTCTATTAAAGAGATACCAGAAACTTGATACTTCTTTGCTATACTTACAACAAACCTTAAATTTGCTTCTACCAATTTTTGTTTTGCTTCTTCATCTCCTTTCATAGCACGCTTGGCTAATTCCTCTTCTTCCTCTCTACTCAATAAAGGAATCTTGTTTATCTCTTTTAAATATAATGATAATATATCCTCAGATATTGGTTCTTTTATCTTTATTTTATAATCCTCCTGTTTTTTGTTTATCATAATCACCACCACTCCTTTAATTTTTTAAAATTTTCTCATTTTATTAGTTAGACTTATTTTTTAGATTAAAGTTTCAAAAAATTTTTAAAATATTGGGGTTCTATTTAATCTACCAAGTGGAGACCTTATTGAAATACCTTCAATACTGAAACTTTCTTTAAAAGCTCCATCAATCAAAATTCTAACTTTATCAACTGATTCAAACTGGGTAGCGGTATAAACAATCTGATATAATCTTGCATTTATAGTAGAGACTCCAACTCCAAGTTCAACAGCAGAATTAAAATTAAGATATGCTATTCCATCTTTAACATAAGCATCTAACAATTTAACATTAGCTGGGAACATACTTCTTATGCCTTCCCTATATTCTTCCTCTGTAGGTCCTTTTAAAAGATAATTTATAGCATCTTTTAATGGCGTATCTGTCTTGGGTATAATCCTCTCAACTTCTACTAATTTCAATTTATCCTCATTTTCAATATATTTTGTAAAATAAAGTTTTATTCTAATTTTAGAGTTTTCATAACTCCCCGTAAATTTATATTTATTATCTTCTTTTAAAATTCCCTCTTTATATTTTTTCCCCTTAAACTCTTCTTTCTTTTCCTCTTTTAAAATTTCTTCGCTATTTTTTTTCCCCTTAAACTCTTCTTTCTTTTCCTCTTTTAAAATTTCTTCGCTATTTTTTTTCCCCTTAAACTCTTCTTTCTTTTCCTCTTTTAAAATTTCTTCGCCATATTTTTTTTCCTTAAGCTCTTCTTTTTTTTCTTTTTTTAAAGTTTTTTCACTTTTTAAAAAATTTTTATTTTGTATATACTTATCAAATTTTTCTCTATTTAACAAAATTAAAATTAAAGCTGTAAGAAAAATTATAATCCAGAATAATAGCCAGACACCGCAGCCTGTTCTTCTTGCCATATTATTTTTTCTCCTTCATTAATGACTTTTGTAATTGCATAATTTGAATTACCTGAAATGAAGTTGCATAACCTTTTTCAATTAAAATTCTACCTAATGGTTTTATAATTCCTTTCTCGGCTGATTCTTTTTGAATCTTTAAGCAATCTTCAAGTTGCGCTTTAGTTATAATACCTGCCTGATAAAAAAGTTCTCCTAATCTATATTCCTGACTTTTTTCTTTCTCACCTTTAATCTTCTCAATCTCTTTTTTATAATGTTGAACCAGTTTAGTTAATCTCACAATCTGTTTATTAGCACTATTTAACCTTTCAATTACCATTTTTAAAATATTAAAACCAATTTCAGGATTTGATAATATTATTTTATCAATATAATCACCTGGCACAACAATCACTTCTGAATCTTTTGAAAATTTTAAGGTAGCACTTCTAGGTTGTTTTAATAAAGGAGCAGCCTCACCAACAATTGCTCCTTGCTCTGAAATAATATCTATAAGTTGGTCATCTACATAAACTTCTATCTCGCCATCTTGGAGAATATATAAGTTGTTACCTTTCTCTCCCTGCTTAAATAAATATTCTCCAGCTTTATATTTTTTTCTTTCTATAATTTGAAGAGTTTGCGAATTTATAACTTCACTCATATTTTAAAATATTCAAAATACTATTGAGATTTATTTCGGCACAAACAACGGGCATATTTATGTCCCATTTTAACAATATTTCAGGATGAATTTCACCAATAATACCTATTATCTGATTATTACAAATAATTTCAGCACTTCTGCCAGGAATAAGAAATTTAAAATCTCTTTCCTCTTTTTTAAAATTATCTAATCCAATGTAATAAAAAATTGTGTTTATATAAGACTCCATCTCTGAAAAATTCGCATTTGAATTTGCTGATAGTAAACCTAAATTAAGTAATGTTTTAGTTCCATAATTTTCATTCTCATCTTTTACAACAATTTCACCGACTTCAAAAATTCTATGAGGATACTCTGCTTTTGCGCTTCTCTGCTCAACTTCAAGCAAAGATGGAATTATGCTGTTTCTTAAAAGATTATAACTCTCACTCATAGGATTTAATATCTCAACAGCAGTTCCTTCTTCTTTACTCATTTTATAATAAATATTCTCCTTTGAATTTAATATATTTGAAATAATCTCTTGAAATCCTACTCCTATAACAATGCTGCGAACTTTATCTGAAAAAATTTCTAAATCATTTAACTGTCCAACTGTAAATTCTTTTGGCATTTCAGGTTCAATATTTGAATAACCATAAGCTATTAAAAAATCTTCAGCTATATCAACAGGATGCATTATATCCTGTCTGTAATTTGGAATAGAAACTTTAATTCTATTTATTTTCTTTTTTGAGCTCAAAATCTGTAATTTATAAAATCCCATCTTTTTTAAATTTTCAATAACTAATTTTGAATTAACTTTCTCACCAATTAACTTTTCTATATCATCATTTGAAACTTCTATACTTTCATTAAAATCAAATGGTGTTATAATTCTTTGACCAAAATCTGTTTCATAAGGATAAACTATTTCTAAATTTACTATTTCAGCGCCAATATCATTTAAATCGCAAGCAAAAATATTTGAAACTAATAAAAGATTCCTTAAGTTAGTGCCTGTCATCTCTATAAATATTTCATCGTCACCAATTTCCACTTCACCTATTTCTCTGCTATTTATAATAGGTGGAAACGATAAAACTTCATTCTTACTATCAACTATCAATGGAAAATATTCAAATTCTTTTACAATACTACCGTATTCAATTCCTTTTGGATGTTTTTCAATTATTTCGGACAAATCTATCTTATTATCAAAGCCAAGTGGAGTAAATTTATATTCATAAGGTTTAACAGCCTTGAAATAAACTGGAAACTTTATTCTTTTTGATTTATATATTCCTATTGCTATATCTTTCCTTTTTCTTCCGTAATTTTCAGAAAAACGTTCCTGTTTATTTATAAGTTCTTTCAAAAGTTTTTCGTCTATATTTATATTTTTTGCTATAAAAGCTGTTATATAAGGTCTTATATTTTTAAGTTTTTTATCAACAATAATTTGGGCAAATGGTTTATTTTTAAAAAAAGAATAATTATATTTTTTTTTCTTTAAAAAAGTATTTATATGTCTTGCCAGACCTTCGGTTGACCATAAATCAGGTCTATTCGTATCATTAAATTCAATTTTATAAATTGAATTATCAATTATTTCTTTTAATTCAGCCTTTGCTGTTTCAAGCAATTTTTCAAAATCTTCGTCATTAAGTTTTTCAAGTAATAAATTATTAAGTTTTTCTTTATCTATTTCAACTTTAGGCATAATTAAATTCCATCCTTGCGTTTCGTAAGAATTGTAAATCTCTTGAAAATAATTCTCTTATATCATTTATTTTTAAAGCCATCATAGCCATTCTATCAACACCAAGTCCCCAGGCAAGCACAGGGGTTTTAACTCCAAGCGGAATTGTAACTTCCGGTCTAAAGATTCCTGCACCACCAAGTTCATACCAACCAATTTTCGGATGCTTTATATGAAGTTCAACAGAAGGTTCAGTAAAAGGAAAATAAGCAGGGGTAAATTTTATTTCATCTGCCTTTGCTATCTCTTTTGCAAAAAGAGTTAAAAGTCCTAAAAGATTCTTAAAATTAACATTTTCACCTAATACAATTCCTTCAACCTGGTAAAAATCAGCAAGATGAGTTGCATCAACTTTATCATATCTGAAACAACGAGCAATTGCAAAATATTTACCAGGAATATCAGGTTTTGAAGCCAACATCCTTGCTGAAAGAACTGTTCCCTGACTCCTTAAAATCAATCTTTTAGATTTTTCTTTGTCAAATTCATATCTCCAACCTTTTGATAAAATATTTGAATCGCCTTTATGTGTTTTGGCTACATTAGTAAAAAATGGTTCTTCTATATTTTTTGCATACTTTGGTTCTTTAACAAAATATACATCATGAATATCTCTTGCCGGATGAGTTTGAGGCATATATAAAGCATCCATATTCCAGAATTCAGTTTCAACTATGCTTCCACTCATCTGCTTGAAACCCAATGAAATAAATTTCATTTTTAAAAAATCTAAGAATTCTCTATAAGGATGTTTAATTCCAATAATTATATGTGGCGCCGGAATCTTTAAATTGTACCTTCTAAATTTCTTTCCAATCCAGTTTCGCTCTTTTAACATTTCAGGAGTAAGCTGCGAAATCTCATCGCCACTTAATCCCATCTCATAAAGAGATTTTTTTATATTCTCTCCAAAATCAGTTAAAATGTAATTTATAAATTCCCTCTCTTTTACTTTTATCAAATTTTTATGAAATGAATTTTTATCAATTAGATTTAAATATTTAAAATCTGCTTCGCTAATTTCATCTTCTTTTATAACTTCTTTTTCATTAAATTTTTTAATAAAATTCTCTAAAAAATTATAATAATCAATATTTTTCAATTCACCTAATTTTACTTTCCCACTAGAAATTTGAATAAGTTCACCGCTTGCTTTCATTCCACCTATAACAGAACCTATATCTCTTTTATCATAACCTTCAATTTTCATTAAGTCAGAAATTAAAAACTCATCTGCATTTTTTAGTTTTTCTATTATAACTTTCTCTAATATAGATTTTTTAAGATATTCAAAGCCTTTCTCTGTCAATTTATATGTTTTAATTCTATGCTTTGATTTCTCAATTATAATTTTTTTTGTTAATAACCAGTCAATTCCTCTTCTGATTTGACCCTCGTTTAAATCAGTATTACTCAAAAGCCATTCTATGTTAAATTCTGTTTTAGGTAAAACTTTATTTATTATCTTTATCTCAATTGGATGTAACGAATTTATAATATCATTAAGTTCCATAAAATAAATTTTATAATATTAAAATTTTTAATTAGTGTCAATTAAATTATAATATAATTTTTAAGCAAATTTGTCAATAATTTTTATTTTAAAAGAACATTGGCGATATATTTTTATAGTTGACAATTTATATTATAAAAGATATATTGCATTTAAAAGGAATGCTTATACAAAAAGAATATTTTGACGAAGCGTGGAAAGAAGCAATTGAAATTTATTTTGAGCCATTTATGAAATTATTATTTCCAGATATACATAAAGATATAAATTTTAGTAAAGGATACCAATTTTTAGACAAAGAACTTGAAAAAGTATTAAAAGAAAGTTTAACAGGTAAATTACGGGCGGATAAATTAGTAAAAGTTTATTTAAAAAATGGAAGAGAGCAATATATATTGATACATATAGAAATCCAAGGAAGGAAAGAAAAAGAGTTTGAACAGAGAATGTATGTATATAATTACCGAATATATGATAGGTATAGGATAGATGTAGTAAGTTTGGCAGTTTTGGCTGATGGGAATAAGAATTTTAGGCCAAGTAAATATGAAGTAAAATATTGGGGATTTACACATATTTTTGAGTTTCCAACAGTAAAATTATTAGATTATGATGAAAAAGAACTTGAAACAAGTGATAACATATTTGCTATAATAGTATTAGCAAATTTAAAAAGCTTAAAGACTAAAAATAAGATAGACGAAAGGTTATTAGTTAAAAAAAGTCTAATAAAGCAACTGTATGATAAAGGACTTACCAAAGATGAAATAATAAATTTATATCGTTTTATAGATTGGGTAATAAGTTTACCCAAGGAAATAGAGGAAACATTATATGAAGAGATAAAAGAATATGAAAAGGAGGTGATTAAGATGCCATATTTATCAACAGCGGAACGTATCGGGATGGAAAAAGGGATGGAAAAAGGAATTGAAAAAGGAATTGAAAAAGCAAAGCAAGATGATTTAATTGCGCTTTTAGAAGCGAAATTTGGAAAACTCACAGCAAAGGAAAAAGAAAAAATTAAAAATTGTAAGGATGTAAAAAAGTTAAATTCTGCTATTCTCAAAGTAATTAAATTAAATTCAAAAGAAAAAATTTTAAAATTATTATAGAGAATATTTATTAAAGTTTAGCTCCGTCCCTAACAATACCTAACAACCGAACAACGCTCTTGAAGTCATAGAAACTGCTAAAATATAGTATTTAGGAAATTTTTCTTTTCTGCCTCTTCTAACAGCAGGCAGATTCTTTTTCTCATATTCAATCCAAAATTCTTTTGCTAATTTTAATACAATTTTAGGAGTAACATAACATCTTCTCATTCCTGCCCCCCTATTTTTATCAAAATTTTAATATGAATTTAATAATAAAAAAAACTATTTTTCAACTGAATTTTAGAATACCCCAAAAACTTTTTGACAATATATTTTAAATTATTAAAATTTATTTTTTTATGAATAACAGAATTGATTTAACTGAAGATAAAATCTCTACTCTAATTTTCAAACTTGCAATTCCAATAATATTTACAAATATATTTTCAATGCTATTTGAAATAGTTGATGCGATTTTTATTGGTAAAATAAATTCCGAAGCTCTTGCTGGTATTTCTATAGCGGGTTCAATTCATTTTTTTATATCAACATTTATGGCTGGTATAGGAATTGGAACAGTTGCACTTGTTTCAAGATATTGTGGTGCAAAAAAATACGAAAATGCTAACGAAGTTTCAATGCAAGCTTTTATAATTGGATTATTTTTAGGAATTTTAATATCAATTTTTGGATTTATTTTTTCAGCTGACCTTTTAAAAATAATGGGTGCCAAAGATAAAGTTTTTAATTACGCTCTACCTTATAACAAAATTTTATTTTCAGGCGCATTTCTTATGCCTTTACTATTTTTAGGCTCTGCTATACTTCGCGGCTCAGGCGATACTAAAACTCCAATGTATTTTTCTTTAATGGCTACTTTTTTAAATATATTCTTAGACTGGACTTTAATTTTCGGAAAATTGGGATTCCCAAGATTGGAAGTAAAAGGAGCAGCAATTGCAACTATAATTTCAAGAGGATTGGCAAGTATCCTTCTAATTTTTATATTAACTTTGGGGAAACATAATATTCACCTTAATTTAAAAAAAATTAAAATCTCATTTGATATAATTAAAAAAATATTTTCAATCGGTATTATGGCTTCAATACAAATGTTTGTGAGAAGTTCTTCTTCGTTATTTTTAGTAAAATTATCAACTCTTTTTGGAACCCCTGTTATTGCATCTTACGGAATAGGTGGAAAAGTTTATCAAATATTTTTATTACCAGGATTCGGCTTTGCAGATGCATCTGCTACAATGGTTGGTCATAACCTCGGCGCAAATTCTATTAAAAG
>Ga0308390_1000693_pt1 | contig 23159 bp, 25 predicted proteins | sample Hotspr2Sample149_FD_202358 | JGI IMG/M metagenome (GOLD analysis project Ga0308390, IMG submission 202358) | Hot spring phototrophic mat microbial communities from Mushroom Spring, Yellowstone National Park, Wyoming, United States - 20040719_149 ...
ATATTAAAAAAGGTAAAGTAAAAGAATTGAAAATTGTATTAAAAACTGATGTTTCAGGCTCAGCAGAAGCTTTAAAGGCTAACTTAGAAAAAATTAAAACAGATGAAGCCTGCGTGAAAGTTATTCACTGGGGAACTTCTGATATAAACGAAACTGATGTTATGCTCGCTTCAGCTTCAAACGCTATTATAATCGGATTTAATGTAAAATATAATAAAAAAGTTGAAGAATTAATTAAAAAAGAAAAAGTAAATGTCAGAATCTATAAAATAATATATGATATAATTGACGATGTTAAAAAAGCTTTAGAAGGATTACTTGAACCATTAGTAAAAGAAGAAGGCAGAGGATTTGCTGAAATAAAAAAGATATTTAAAATATCTAAAGTTGGCATAGTTTTAGGATGTGTAGTAACTCAAGGAAAAGTTATGCTAAATGACCTCGCAAAAGTTATAAGAAATGATGAAATCATTCATACAGGAAAAATAGTTTCTCTAAAAAGATTTAAAGACGATGTTAAAGAAGTCCAAGAAGGTATGGAATGCGGTATAATGATTAATCCAGAATTTAACGACTACAAAGAAGGCGATTTGATTGAAGCTTATAATATCATAAAATTACCTAAAACTATATAATTAAATGTTTGTCGGTATCTGTAAAATTTGGCTTTATTTTCCGAATACTAATTCGCTTAAAATGAAAAGACAAAATTTAAATTCTTTAAAAGAAAAATTAAAAAATAAATTCAATATATCAATATCAGAAATTGATTTTCAGAATTATTGGCAAAGAGCTATTCTGGGGATATCAATGATAAATGGGAATAAAAAAATAATAGACAAAACTTTTTCAAATATTATATTTGAAATTGAAAAATTTGGCGAGTGCCTAATAAGTGATTATGAAATTGAATTTATAAATATTGGAAACGTTCATAATGATGATAAATATTTTATGGAAAAATTTAAAGGAGAAAATTTAACAAATGAAGAAATATCGTAAAGAAAAAATAGAAAAACTTTTAAAGCGTGAACTTTCAAATATAATCTTCAAAGATTTAAAAGACCCAAGAATTAAAAATATGGTAAATATAAACGAAGTTGAACTTACCGCTGATTTAAAAATCGCCAAAATCTATGTCAGTATATTCGGTGACGCAGAAGAATCAGAAAGAAAAAAAGAATTTGAAGTTCTATCATCAGCATCAAATTTCTTAAAATTTAAATTATCTAAAAATTTAAAATTACAATATACTCCACAACTTCAACTAATTTATGATACAAGTGTTGAAAGAGGCGTCAGAATAATTGAAAAATTGGAGAGATTAAAAAATGAATTCAATAGATGAAAAGGATTTTAAAAAAGTTTGGGATGTAATAAAAACTAATAAAAGTTTTCTTCTAACCGCTCATATAAATATTGATGCTGATGCTCTTTGCAGCTTACTTGCACTGGCTTACCCTCTTACAAAATTTAAAAAAAATTATAATATAGTTCTTGCTGAAAGTTTACCATCAAAATTGGATTTTATAATAAAAAAGCATTATAAAATAATTATCCCTGAATTCATATATGTACCAGAATCTGTTGACCTTTTAACACAATTAAAAGAAAATTATTTCCCTGATGTTATAATAATTGTTGATTGTGGTGGCAAAGAAAGATTGGGAAATTTTTCAAAACATTTTAACAAAGCTAAAACAATCTTAAACATTGACCATCACCCAGGAAATAGACACATTGAATCATCATTAAATTTAATTGACACAAATGCTTCCGCAACTTCTGAAATTATTTATGAATTATTTAGAATAAACAATTTTGAAATTACAAAAGAAATAGCAGAATTACTCTATACTGGAATTTGTGTTGATACAAGATTTTTTACACAGGCGAATACTACAGCAAAAACATTAAAAATTGCAGCTGATTTAATTGAAAAGGGCGCTGAGCCCGAAAATATCGCAAATAATTTGCAATTAACTTCTTTTAATACATTAAAAGTCTTTGGAAAAATTTTAAATAGATTAGAAAAAGATTTTAACGGTAAACTCGTTTATAGTTTTGTAACAAATGAAGAACTAAAAGAATGTAATAACAACATAGAAGGCGCAGTTGAACTTTTAAGAAATATTGATACAGCAGTTGTATCATTGTTATTCAAAGAACTTGATAAAAACAAGATAAAAATAAGTATGCGAGGAAAAAATAATTTTAATGTCCTTGAAATAGCTTATAAATTTAATGGCGGCGGTCACTTGCAAGCAGCAGGTTGCACTATAAACGATACTCTTAAAAATGCTATTAAAATAATTTTAAATGAATTCAAAGAAAAATTATCTTAAATAAAATAACTCCCTTTATGATTATAAAAAAAAATTTAAACTTTAAAAACTTAAAAAATAAAAAAGTTAATATATCAATCGGAGCATTTGAATCTTTACATAGAGGACATTTAAAAATAATTAAAAATTTAATAAACGAATCAAAAAAAGATAAAGCACTCTCCACAGTTATTACATTCAAAAATAAAATTTTGAAAAATTATAAAGAAATTATCTTGCCATTATCAGAAAGAATAAACTCTTTTAAAAAATTAGGTATTGATATTTTGGTACTTTTAGATTTAAAAAAAATTAAAAATTTGAGTGCTGAAAAATTCCTAAAAAAAATTTCTTCAATTTTTATAATTAATAAATTTATAATTGGTAAAGACTTTAAATTCGGAAAAAATAGGTACGGCGATGCCCAGTTTATAAAAAAAAATAATTTTAAAGTTAAAATTATAAAACTTCTATTCTATAATGGCGAAAAAATAAGCACCAGTAAAATTAAAGAACTTATTAAATCAGGTGAAATTGAAAAAGCAAATAAATTACTCGGCTACGATTATTCTATAAAAGGTAAAGTTATTCACGGTGAAAAATTGGGAAGTAAAATAGGATTCCCAACAATAAATTTAAAATTAACTCATAAAAATCAACTTTTACCCGGAAATGGAGTTTATCTCTCATTTGTAAAAATTAATAACAAAATTTATCCTGCAATGACTTATATAGGCAAAAAATATGTTGGAAAATTAAAAAATAAATATATTATTGAATCACATATTTTAAATTTTAATAAAAATATCTATTACAAAAAAGTTGAAATTTTTTTTAAAAAAAAGTTGAGAAATGAAATTAAATTTAGTAATATAGAAGAGTTGAAAAATGAACTTAAAAATGATAAAATAAAACTTATAGCGGAGGTAAAAAAGTATGGCACTAACAAAATTGTTAAAGAAAGAGATTATTAACAAATTTAGACTTTCACCAAATGATACGGGTTCGCCCGAAGCTCAAATAGCTTTATTGACAGAAAGAATAAATAAACTTAGCGAACACTTGCAAAAGCATAAACACGATACCAATTCCCAAGTCGGACTTCTGAGAATGGTAGGACAAAGAAAAAGATTATTAGAATACCTTTCAAAAAAAAGCCCGGAAAGATATAAAAAACTTATTGAAAGACTCGGATTAAGAAAATAATGAAAAGTAATTCAAAAAATCAGGAGGTAAAACTTATGGCAGGTGTTCCTAAGGCAGTTGTTGAAACTTTAAAAAATATTATTTTGCCTGAATTTCAAGAGCTAAGAAAAGGAATTACAAGCGTTGAAACCAAAATTGAAGGATTAAAAGGTGAATTTCAAGGATTAAAAGGCGAATTCCAGGGTTTAAAAGGCGAATTCCAGGGTTTAAGAGATAAAGTAGATGGTATAAATGCAAAAGTAGATGGATTAGCAGAAGGTTTAAAAAGTGAATTTAATGGTCTAAAAAGCGAATTCCAAGGCTTGAGAGACAAGGTAGATGGTATAAATGCAAAAGTGGATGGATTAGCAGAAGGTTTAAAAAGCGAATTCAACGGTTTAAAAAGTGAATTCCAAAGTTTAAGAGACAAAGTAGATGGTATAAACTCAAAATTTGATGGAATGTTTGAAGGTTTGAAAAGCGAATTCCACAGCCTTAGAGATAAAGTTGAATCTTTAAATTCCCAAAATGAATTAATAAGGGTATTAACTGAAGAGTTAAAAAGGAGATTAATATAAAGAAAATTGAAACAATGGCTAAATATATCCAGAAATTTCCTAAAAAGGTTTTGGTTGGAGTTCCTGCGAAAGCAGGGGGTTATAATATTATTAAATTTGCAAGATTCTTTTCAAAATCCAACCATCAAACGCCTATCGGTTTATTTTTTAGGAAATTTCTGAAATATATCAAAATTTTAAACTATTTAAAAATAGAGGGGGAAAGATATGATTTCAACTGTTAAATTAAAATTGTGGGATACTGAACTTATATTAGAGACAGGAGAAATTGCAAAACAGGCGAATGGTGCCGTTATAATAAAATACGGCGATACTTCCTTGCTTTCAGCTGTTACAATGTCAGATGAGCCTGTCGCTGATATAGATTACTTTCCTCTGGTTGTAAATTATCAGGAAAGAATATATGCAGCAGGAAAAATTCCGGGTGGATTTATAAAAAGAGAAGGAAAACCAACTGACAAAGAAATACTTATTTCACGATTAATTGATAGACCAATAAGACCTTTGTTTCAAAAAGGATTTAGAAATGAAGTCCAAATTTTAACTACAATTATATCATCTGACCAGATAAACCCACCAGATGTTTTCGCTATTATCGTATCTTCCGCTGCTTTACTTATCTCTGATATACCATTTGAAAATCCAGTCGGCGCAGTTAGAATAGGTAAAATTGATGACCAATTTATAGTAAATCCAACTTACTCTGAATTGGAAAAAAGTTCATTAGATTTAGTAATCGCAGGAACAAAAAAAGGTATAACTATGATTGAAGGAAATGCAAAAGAATTGTCAGAAGACGAAATGCTTAAAGCTTGTCAATTCGCTTATGATTATATATTAGAAATTGCTAAACTACAGGAAAATTTATTAAATTCATTGGGAGAAAATCGTAAAAAAAAGATTACTCCTAAACTTTTTATACCAGAAGAATCAATGAAAGAAAAAATTTTAAATTATATAGAAAAACCATTAAACGAAATATTAAATTCAGTTTATGATAAAAAAGAAAGAAAAATAAAATTAAAAAATTTAAAAGAAGAAGTTATAGAAAAATTCAAAAATGAGTTCACAGATATTGATGAAACTAATTTTAAAATATATGTAAATGAAATAATAGAAGAAAAATCAAGAGAAATTGTCCGAAAAATGATACTAACTGAAAAAAGAAGAATAGATGGTAGAAAACTAAATGAGATAAGACCAATAAGTTGCAAAGTTGGTATATTCCCACGAACCCATGGTTCTGCCCTTTTTACAAGAGGTCAAACCCAAAGTTTATGCATTACTACCCTCGGAAGTATGGAAGATGAACAAAGGTATGATGATATAGAAGGTGAAACAACTAAAACTTTTATGTTCCATTATAACTTCCCACCTTTTTCTGTTGGCGAAACAGGTAAAATTGGTGCTCCATCCAGAAGAGAAATTGGACACGGAATGCTTGCCGAACGCTCCCTCTCCCCTGTCCTACCTGATTATTCTGATTTCCCTTATACTATAAGAATTGTCTCTGAAATATTAGAATCAAATGGCTCTTCTTCTATGGCTTCAGTCTGCAGTGGTTGTCTATCATTACTTGACGCAGGAGTCCCTATTAAAAATTCTGTAGCAGGTATCGCTATGGGCTTGGTATACGAAAATGATAATAATTACGCAATCCTTACTGATATAATTGGTGAAGAAGACCATTTCGGCGATATGGACTTTAAAATAGCAGGAACTAAAAAAGGAATTACAGGCTTCCAACTTGATATAAAAATTGAAGGCTTAAATTTCAATATTATGAAAGAAGCTCTAATTCAAGCTAAAGCCGCAAGAGAATTTATCCTAAATAAAATGGCTGAAACTATCGCTTATCCAAGAAGCTCAATCTCACCCTACGCACCTAAAATTAAAATTATACCTATTGAAAAAGAAAAAATCCCCTTGCTTATAGGCCCAGGTGGAAAAATTATAAAAGATATTATTAAAAAAACTAATTCAACTATCTTCATAAACGAAGATAAAAATATTGTCAGTATATCCGCTAAAACATATCAAGACTTAGATGAAGCAGTTAAAATGGTTATGGATACAATTTCAGAACTTGAAGTTGGAAAGGTTTATAAAGCAAAAGTAACAAGAATTGTTGATTTCGGCGCCTTTGTCTTGTTACCAGGAAATAAAGAGGCTTTACTCCATATATCTAATATATCAAAAAATAGAATTAGAAATGTTGAAGATGTATTAAAAATAAATGATGAAATTGATGTTAAAGTAATTTCAATTGATGAACTCGGCAGAATAAATGTTTCAATGAAAGATGTCTAATATTTTTATAGGAACATCCGGCTATAACTATTACGGCTGGATTAATAATTTCTACCCAACTAATATAAAATCATCAGAAATGTTTAATTACTATACAAAATTTTTTAATACAGTTGAAATAAATTATTCATTCTACCATACACCAACAGAAAAAACAATTCTAAAATGGTACAATACCGCTCCATCAAATTTTAAATACACTTTAAAAGTTCCTAAAAAAATAACTCATATAAAAAGATTTCACGATTGCTCTGATTTAATTGAAAATTTTAATAAACTTTCATTGCTATTAAAAGAAAAAATTGGAACACTACTCTTCCAAATGCCACCATCCTTTAAACCAACAAACGAAAATTTAAAAAGAATTGAAAATGTATTCAAATTATTAAATCCTAATCTAAATTACGCTATTGAGTTCAGAAATAATCAATGGTTTGAAAATAAAGAAATATTAGAACTATGTAAAAAATTTAATGTGGCTTTTTGTATTGTATCAGCTCCTAAATTAAAATTTTCACCAGTTGCTACTTCTAAAAATGTTTATATAAGATTGCACGGAAAAGATAGGTGGTACAACTATAACTACTCTGATAAGGAACTAAAAGATTTATCTTCTATTATTTCTCAATTTCTAAAATCAAAAAATATTGTCTGGGTATATTTTAATAATGATGTCAACTCTTATGCGCCAAAGAACGCTTTGAAATTAATTCAACTTCTAAAAAAATAATTTTTCCTTTTTTAGTTTTTTTTATTATTTGACCACTTGTAAACTTTTTTTTGCTCTTGATGATTTTTTTAATCAACCCCCATAAAAACCCTATTCCATAAATAGAATGAATTATAAAAAAAATTATTGGTAAATAAATTAATAAAAAAATTTTCTTCTTTGAAAGTGTCTTATAAAAACTAAATAAAATTAAAATTGTTAAATAAAAAATTAAAATAATTTTTGATAAAAAATAAAAATTTATAATAGAAAAACATAAAAATAAATCAAAAAATAACGAAATAACAGCAAATAATGGAAATTTTTTATCTATAAAAAATTCTTCCGCCCTGCCTCTACCATATCTAAAAATTTGCTTTATTAAAGCAAATATGTTTCTTCTATGCCCTCTGTAAACTACTAAATTCGGCAAATACCAAATTTCTCCATCATTCTTTTTTATTCTATTTAAAAGCTCATTCTCTTCATTTGGATATAAATTTGTATTAAACATTCCAAATTCTTTAAAAATCTTTTTCTTAAATGCCATATTACATAATATCAATTCCTTTTCATCGCTTAATCTTTCATTCCCTTTTGAATTATATCGCGCAGAAGAGAAAGCACTCCCTAAAAATGAAGAAAGAGCTGTTCCAACTGCAAAAGAAAATCCTTTATCATCTTCTGACATTAAAGATGGACCACCTATGACAGAGGCATCTTTGTGTAATTCAAAAAATTTAATTATTCTTTCAAAATTATTTAAATCAGGAATAGAATCATTATCAAGAAAATATAAAATTTCACCACGAGCAATTTTTGTAGCCTCATTCCTTTGAATAGAAGGCTGCTTACCTTTAACAATTATTATCTCTTCTATATATTTGTTATTTTTTATAACTTCAAAAGGAACTCGGCATTCTTTAAAATCTAAAACCGGAATTATAACAGAAATTTTCTCTTTCATATTATAAAAATTGGAGGAAATTTATTATAAAAGAAAAAAAATATTTTTTCAAAATTTTAAGATAATAATTTATTATACTCACTCTTTAAAAAACTTAAAATCATTTCAGCATCTTTTTTACAACTATTCATTAAAAACATAGCATCATCAAATTTTTGCCTTTCGTGAAATGGTCTTGCAGAAATCCTTTCAACAGGTATAACTTTTAATTTGTATTCTATATCATTATATCCCTTTATAATATTTTCAAATCCTGATATAAATATATTATGAATCTCAAGTTGTCTTAAAAATTCTTTAACAATTTCTGGAGGTTTCTTTTCAATAATCTTTCGCAATTCAGGATTATAAAGTTTTGTTGCTAACCTCGTATCTTCATAACCTTTTAATATATCTTCATATCTTTCATAAATAGATGTCCACTCACCTATAATATTTGAATTTATTATTCTTTCAATGTCATCAAGAATTATTTTGTCATCAATACTATATTTTTCACTTAAAACATTTGAATCATAAATATTTTTTTCTACGATTTTTAAAGTTCCTTTCATTTTCTCCATTATATTAAAAATATCCTGTAAAGATTCTATTTTTTTCTCTTTTTCAACATTTACAGGTATAACAGGTTTACTTTTTGCTTCAACTTGCTTATAAAAAGGTTTTTCTTCTTTTGGCTTTTCTTCAGTTAATTTCTCTTTACTTATCTCTGCTATTTTATATTTTACATAAACACTCGCTTTTCTGTCATCCGCAATTTTATCATACTCAGATTTAACAAATGTTCCATCAAGTTTACCCTTTATTACTTTTATAATTTTAACTTTCCTTTCAACAGGGTCATATCTTAATTTATACTCCTGCCCTTTCTCATCAATATATATCTTGCTTAAATCCGAAGGTTTTATCTTTTTTAAACTTAATTCTTTTATGTCTTTTATATGAACAATATTACTATCCTCTTTACCAAACATAGATTTATTTTCTCCTTTCAATATTTTAGAGAGACACCTAATGTATAATCATAATCATTGGTTATTGGAATATTAAACTCAATTAAAATTTTTAATTTATTATTTTTAAAAGGAAATTTTGCACCTAAAATAAAATAGCCAGGATAAATATTTTTATCTTTTAAAAAATTAGATTCAAATGCACATCCAATATAATTATCAAAATTTTTAAAAATATTCCCAATTAAAATTGCAGTATCAATTCCTAAATTTTCACAATAGTGAGCACCTACAATAGCAGAAAAAAAATCAGAACCCCCAAATTTTTCAAAAAGAATTATTTTACCAGAAAAATTAACATAAAATCCCTTAGCATAATCTTTTCTATCCATATAGCCAATTTTTAAAATTGGTGAAAATCTTTTTATTAAAGGATACTCTAATATAGATAAAACTTCATAAGATTTATCAATTGAAAAACCTAATTCCACCCCTAATTCTAACTTCTTATTAGTTTCTGCTAAATATGTTGGTGTAATATAGAGAGCACTATGTAAGTTAATTGAAAATATTAAAAGCAAAATTATAATAATCAAATTACTTTTCATTCTATAGAAAAATAAATTTTTTAAATTTAAAAGTCAAGCACTTGATTTTTCCTTTAAAACTTAAAATTATTCCGCAAGTCAAATAAGTGATATAAAAATTTTTCAATAAGTTGATTGAGATTTTTCGCCTTTTATAATAGCAACGCTTGCTGATGCTCCTATTCTTGTTGCACCAGCTTTTACCATAGCAACCGCATCTTCAAATGTTCTTATACCACCCGAGGCTTTAACTCCCATTGAACTTCCAACTGTTCTTCTCATAAGTTCAATATCTTTAACAGTTGCACCGCCTTTAGCAAAGCCTGTGGATGTTTTAACAAAATCCGCACCCGCTGATTTTGCAAGCTGACAAGCTTTAACTTTCTCCTCATCTGTTAATAATGCTGTCTCAATTATTACTTTTACTATTGCACCCTTTGCTGCATCTACTACTGCCTTTATATCATTCTCAACTTTTGAATAGTTTTTTGATTTTAAAAAACCTATATTTATAACCATATCAACTTCATCTGCACCATTTGCAATAGCATCTCTTGTTTCAAATGCTTTTGTCTCTGTTGTTGTTGCACCTAAAGGAAAACCAATAACAGTGCAAACTTTAACATCTGTTCCTCTTAATTCATCTCTACACAAAGGCACATATGAAGGATTAACACAAACAGAAGCAAATCCAAATTTTCTTGCTTCGGCACATAAATTTCTAATTTGCATAATAGTAGCTTCCGGTTTCAAAAGTGTATGGTCTATCATCTTAGCAATCTTTTGAGCTTCATAACTTATTCCTAAATTCGTGCTTATTCTATCGGCACCAGCTTTAATTATATTTTCAGAGGCATTTTTATTCCGTGTTATACACCACCATTGATTACAATCAACACATACACCACCTGTATGCTCGCAAGTTTTATCACTAACTTTTGGACTCTCACCCTCCATTATTCTTTTTATAACCTCTTCTGTTATTTTTTTTATATCTGATTCATTTATATTTATCATAATAAAGCTCCTTTTTAATTTTCATTTTCTATTTTAAAAATTTTTTCAATTCTTCTTGCGTGCCTCCCACCTGCAAACGGCGTTGTCAAAAATATTCTCACTATCTCTTTTGCTTGAAATTCATTTACAACATTTGCTCCTAATGCTAAAATATTAGCATTATCATGCTCCCTCGCTATCCTCGCTGTAAATCTATCATGACAGACTGCTGCAAGTATCCCTTTAATTTTATTGGCTGTAATTGCAGAACCTATACCAGCACCATCTATAACAATGCCTTTATCACATTCACCATTCGCAACTGCTTTAGCAACCGCTTTAGCAAAGTCAGGATAATCAACTGATTCAGTTGAATGAGTTCCAAAATCTTCATAAACATAACCCAATGTATGCAAATAATCTTTCAATTTTTCTTTTAATTTAAAACCACCATGGTCTGATGCTATCCCAATCTTTTCAATTTTTTGGGGAATCTTTGATTTATATTCTCCAAGAATAATTTCATTTTTTATAATAATTTTAACATTTTTTTCCTTTGCCAAATCATAAGCAAGAGGCGTAATAATACTTCCTGCTGGAACTTCAATATTAGTTTGAGATTTATATGCTTTTAAAACTTCATCTTTTGTAATAAGTATCTTTTTTCCAACTGCAGGCGGAGTATAAGAAGGTTTTTCTAATTTAGATGAAATAGATTCACCTACTTTTAACTTTGATTCAACAATCTCTTTTAATACTTGTTCAGTTATCTGTTTCACTAATTTCTCAATATCAATCATAAATTTTTACCATTCAATTAATTGTTTTTTTAAATAATTATGTGGCTCAGGAATTATAACCTTATTAACAAGGACTCCTTCTTTTTCAATAATAAGAGAGCCTGCTTCAATGGCAGAACGAACAGAGGCTACATCACCTGTTAAAGTATAAAAAGATTTACCACCAAGTCCCTTTGCCAATCTTATTTCAATAATATTAACCTTTGCTGCTTTTAAAGAAGCATCAGCCGCTACAATTGTTGAAGCTACAGAAAAAGTTTCTAAAACTCCAACCGCATTTATTTCATTCACTTCAACTGTTCCTAAAATTCCAGGAATAACTTGGGGATGAATATGAGGTATAACAAGTTTATCAACAAAATTAGCACCCGCACATTCTATTCCACGCTCAACTGATGACTCAACAGCTGCTACATCGCCTGAAATTAATATTATGTATTTTCCAGGACAAATGGGATAAGAATCAATTAAATCAACATCTGCTGCTTTTACCATTATATCACAAGTTTCAATTCCCTTCGCTATGCTATTCAATTCTACAAGTCCAATCGTAAGAATTTTCCCCATATATTCTCCTTAAAATTTTAAATATATATTATTCTTTTATTATTTCAATAAAATTTTTTGTAACATTTTTAATTCTACCATTTATTGGAGAATGAATTTTTGAACCAATTTGATTTTCAGGAATATCAGCTATAAGTTCATATTTTTTAACTTTTGAATTTTCGTTTTTTACTGGAATAGAGGGCGCACCAATATGTTGTTTTAACAAAACCACAACCCTCTCCGGCTCATAATATTTATTTACAAGTGGCGCCTCACTTTCATATTTTTCTAAATCAATTCTTTTAATCAATTTATAAGCAGGCACCCTTTTATTATTATAAAATTTATCGGCAGTTGGATTTTTATTAATATCTTTGGGCTTTATTCCTTTTTTTATAAGTTCTGATTTTATATATTGAATTACACGATGAGGCTTTAAATTCATAGGACAGGCAAAATAACTGCATAAACCACATTCACTACATAAAAAGGCATCAGAAAAAGTTTCATCAATTTCTGATTTAAATGCTATTTTCCTCATAAGTAAGTGAGGCTTTATATTATGACCTAAAGAATTTCTTGAACAATTTTCTGTGCAGGTATTACATTGAATACATAAAGTTTTAGCCAGTTTTATACTTCTGGAAATATTTTCATTTTTTACATTTGAAACAAAATCTTTTTTAGATAATACAATTATACCGGTTGTTGTTTTAGTTACAAAACTATTTTCAGGTTGAATAATTTTTCCCATTAGAGGACCGCCTTCAATAAATATAGGGTCATCAATTATTACTCCGCCTGCAAATTCAATAAGTTCTTTAATTGAGCTTCCAATTGCAGCTTCAATTGTTAAAGGATTTTTAACAGCACCTGTAATTGTAAGAAAACGAGAGATAACTGGTTTTCCTTCATAAGCATTTGAAATATTATATAAAGTTCCAACATTATCAACAACCACACCTACATTTAATGGAATACCTAATTCAGGAACAATTCTATTTAAAACATTGTAAACTAATATTTGTTCATCACCAGCTGGATAAAAATTTTTTAGAGTAAATATTTCAATATTTTTTTCGTTTTTTAAATTTTCATTTAATTTTGTTATAGCTTTTTTATATTTCTCTTTTAAAGCGATGAAACCCTTTTTAGCATTAGTTGCTTTTATAACAAGTTTTAAGCCTTCAATTATTTTTTTAGGGAAATTTTCCATTAAATGCTGGTCAACTTTTAACAATGGTTCGCATTCTACACCATTTGCTATTACGAATTCTACATTTGAATTTATTTTAACATAAGTAGGGAACCCCGCGCCACCTGCGCCCACCACCCCCTCTTCTCTTATAACCTTTACTATCTCCTCTCTCAATCTCTCCATAAATTAAATTATACTAAAAAAACAAAATAATGTCAAACTTTTTTAGTAGTATAGTGTTAGGGACGGAGGAATACTTTTTAAATTTTATTTTTAAAATTACATAAAATTCAATAGTCTTATTATATTTTAAAAAATTAAATATATTTAAACTTATATAATTCTTCACCAGCATTATGAACAACTTTTATGCCTTCATTTTCTCTATTTTCCCACTCATCAATTTTAATTAAATTGTAATCAATATAATCTAAATTTATTTTTTTACATATTTCTTTTGAAATTGAAGTTGCTAAAGTAACTTTTATTCTTGGTATTTCAATATTATTTATCATTTTCCCTATACCTTTTAAATGAGTTGAATGAGCTAAAACAGCGCGTGGAATATTTTTAAATTTTTTAAAATTACTAAGAAAATACTCTTTAATATGATAACCTATTTTTTTCAAATATTTTTCGTGTGTATAGGAAATATTTTTTATTTGAGGAGCATAAATTATTAATTCACCACCATCTTCAACTATTGATTCTAATTTATACATTGCCTTAGCTGCCGTCCATAAATCTGTATAAATTTTTTTAGGTATACTTAAAACTTTTTTATATTGCTTATTTTCATAAATAATATTAATTTTAGAAGATTCCACGGCAGCCTTTTCCCACTCTTTAACTAAATCACCAATAAAAATATTATAGACTAAATTTTCTTTTAAATTTAATGCTATCAAAATTTTCTCTCTGTCAATAAAATTTGATGCTTTATTAATAAGATGTCTAATAGGAGTATAAATTTGACCATTTATTTTTAAATTTGTGAGTAACGCACCCCACCAGTGAAAAAAATTAATAAATTTCCAACCAGAAATACCAGGGAAAAAATATTTAGCACCACCTGAAAATCCAACTACCTCATGCGGAAAAACAGGACTTAAAATAATTATTTTATCATACTCAAAAATTAATCTATTAACTTCAATGATTACTTCCTCTTCAAATAACCCATTAGTTAATTTAAAAATTTCTTCTTTTGAAAAATATCCAATCTTTTTAAATGTTTTTTTAGTTTTCCAATTATGGTTATAAATATTAACATTTTTAAAAAGTGATAAAATATTTTTATTATTTATTTTAAAAAAATTTTTTATCTCCTCTTCACTCATTAAAGGATGAGTTTAAAGCGCAAGCAAAATATCTATCTTTCTTACTTTAGATTTTAATATCTCAAGAATATATTTTACAAATAAATAATGAGGACCGCTCCTCGTATTATCTGGAGTAATAAGTAATATTTTTTTATTATTTAACTCATATTTTTCTAAACCATTTTTAAATAATTTATAAATCTCATTATCACCTAACGCTTTCATTTTCTATAATTAAAAAATTTTAAATTACTTTTCCCAATATGGTTTCTCTTGAAGTAAATTAAAAAATTCATCTATCAATTTTTTTTCATATTCACCTTTATATTCAAGATTAAAAAATTTATCTATGGCTTCATTATAAAACCTTTCCCAGGATTCCTCTTCATGCCCTGGCTTTATTGGATAAAATAATGCATCCACCTTTTTAGCAGATTCATAATCGCCTATAGCATCCCCTATCATCAAAATTTTTTCAGTATCATATTTACCTATAGCAATTTTTAAATGTTCAACTTTACTTCCCATCTCTTGACCTGCAATAAGTTTAGGATATTTATCCAAATTCTGATTACGCCATTCTCTTTGTAAAGTGTCAACTGGAGTTGCAGAAACTATAATAATATCAGCAAAATTTTTTAACTTTTCTAAACTTTCACGAACATAAATAAAAGGTTCTAATTCTTTAACCATATCCTCAACAGTTAAATTCACTGCTTCACTCCATTCTAAAACTATTTTTAAAAAATTTGAATTATTGCTCTTTAAAAACTCTTTTAACCCGGCATTACTTAAAGGCAAACCAGATTTTACAAATTTATCTAAATCTGTCCAATCAGGTAATTTAAAATTAATCTTTTTTATTTCTTTACGATTAGATAATAATTCAAATGTCTTACATAAAGCTTTAAATCTGTTTGCCCCCCTATATATTGAATATAAATTCACCCATTCCGCTGTTTCTCTAACATATTTTGAAATACTTTGTAATTGAAAATATTTTACTATGTTTGGGATAAAACATTCTTTTTGCTTCAATTCCATACTTGGAAAAACACAACCATCAGAATCAATTCCAACAAAATAATCTTTTTCTTTTGAAAAACTTTTTAATTTTTCTTTATAGTCCATAACTTAATCCTCCTATGAATTAAAAAATTTTTATAATTTTTTTATAAATTCTTTTTTAAGTCTAACAAAATAATGGAGCCTATTAATAATTTTTATAGGAACTTCACCTTGAATTAATGGCAATGCGTAATCAGTAAATTCTTTTTTCACAAAAAAACCATCTTCTGTTATCCATTCTTTAGGAAAAAATTTTTCATTATTGGCAACTTCTTTAAGTTCTATATAGTTATATTTTATTTTATATGGATTATTGGAAACTCTTTCAAATGAAATCATATAACCTGACAAACCATCACAAGCTTTTTCAACAGCTTTCCTGCCAGCCTCATAAGCTTCATCTGAATCAGTCTTTGAAGCAAAATGAATTCCTACTCTTTGTGATATTGAAGGTATTACAAATCTTGTTTTAATTTTTAAATCAGATTCAATTAAATTTTTTATAAATAAACCAGCTCCACCTAGTTGAATATGACCAAATGAATCTTTCCCTAATTCATTTTTTTGCTCAGATATATAACTACCATCAGGATTTTTTACACCCTCGCTTATAACTATTACACAGTATTTATATTTTTTAATTGTTTCTAAAATTTTAACTTTAAATCTTTCTCTTTGAAATGGAATTTCAGGGAAAAGTATAATATGTGGACCATCTTCCTCACTTCTTTTAGCCAAAGAAGTTCCAGCTGCAATCCAACCAGCATTTCTTCCCATTACTTCAATAACACTAATTGTATCAAATGTATGTAAAGATTCAGTATCTTTAGCTGTTTCCATTGTAATTGTGGCTAAATATTTTATAACACTACCATAACCAGGTGAATGGTCTGTTCCAAAAAGGTCATTATCTATTGTTTTAGGAATTCCTATAACTCTTATATCATAATTTTTTAATTTTGTAAGTTCGTAAATTTTATTGGCTGTATCCATTGAATCATTTCCACCTATATAAAAGAAATAGCGAATGTTGTATTTTTCAAAAATTTTTAAAATTTTTTTAACTTCTTCATCGTTTTTTATTTTATATCTACATGAACCTAAAGCAGCTGAGGGAGTATAAATAAGACCTTCAATTAAATTTTTTTCCTCTTTTCTTAAATCAAATATTTTCTCCTCAAGTATTCCTAAAATTCCATTGTAAGAGGCATAAATAACTTCAATCTCTGAATGTAATAAAGCCTCATTAAATACACCTGCAACAGAGGAATTTATAACAGCTGTTGGACCACCACTTTGTGCAATAATACAATTTCCTCTTAATTTCATATAAATCACCTCCTATAATAAATTTTTTATTTTTAAACACCACTATAAGCCGAAAAACCACCATCAATTGGAATTATAGCACCTGTAACAAAACTTGAGCTATCAGATGCAAACCAAATTACAGCACCAATTAAATCTTCCGGAGAACCAAATCTTTTTTGCGGAGTGTGTTCAATAATTCTTTTTCCTCTTTCAGTTAATTCCCCACTGTTCTCCTCTATTAAAAGAAATCTATTCTGGTCAGTTAAAATAAATCCTGGTGCAATTGCATTAACCCTTATTTTATAATTATATTCCTGAGCAAGATGAACTGCTAACCATTGCGTAAAATTACTTACAGCAGCTTTAGCTGCAGAATAACCAAAAATTTTAGTTAAAGGCCTAATAGCATTCATAGATGAAATATTTATGATTGAACCGCCATTTTCATTTTTAATCATATATTTTCCAAATATTTGAGATGGTAATATAGCTCCACCAAGCAAATTTAAAGATATAACTTTTTCTATTGAAGAAAGTGGAATATCAAAAAAACTTAAAGTTTCAGATGTAGTCGCTTCTTTGAGGTTTCCTCCTACACCATTTATTAAAATATCTATTCTTCCAAATCTTTTAATAACCTTTTCAGCACAATTTAAAATTGAATCTTTGTTAAAAACATCTATTTCATAAGCATAGGATTCAATATTTTCAATTTTAAATTTTTCAACTAAATTCTGAGCTTTTTCTATACTAATGTCACATATTGCAATTTTAGAACCAGCCAGTCCTAATCCTTTGGCTATAGAAGAACCCAAACCTCCCGCACCACCTATTATAACACTATTTTTACCTTTTAAAGAAAATAAATTTTCAATCATAAATTGACTCCTTAAGATAATATAATTTTAGAATTATATTTTCTTATTTTATTTAAAAATTCTTTATCTATCTCGCTGTTTGTTATAATTAAATCCATATTTGAAATATTACCAAATTTAGCAAAAGATTTAATTCCAGCTTTTGAACTATCAAATACTATTACTTTAAAATTTGTAGCTTTAATAATTTCTTTTTTCGTAAATGCTTCCAATTCACTTGGTGAATATAAATACCCATCATTATCCAAACCGGTAGTCCCAATAAAAGCAATGTCAATATTAAAATTTTTTAAAACCTCTAAAGTAAGCGGACCTACTACTGTAAAACTTTTCTTTCGTAAATTTCCACCTAAAAATATTATTTCATTCTCGCTGTTTCTTAAAATATATGCTGCTGGAATTGAATTTGTAACAATTTTTAAATTTTTTAAATTCTTTAAAAGTAATGCTATTTGATAATTAGTTGACCCACCATCAATTAGTACTGTTTGTCCTTCTTTTATATATTCCACAGCTTTTTGGGCAATCCGTTTTTTAAATTCTATATTTTGAGTAAATTTTTCATCAAATGTAAATTCTCCTTCTTCTGTTATATATAAAATAGCCCCTCCATGTGTTCGCTTTATATTATAATGCTTTTCTATATAACTTAAATCACGCCTTATAGTTATCTCAGATACTTTAAATTTTTTGCTCAATTCTTTAACAGTAGCACGATTATTATTGGTAATATATTTTACTATCTGTTTTACCCTTTCTTCAAAAAACATTTTTACTCCCAATTTGTATGAAATGAACCTTTTTTGTCAATCCTTTCATAAGTATGGGCACCAAAAAAATCTCTCTGCGCCTGAATTAAATTCGCAGGTAAATTTTTTGACTTGTAAGCATCATAGTAATATAAAGCAGAATAAAAACCCATAACAGGAATAGAATTTTCAATTCCAATTTTTACAATCTCTCGCCAATCATCCTCACTATTTTCAAGTATACCTTTAAAATAATTATCTAATAATAAATTTGTGAGATTACTATCCCTCTCAAACGCATCTTTTATTTTATCAAGTAAATACGCCCGTATAATACAACCGTTTCGCCATATTGCACTTATTTCACTATATTTTAAATCCCATTTATAATTATCAGATGCAAATTTTAAAAGCGAAAAACCTTGCGCATAAATTGAAATTTTTGATGCATATAATGCTTTTCTAATCTTCTCAACTATATCATTTTTTAAATATCTCTTTCTTTCTTTTAAACTGAAAATTTTTGATGCATAAATTCTTTCATCTTTTAAAAAAGATAAATATCTTGCAAAAACAGCCTCGGCAATTGTTGGAATAGGAACTCCCAATTCTAAAGCAACTTGTGATGTCCATTGCCCTGTTCCTTTGTGTGAAGCCTTGTCCAATATTAAATCAATTAAATACTTTCCAGTCTCTTCATCTTTCTTTTTTAAAATTTTTGATGTAATTTCTATCAAATATGATTTTAACTCAAATTTATTCCATTCTCTGAATATATCGGCTATCTCTTCATTTGAAATATTGGTTAACTCTTTAATTAAAAAATACGCTTCACTTATAATTTGCATATCAGCATATTCAATACCATTATGAACCATCTTAACAAAATGTCCTGAACCATCAGGACCAATATAAGTGCAGCAAGGTTGAGAATTAAATTTTGCCGAAATTTTAATCAAAATATCTTTTATTTTATCGTAGGCTTTTTTATTACCACCAGGCATAATAGAAGGTCCTTCTAATGCGCCCTTTTCCCCCCTGAAATACCTGCCCCAATAAAATTTATTAATTTAGATTTTAAAAAGTTGTATCTTCTTATCGTATCCTTAAAAAATGAATTCCCACCATCAATTATTATGTCGCCTTCTTTAAGTAATGGAATTAATTTATTTATAATATTATCAACTGGCTCGCCAGCTTTTATCATTAACAAAATTTTTTTCGGCTCCTTTAATGATTTTACAAATTCTTCTAAATCTGTGAAAATTTCTATATTTTTCTCTTTTGAAATTTGATTTTTAAAATTTTTAATCGCCTCAGTAAAATAATCATAACAGGAGACCTTAAATCCTTTGCCTTCAATGTTTAATGCTAAATTTTTTCCCATTACTCCTAATCCTATTATTCCTATATCATTCATATTTCTAAACCTCCTTTAATTTTTGTTAATCAGCTTGAAATAAAATTATTAAAATTATTATGAAGCAGCGCTGAGATATCTTTTTTAATTTCTTCAAAATTTATATTCCATCCACTTTTTAATAGCGAATAATATTTATCCGTTAAAACCTCAGTTAAAATATTTTTAAAATTACTCCATTTATATATTAAATGCTCTAAAACTCTTGCATCAGAATGATATGCAATAAAATTAGTTCCAAGCAATTCTATCCTAATTCTCAATGTTTCATTAATTAAGTATGGAATATTTGTAAACCACCAACAGCTAAAAAGCATTAAATTATTAAATTTTCTTGCTAAAACAGCTGTTTCATAAATTTCATTAGGATGTAAAAATGTCATTAAAAATTTTATATTTTCATTATTTTTTACAAAGTTTAAAATTGTATTTAAATCGCTCTTACCAGCAGCGTCTCCTGCTAAATTTAATTTAGGATTAACATTTCTTAAAACCCCAAACATAGCAACAAATGGCATTGAATATTCTTTAAGAATAGGAAATATTATTCTGTCAAGAATTTTTGATCTTATGTCATTTTCATCCGGATATTTAAAATTTGGCGGAAACGAACAAATAAAATATACCGGATTTATTTTTTTAATCCAGTAAGATAAAAATTTTCTTAAATTTTTTATATCAAATTCATCTATAAGAGATGATGATAAATCCATTTCTCTGCTTATAGCTGGAAAATTAAAAAGTAAATCATCTATTCTTAATGAAGATTTAAATCTTTTATCATTAAAAAAAGATAATTTTTCCCAGACTTTAACCTCATCTTTAGAAAAAGGATTATTTGTCATTATAACATATTTAATTTTTGTTAATTTAAATATCTTATCAATATATTCATCAATATCAATAGTTCTAAAATACTCTCTTATTTTACTAAGATTTTTTTGTTTTAAATCTATCCCTAATGTATTAAGAATCGTCACGACACCTTTAGTTGCTTCAGAAATAGGTGTATGCTCAATAAAAAGTTTCTGCCAAATAAGTTCTGCTTGTTTTTTTTTATCAAAGTTATAGAATTCTTCTGGTTTAATGTTTTTTTCATAAGTAAAATATTCTGAAATTAAATAATGATAAGTTAAAATTTCATCAATTCCATATAAAAATAAATTTCCAAATTCTTTAGGAAAAAGATGAGTATGAATATCTACAACATCAGTTAAATTTACAATCCTTTTAATTTTTTCATATAAATAAGATTTTAAAATTTTCATTTTATTTTCCTTAAAATAAACATAAACAATCTTAAACAATCATAAATAATCATTTTTAAAATCAGATGTCAAGCTCTTTTCAAAAAATTTATTATTGACATTTCTAAAAAATTTATTATAATTATTTAAACTTTTAAAACGAGAGGAGGAAAACAAATTATGAGTTTGAAAGAAAAAATTAATGAAAGTGTTAATTTTATAAAAAGTAAATATCCAAATGAAGTTCGCCTGGGGGTCATTTTAGGTTCAGGGCTGGGAATTTTAGCTGATGATGTTGAAGATGCTGTTAAAATCCCTTATAGCGAAATTCCAAATTTCCCTGTAGGAACTGTTAAAGGTCATGCTAATACACTTGTCTTAGGTAAAATGAGTAATGTAAATGTTGTTATGATGAAAGGAAGATTCCATTACTATGAAGGTTTTACAATGCAGCAAATTACATTCCCTGTTAGGGTAATGGCAAAATTAGGAATAAAAGAAATTATTATAACCAATGCTGGTGGGGGCGTTAATAGAAAATTTAAACCAGGTGATTTAATGATAATTACTGACCACATAAATTTAATGGGAAACAATCCATTAATAGGATATAATGAAGAAGAAGGTTTAGGACCAAGATTTCCTGATATGACTTATGCTTATAATAAAGAATTAAGAGAAATTGCATTAAAAGCAGGAAAAAAATTAGGTATAAAATTACAACAGGGTGTATATACAGCAGTTCATGGATGTTCTTATGAAACCCCAGCAGAAATTAAAATGCATCAGGTAATCGGAACAGATGCTGTTGGTATGTCAACTATTCCTGAAGTTATAGTAGCAAATCAAATGGGATTAAAAGTTTTAGGAATCTCCTGCATAACAAATATTGCAGCAGGACTTGCAGGAAAGGCACTGAATCACCAGGAAGTTTTAGAAGTTGCAGAAATGGTAAAAGAAAAATTTGTTAAACTTCTAAAAGAAATTATTGCTATGATAGCTGAAAAATCTTAAAAAATATTATATAGAGAAAAAATGGAAAAACCAATTTATATTTTTTTGCTTGGAAGACCAGGTTGTGGTAAATCCGAATTTTTTCGCAGATTGTCAAAAAGAATAATTGAAGAAAAAATTGCAACCAAGATAGATAGAATTGATGATTATCCAAAATTGGAAGCTAAATGGAAAGAAGCAAAAAGTAAAAAAGATTTCTCAAGAATAAAACCTTCTGAAGATGGCTCAAATCTTGATAGTAGCTTCACTATAGTTGATTTATCAATTTACGACGAAGTTTTAAAAGAATTAAGTGATGAAATCTTAAAAAAAAGAGATGAATATGAAGTTCTATTTATTGAATTCTCCAGACCTAAAAATTTAGAAGCTATAAGAAATTTTAACAAAGAAATCCTTAAAAATAGTATTGCTGTATATCTTGATGTTCCATTTGAAATTTGTTGGGAAAGAATATTATCAAGAATAAAGAAAATGAAAGAGCAAGGAATTGATGGCCACCTTGTTCCAAAAGAGAAGATGAAATCAATGTATGAATATGACGACAAAGAAGAATTTTTAAAAAATTCACCTGTCCCTGTTGTTCATATACAGAATAGAGAAAGAGTTGGTTTTAAAAAAATAAATCAAGGCGTAGAGGAAGCAATAAAATTACTAAAAAAATAATTTTCCAATTTTGAAATTTTCAAATTGTTTTCTACAAAATATAAAATCAATAAACTTTTCTAAATTTAAAAAATATTATTGAAAAAACAATTTAAAAAGTTATTTTAAAATATAAAGTAGGGCAGCCTTAAAAGTGTCCTACACAGGAGGTTTGTTTTATGTTTATAGGTGAAATATTAAAAAAGAACTTTAAATTAGTTAAAGAAAATTTTTGGTTTTTCCTAAAATTGGTTTTGCTTTATATTATAATAATATTCGGACCTGCTTTAATATTAAATAAATTTGTTAAATCTCAATTTTTATCTCAAATTATTTTAATAATAATTTATAG
>Ga0308390_1000696_pt1 | contig 23031 bp, 29 predicted proteins | sample Hotspr2Sample149_FD_202358 | JGI IMG/M metagenome (GOLD analysis project Ga0308390, IMG submission 202358) | Hot spring phototrophic mat microbial communities from Mushroom Spring, Yellowstone National Park, Wyoming, United States - 20040719_149 ...
TTCCAGCGCTGGCTATCCCACAGTGCGAAGAGGCGATTGCAAGCCGCCGAGCGTCAGCGTCGGGCACGGGCACGCGACCCTTGTCACGCAAATGTCACAAAAATGTCACGCTCGCAGCGTGACAAAAACGTGACCACAGAAGAGAACAGTACAGAACAGAACAGTACAGAAGATCAGATTGAATCTTCTGCCGGAAGTTCTGGCTCTGTCAAAAAGCGCTCTTCTAACGTCGTCGACGTCGTCGTCGACGTCGTCGTCGATAACGAAAAACTCGCGCGCGTTTGCGAGGCTTGGCAGCAAATTGCGGCACTTTGGCCGGTAGGAAGACCGCCACGCCGCGACATCAAGCTAGTTCTGCAACTGCTGGTTGCGGCCTTACTGCACGATCGTGGCTGGGCGTTGGCCGCGCTTCGGGTAACCTCGGAAAGGCGGCCAGAAAACCCAGGTGCGTACCTCCAAAAGGTCAGCAGGGAGTTGGCCTCGCGGGAAGAGTACATTTGGCTTCGCAATCTTCCGATCCCGCCGCAGATCGCAGAACTGGCCAAACCGCCGCCGAAGCCGACTGAAGCGACGGTGCCAGCAACCGGGCCGCCGGAAGGCCCGCCGCCAGAGCAACGTCTCGGTTCAGTTCGGGACCTCATTGACAGGCTGAAAGGTGCACCGATGTAGTGTGCAGGAGATAGTTCATATGGGAAGAGGGCGTGAAAGGAAGGCAGCCAGGCGGAGGAAGAACTGTGACGGTGATTAGCTTTTCCGTTCCCGGCATCCCTGCTCCCGCTGGCAGCACGCGGGCAATCCCCTTCCGCCGCCGCGATGGACGGCTCGGCGTGTCCGTGATGCCCGCGTCCACTCGATTACGCGATTGGCAGGCGACCGTGCGGATCGCGGCAAGGCAAGCCGCAGGCGATCGACGGCTGATGACTGGGCCGCTGCGGGTCGGGCTTCTATTCACCTTGCCGCGTCCAAAGTCGCACTACGGAAAACGTGGCCTGCGGCCAGCGGCCCCGCCTTATCCCGCCGGACACCCTGACCTCGACAAGCTGACGCGAGCAGTGCTAGATGCGTTGACCGGGGTCATCTTCGGCGACGACGCCCAGGTCGTCTCGCTGGCCGCCGAGAAAGTCTATGGGGAGGCGGGACAGTGCATGGTGATCGTGATGCGACACAAGTAAGACGGCCTGCCGCTCGTTGCCGCGGCTGCGGCAGGTACTTCCGCCAAGGCAGACGGAAACGGCTGTTCTGCTCTAACAAGTGCTACCTTGCTTCTGTGCAGCGAAGGCGGCTCCGCAAAGCGGTCTGTGTGGTGTGTGGGAGGACTTTCAGTACGACCAAGAGAAAGGAGCGGGCCTTCTGCAAAAAGTGTGGCCGCGCCTTGCTGATCGAACGAATGGCGTTTGCTGAAAGCTACAAGGCAAAAATCCCATCGGAACCAACTTCCCACCTTCCAGGATCGGATGAGAAAATCGAGGTGATGCGGGCCCGTGTGGAGCGCGGGGAATCCCCTTTTCACCCCGACGATCGCTTGGAGCGTTCATGCGAAGAAAGCACGGAAGGTACTCCATAGGCGCGAGATGTCCACGCTGTGGCGGCGTGCTCCGCGTCCTCAAAACTCACTCCCGCACCGGACTTCTCATCCTTCGCTACCGCAAATGTCTTGCCTGCGGGTGGCACGGCAAGACCGTCGAGCGAATCTCTGACCGGTAGGCGGGGATACCGCTGTCCACCACGTCCTTTCGCTTATCCTCTCTTGTGCCTCACAATGAGCTAGGGCGTGCGAATCAGAGACAAATCCGCGCCCAGGTCAGGGGAGGATAATCATGGACATCTTAAAAGAGCTTCGTGACATCCGCAAAGCGATTAAGGATGCACGGCAGGACGGGCGGATCACCTTCGTCGAGGGCCTGCTGATCGGGAAAGAGGTACTCGACGTTCTGTTGATCGTGCTGCCGCTGCTGCTGAGCGATGTGGGCCGTGGCCAAGCCGCTCTGCAAGCCCTGCTGGCCGATTTGCCGCCAGAGCACGCTGAGCAGCTACGGCAGATTCTCGGCAGTCAAGCCTGATCGTCGTTCCGCTGTTGCGACTGCGAAGAGCGAGTGAGGAACGCAATGCACGCGGTGCTCGTCTTTCTGCTCTGCTTTGCTGGCCCACGGCAGCCCGCAATTGAAATCGATGGGCCGCAGACGCTGGCTGTCGCTGAGTACGGCGACTATGCGGTTCGCGGGCTGAGCCTTGAGCAGGCCAAGGCGGCCTACGTCGATGTGTGGCCCGAAGCCGGAACGACGGTTCGTCCCGTCGTGACGTGGAGCGGTGAACCGCTGCTGCTGTTTCGGGCTCGGACACCAGGGCAATATCGCTTGTTGGTCGCGGTTCCGGTTTCTGCTGATCGTCTGATCGTCGCAAAGAAGGTGATCCAGGTCGGCACGCCGCAGCCTGAGCCGCAGCCAGAGCCCAAGCCCGAGCCGAAGCCGCCACAGCCGGAACCGCAGCCGCAGCAGAAGTGGCAGATCGCGGTTGTGCTGGAAAGCGGGCAGCTCGATAACTTGCCCGAAGGCCAGCGAGCACTGCTCGCAAGCCTGCTAGTGCGGAAAGAGATCGCTGCAAGAGGTCATCACTTTGCGGGAATCTTCGATAAGGACTCGGAAAGATCAGCGGGGGCACAACACAAGGGATGGTTTGACGCGGCCAGAGGCCAGCAGCTTCCGGTGCTTCTGTTGGCACCGCTTTCCGGCGGAACAGTGAGGGCCTACCCATTGCCTGCTGATGTCAACGCCTTCTGGAAACTGCTTGCTAGCCCGCCGCAGAGCTTGCCTTTGCGTCCCAGCAGTCAGCCCACGCCCAGGCCGAGCACTAGCATCTATCGTTCCAGCGAGCCGATATTTTTCCCGCTGCCGATTCCCCAAGGCTGCTACGGAGGAGTGTGTCTGCCATGAGTTCCTTCTACGATGACAGCAACTGGCAGCAATTGCTGCGTCCGCCAGCGACCGAAGACGGCTCGCCGCAAGTGCTCCCGCGTGTTACCGCCTATGGTACCGATGAGGCCAGGGCCTGCGGACTGATTCCTTTCGAGGAATATCCTGATCGCGTCCTCGAATGGGATGAATTGCCCGAGGTGATCGAGAAGTGCCATCGGGAGAAAATCTTTCCCCTGTACCACCTTGAGGACACTGGACTTCTCAAGCAGTGGTATCAGGACGGCTATGGATATTGCTGGGCATACGCTCTGGCCGCGGCTGTCATGGCTTGTCGGGCCGTTGAAGGGCAGCCGCCGGTCAAGCTATCGCCCTTTTCCCTCGGTTGGCTCGTTAATTGGCGAAATAGCGGCTATTACCTGGATCGTGCGATCGCCGGGGCGCGTCAGCGGGGACTCGCGCCCGTAGAGTATGTGCCGGAATATAACCTGCGGCCCGCGACCTTCAAGCCGGGCTGGGACCAAGAGGCTTTGAAGTATCGGCCCCTGGAGTGGTGGGACACACGGCCGCGGACCGATCGACGACTGATGACGTTACAATGTGCCACGATCCTCGCAACGGGACGGCCAACGGCCAACGCCTACGACTGGTGGGGCCACGCTGTTCCCTGCGTCGGAATGCTCTGGCGAAATAGGGGCGTGATATGGCAGGTCTGGAACAGTCACGGCGATGGCGTGATCGAACTCGGGGGAAGCCGTGGCGTGCCGGATGAGGCATATGGGGTCCGTGCGACGAGCTGGGGAGCTGGCTGATGGATCAGGCTAGCCTTGCGGAACGGCTCGAAAAGCTCGATGTCCGGTTGCAGGACATCCAGGCCGGGATCGCGGAAGTGCGAGCGGTGTACGCCGATCATCACCGTCGGCTCGACCGGATCGAGCGAACAATGTACGGGGACGGCGCCGCGGGTCTGTGCACCAAGGTATCAGCGATCCTGTGGGTCGTAAGCGGCGTGGCGGCTTTTGTGGTCTTGCTGGCAGCCCAAATGATTGCAGGCGTGTTTCACTGAGGATCGGCGATGACGGTTGCAGGCGTGATGATCGAGGTGTTGCCGGAAACAGCAGGGGGAGGGGGTCGAAAAAGTATGGGCTCAGGCCTGGAAACCGCACCTCGCAACAATCCGCGTGCGGCCAGGGGGGGAATCCTAACGGAAATGGTCACTGCGGTGCAGCGCCGCTGGGCCGACCTGCAGGCCGTCGTCGACCAGATGGCCAGCGAAGGGCAATTGGGGAAACTGCCGCCCTGGGTATGTCGTGAAGTGCGGATTCTGGAACGTCACCTGGTCTGGCTGCGGCAGCAGCTTGAATCCGAGCCGCGAAACAACGCCGACCAGCAGATGGCGGAGATCCTCGATGAGTGAACGCCGCCGGATGGTGCTGTGCCGCTGCGGGCGGCTGCGGAGGCGTGGCCAGATGTGCCGCTGCCATCAGCGCGGGCCAGATGTCCGGCCACCAGCGAGCAGGCGGGGATACGACCATAATTGGCGCGAAATTCGGGATGTGTTCCTCGCTGCCCACCCGTGTTGTGAGGACTGCGGACAGGAAGCAACTGAGGTACATCACGCAATTCCCGTATGGCGGGACGCACAGGGTCGTCTGGAATGGGGAAACCTGATAGCTCTCTGTCATCGGTGCCATATGCGACGCCACGCCCAGATGCGGGCCGCTGGGAGAAGCTCGCATACGATCGCACGGCGCGTCTTGGCAAGTACGGCTACTTCGACGCCGCCGCCGCAGAGCGGGTAGTCAAGTTCGTCGGGGCACTGTGCCACAGCCGTGGCCCGGCGGCGGGGAAGCGATTTGTGCTCTCGCCTTGGCAAGATCACCTGGTGAGAACGCTGTTTGGCTGGAAGACCACTGGTGGAACCAGGATGTTTAGAAGAGGCTTCATCGGGTTGCCACGCAAGAACGGGAAAAGCACGCTGGCTGCGGCACTGGCCTTATATCTGCTCTTCGCGGACAAGGAACCAGGCCCGGAAGTGGTCTGCGTCGCGACGGCACGCGACCAGGCCAATATCGTAGTGCGTGAAGCCCAAAGCCTGCTTCGCAGCAATGCGGTGCTGAGGACGCGAGCACAGTGCTTCCGCAATTCGATCGTGTTGCCGGAAGGCAAGGGACGGCTCGTGGCGATGGGGCGCGATCCTGACGTGCTCTGGGGAAAGCACGTTTCCGCTGCTGTGTTTGACGAGGCCCACGCCCATGCACATCGGCACCTTTGGGACGCGATCAACACCTCAACCGCTGGGAGGTCGCAACCTCTCGTGTTGTGCATCAGCACAGCCGGGCAGCGGTTCGGTGGGATTTACGACGAGCTTCGCGACTACAGCGAGCAGGTGCTTGAGGGAAAGGTCGACGACCCGCACTGGTTCGCTTGGATTAGTGCCGCTGACGAGGATAAATCTTGGGATAGCGAGGAAGCATGGCGGCAGGCAAATCCGGGACTGGGACAGAGCGTGCAGCTTGAGGAACTGGCCACCGTCGCCCAGGCTGCGGTGAGCCCAGCGGCCCAGGTGGCCTTTCGACGCTACCACTTGAACCAGCGAGTCAGCTCGGCAGAGGGCTTCGTACCGCAGGACGTGTGGGCCGACGGGCAGCGAGAAAGACCAGAACAACTGCCGAGCACGTGTGTCGTGGGCGTTGACCTGGCGAGCACCACCGACCTGAGCGCCGCGGTAGCGGCATACAACCTTGGCGAGACGTGGTGGGTCGAGCCGGTGGCGTGGACTACCAAGAGGGCGTTAAGCGGAAGTCGCGGCAAGCTGTATAGGGAGTGGCACGAGGCCGGGTACCTGAAGATCGCCGGGACCGACTCGATACTTTACGAAGCGATTCGGCAGTGGTTTTTGGAACTGAGAAAGAACGGGGTAACGGTCGAAAGGATTTTTTGTGATCCACACCTCGCTCACCATCTGCTCCAGGAATTCCGCGATGAGGGCTTCCGCGACGACCAGATCGTGGAGATCCATCAGTCCCGGCGCTATCTCGATCCCTTGATTCGCGCGACGGAGCGCCTGATTTACGAACGAAGATTGTGGCATCCCCGGCACCCGGTGCTTGACTGGTGCGTGGCCAACGTGCGGGTGGACATTGAAGACAAGGCACAAAAAAGACAGCTTGACCGCCAGCGTTCGACCGGCCCGATCGACCTGGCGGCGGCGCTGATCTTTGCGATCGGCGGCACGGAAACGATACTTGAGGAAAGCGAGGAAGTATCAGGGAACATTGAGGACATCTGCGTGCAGGTGTTGTGATGAGGCTGTGGACGGCGATAAGGAACTGGTGGAAAAATCAGCCGCGGTGGCCGGCGCTCGATCCGGAGCTAGCCGCGCTGTTCAACCCCAGCCGCCTCACTGTCGAGCGTGCCCTCGCAATTCCTGCTGTCTTGCGGGCCGTCAGCCTGCTGTCCGCCGACGTGGCCAAGCTGCCTATCGACCTCCACGGGATCGGCACCGGGGGAACGCGGTATCGCATTTTTGAACGCGACGCCCCGGTGGTCAAGCTGCTGAAGCGTGCTCCCAACAGTGCGATGTCTGCCTTCACCTTTCGCCGGACGTTGACGGCACACGCACTGCTTTGCGGCAGCGGACTGGCATGGATTCAACGTCGCGGTCGCCGAGTAGTAGGCCTGGCCGTACTCGATCCCACGACGACCGAACCGGTGGATCAGCCGGACGGGACGCTTGCGTGGAAGATCACCCGCATCGGCGAGAGTGGAATCGTGCAGGACACGATCCCAGACAGGGATGTACTGCACATCTGCGGCTTGAGCTGGGATGGGCGGCGGGGGCTATCGCTGTTGAGTGTTGCCGCGGAAGCCCTGAACCTTGAGCGTCAGCAGTTGCTGCACGCTGCGGGACTGTTCGAGCGTGGATTGCTGCTTAGTGGATTCTTGCTTTCCCCGAAGCCGCTTCCCGACGAGAAGCGTGCGGAGATTCGCAATGCGATCAGACAGCTCTACACCGGCGGCGACAAGGCCTGGGATGTGGGAGTGCTCAGCGGCGGGCTGGAGTGGAAGCCGAATGTGCTGGAACCGTCCAAGGCACAATTGGTCGAATCACGCGAGTTCGGGGTGCGGCAAGTCGCGGCGATCTTCGGCATACCGCCTCACAAGCTGGGCGACCCATCCCGAACGAGCTATGCGAGCCTTGAGCAGGAAAACGCGGATTACCTCGCCACTGGCCTTGACCCGTGGCTGACGTCTTGGGAACGCGAACTGAATCGCAAGCTGCTCAGCGAAGACGAGCAAGATCGAGGATGGTACTGGGAACATAACCGCAATGCCCTGCTTCGCACGGCCTACGGCGAGCGAGTACAGGGATACGCGAAGCTAGTGGAAATCGGGGTGATGAGTCCCAATGAGGTCAGACGGCGGGAAAACATGCCTGCTCGCAAGGGCGGCGACGTGTACTACACACCGGCTAACTGGCTCCCGGCGGTGACACGCGAAGAAGGAGAAGAAAATGAAGGAAACGGGCACAGTAATCTCGCGAGCCAAGTCGCGAGCCACTACGCCCTTGAAGGCGCTTGCCCAGACTGAGGCCGCGACGATTTGGTTGTACGATGATGTGGGGGAGCAAGGTGCGGATGCGATCACCCTGGTGAAGATGGTCGAGTCCACGCCGCCTGACGCAGAACTGGTTTTGCGGATCAACTCTTACGGCGGCCTGGTCTACGATGCCCTGGCGATCGCAAACGCGATCAGCAGCCGCAATGGGAAAACGGTCGCCCAGGTAGATGGGATTGCGGCTTCGGCAGCGGCCGTGGTGATGGCGGCTTGCCCGGTTGTGCGTGCCTCGCCGCAATCGACCGTGTTCGTACACCGGGCACACGGGCTGGTCATAGGCAATCAGCATGACATGCTCGCTGCCGCTGAGCACCTTGATGCCGCCGACCAGGCAATTGTGAGCATCCTGGCTCGCAAGTCAAAGCGTTCGCCGGAAGAGGTCGTGGCGTGGTTAGACACCAAGAGCGACGGCACAGTTTTCACCGCCGAGCAGGCCAAGGAAGCGGGATTGGTGGACTTGCTGATCGAAAGCCCGAAGGCCCGACTGCCCATCGCTCCGGTCGCTTCCGTTCCCGACAATCCGCCCGGCGGCGATGGCGTGGGTGTGGAGGGCGAGTGGGAGAGGCCGAACTTGCAAGACTTCACTGAGAAGGGATGGGAAGAGCTCGACAGCGAGGAGCGATTGAAGATCGCCAGGTACTTCGCCTGGTATTCCGACCTCGATACCTTCGGCTCGCTCAAGCTTCCACATCACTTCCCACCCAATCACCGCAATGCGGGCAAGGCGAGCCTTAATGGCGTGCGGAACGCCCTGGCTCGGCTCCCACAAACTGAAGGAATCCCTGAAGGTGACAGGGAGAGGATACAACGCCACCTTCGCACTCATTTACCAGAAGATCGCAGCGGGGTGCTGGTGGCGAAGTTTCTGACAGAGTTAGCTGCTGCGATCAAGAGAAAGGAATGTTCCTGATGAACGACGATGAATTGAAGAGGGCCGCCCAATTGGTGGCCGAGGCGATGAAGGAGGCCTACCCGCCGACACCTGTGGTTCCCACACTGGTGCCACAGTCCAAGGTCGAGCCGATCGATGGCACGCGGAAGCTGCAAGCGTGGCTGAAGCTCCGCACGGGCATGGGACTCACAGGCGAGGAAGCAGAGGCCGTCGAGGGAATGAAGGATCACAGTGAGGTGTTCCTCGTTCCGCGTGCCGACATCACGCGAGGGTCGCAAGGGGCACACATTATCCCCACGACGATCGCCGACCAGGTGATTAATGAGCTGGGAACCTACAGTGCAGTCTATCGCGTCTCGCAAGTGATGCGGACGGCGACGACCGAGAACCTCAAGATACCGATCGTTGACGACACCGGCAACGCGGCGATGCTCGTGGGAACCGGCGTTCCGATGACCTCTGTTGACCCGGCCGTCAGCAGCGTCACCCTCAGTTGCTACACCCTTTGCAGCAAACCGGTGGTCGTAAACAGGACGGTGCTGCGCGATTCGGCGGTGAACCTGGAGAGGATACTCAGCCAGGTGTTGTCCGACCGAATCGGTCGCACGGCAAACAGCTACTTCACCAAGGGCACCGGAGCGAGCGAGCCGCGGGGATTGCTGGCGTCCAGCGGTGGCGTCCCCACACGAGTCACTACTGCGGCCAGCAACGCGATCACGTTCGGGGAAATCCTCGCCCTGTATTTCGCGGTCGAGGAGCAATTCCGCACCCGCGGGACGTGGATGGGGAACACGAGCACGATCCTCTATTTGCGAAGCCTCGCCGACAATGATGGCCGCCCCCTGCTGATCGAGAATCCGGTGACGGGAATGCCCGCGACGATCTTCGGCAGGCCCGTCGTCGAGAATCCCGATATGGACGCGATCGCGGCCGGGAAGAAGGTGCTGATCTTCGGGGACTTCTCGCGGTACGTAATCCGCGAGATTCCTCAAATACGGCTGAAAGTCCTCGAAGAGAGATTTGCCGAATACGATGCCGTGGGCCTCATGGCGTTCTACGATTTCGACGCATCGCTGGTGGCCACGAGCAACACCAAGGCTATTGCCTGCCTGGCGATGAAGCCCTGAACATGAGGGTAACCGAGCGGCAGCCGCGGACAGTCTGGCCGGTCACCGCTGCTGAAGCCGCATCCTACATTGGCCTGGTGCTCGACGCAGAAACGAGCGCGTTGCTTGACCTGCTGATCGCCGAGGCCACGGAAGCGGTGGAAAAAGCGGCGGGACGCGGAACCACCGCGCGCAAGCTGCGGCTGCTGGTCGAGCCACCGGCGGATGGGGTGATTGCGATCCCGTATCCGCCGGTGGTCGTCGAGGCAGTGTCCTCGCTTGACGAGCAGTGGAACGCCACGGAACTTTCCCTCGACGACTTTGTGATTGTCGAGAACCGGATGTGGCCGAAGGCAGCGTGGCCTATATGCGTCGCGCTTCAGGTCGATTACAGGAGCGGCTACGCCGCAGCAAGCGCTGTGCCCGCCGACCTGAAGCTAGGCGTCCTGCGTGCTGTGCTCCAAGCGTGGGAGCGGCGGACGCTTGGGCCTGAGCCTGAAAGCCTCGGCGGCGATTGGAGAATCGAACAGCAATGGCATCGGAACCGGTGGTGAGCAGACCGAGCCTGGCGTCGCTGATACGCGAGCCCGTGGAACTGCTGCGGGCGAAGGAAAGCACTAGCGATTCCGGCGAGGTTGTGCGGACGTGGGAATCGCTCGGCACAGCCCGGGCCCAAGTGATCCAGTCCAGCGTGCCCGAACGGCTCGCAAGCCAACAGCTGGTTTCCGGCAGGCGGGCCGCGTTTCGGCTATGGAGGACTGAAATCACCGCGTCCCTACTGGCCGCCGATGCGATTGTGTGGCACGGGGACACATATGAGCTCGACGGCCCGGCGGTGATTGAGGGAACGACAGTGAGCGTCACGGGAGTGGCGAAGGCGTGAGCAGCATTTATGAGGTTACACGAGCCGCCCTGAGGAACTTCGCGGGGGAAAAGGTCGGGGAACGAGTGCGTCCCGATTTTCTTCCCGCAAGTGACGCACTGCCCGCGATCGCCTTTCAGGTGACGGGGATTGAGCCGACCGAGTGCCTTTCCGGTGACGGCCCGAAGCAGTACGCCCTGACGATATGGGTGGTCGCGGCGACCCGGGCTGAGGCTGCGGAAATCGCGGGGAGGCTGCTTGGGCTCGACGGCCACACAACGCAGGGATTCACGTTCGCAGTTGAGGACGCTGGACGCGACGACTTTGAGGAAAGGCTGGAGAGCGGGCAGCCGGTTTTCGTGAGCGAGGTCAAAGCTTATGCCTTTGGAGATTGACCTGCAAGTCGAGTATGCCGGGCTGTACCGCGTCCTGGCCGAGGCCGAAAAGGTGTTCGGATTGCGAACGATGGTCAAGGTCGCACGCTACGCGGCACAGCCAGTGGCGAAGAAGCTGCGAAGTTACGTCCGCGACGTCGGGGATATGTCGCGGCGGGCACGCGGTCTTGCAGGGCGCACCATCGGCGTGAACACCAGCCGCGGCGTGAAGGTGGGGTTCGTCAAGAGGGGAAACACTAGTGCCGGATTGAGTGGCCGCAACGTTCACTGGTGGATATTGGGAACAGCCGATCGGGAAACAAGGAGGAACTACCAGTTCCGAGGACGCATCCGTCCACACTTGCAGGGACTTCTTGAAAGGGCCGTCTCGGAAGCAAAGTCCGAGGTTGTAGCCAGGGCACAGGAACGTTTGGAAAGGGAAGTTGCTCGCCGCGCCGCGCGGCAGAGGTGATACGACAAAGGAGGAAGAAGATGGCCTACATCACAGGGGCAGGAGTCACGGTCACAGTTGACACTGTGGAGGTTGCACAAGTCCAGCGCGTGAGGCTGCCGACGAGGGAGGTTGAGACGACCGAAGTCGATCTGCTCGGCAACGCGAACGACTACACCGACAAGGTGGCGACTCGCGTGACCTTCGGCAACCTCGAAATCACGGTCGCGTATGACCCTGCACAGCATGAAGGAAGCGGGAAAATCGGCAGCCTCGCTGGCACGATTTTCGCTTCGGCTAAGGTTGTCGAGGTGAAAAAGGGACAAACCACGCTGGGCAAGTTCAATTGCGTCGCAATCAACGCGGGTGACTTGGAGTTGACCAGGCGTGGGATAGCCGAGCGCACCTACACGTGCGTCATTAGCTCGCCCGCGCCATAAGAGGGAGCCGACCATGGGGCCAACGCGCTACGGCGTCATCATCGATTGGCAGAGAGGCAGCCAGTGGGGGCAGATAGAGGTGCCTCAGATAGTGCGCGTGCGGCTGCCCGAAGAATCAGTCGAGACGGCAGAGGTCGATCTGCTGTCAAACGAGGCACCGTATCCTGAACGCATCCCGACCCGGGTCAGCATCGCCAACCTTGAAGTCGAGGTTGCCTATGATCCGTCGCTGCACGAAGGCGAGGGACGCATCGGGGAGATCGTAGGTCAAAGGGGCTTTGACATCATCCAGGTTACAGTCTCCTACTACACCGGCTCAGCCTGGGAACCGCTCTTCGAGGGCTACGCCGAGGCCATAAATCTGGGCGACACCGAGTTGACGCGTCGGGACACCACACGCAGGACTTACGTTTTCCAGATGAAAGAGAAGCTCACATGATCGACCGTCGAATCAAGAAGGTCACTGTGCAGTTCGGGGAAATCCAGAAGGACTTCTGGATTCGTTCCCTCACCGAGCGGGAACTGCAAGACCTGATCCGCATCGTGGACACGAAAAAGGCCGAGTTCAACGCCCGGCTGATTGCCGCTTGTGTCTGCAATGAGGAAGGGCAAGTCGCTCATTCATTGCAGGAAGTCCTTGAGTGGGATGCTGCGATCACTGTACGGCTGGCCCGCATTTGCTCGCAACATGTGGGAATCACCGAGGAAGCGATTGAGGAAGCCGAAAAAAACTAATCGAGGACGAGGCCCGGCTCTTCGCATATCACCTCGCCTATGAGCTCGGGTACGTGAACGTGGACGCCATGCTAGATCAGATCGACCACCGGCAGTTCAGGCAGTGGGCGGCATACCTCGAATGGCGAGCAGAACAAGAGAGGCGCGGACGTGGCTGACATCGCAATCAAGGTCACCGCGAAAGGCGAAAAGGCGATTCAGGAATTGAATCGCGTGCGTGCCGCTGCCGAGTCGCTTGCCCAGGGCGTGCGAAGCGCGACTGCAACGCTGAAGACTGCAGCCCAAGCCGCGGCGGCGTACTTTGGGGTCTACGGGGCGACAACTGCGATCCAGCAGACGGTTAAGCTGGCCACCGCACAGGCCAATGCGGAAAAGAGGCTCGCGTTTGCTTTGCAGCAGGCCGGGGCGGGGGGAAAGCAGGCTGCGGAAGACATCAAGCGGTATGCCGCGGAACTTCAAAAGGTGAGAGGCGTCGGCGACGAGGTGACGATCCAGGCAGCAGCGCAGGCCGTGGCCTTGACGGGCTTGACCGGCCCGGCCCTGAAGCAGGTCATTGGCCTTTCCCATGACCTGGCCGCTGTCACTGGGGAAGATGTCGCTGGGGCGATGACGACCCTGGCGAAGGCGATGGTCGATCCCGAGGAAGGCCTGACGCGGCTGCGCCGCGCCGGCATCATGCTCAGCGATCAGCAGATCGAGCAGATCAAGATTATTCAGGAGACGATGGGAGTGCAGGCCGCACAGCAGGCCCTGATCGCGGATTTGACAGCGCGAGTGGGTGGCATGGCTGAGGCCTTGGCGTCGCCCATGAAAGCATTGAAGGCGCAGATCGGGGATTTGCTCGAGTCCATTGGGGATCAGGTCATGCCTTACCTCAACGCGGTCGCACAGCTTGCTAGCGACAACCTTCCGGCGATCGTCGAGTGGTTGAAGAGAGTCGCCGACGTCGTGCTCACCTGGGGGCCGATCCTCGCTTCGATTGCCATTGCGTGGAAGACGGTCAGCATTGCGATCAGTGCGGCGGCAGCGGCGAAGGCGTTTCTGATCGGGCTCTCGGTAAAGGGGCTGCTGATCGTAGCGGCCTCTGCGGCGGCGGCGGGGGCGGTGTATGCGGGCCTGACAAACACGATCGGCTCGGTAGCAGACGAGATCGAGCAACTCACCCTGCAACTGGAAAAAGGCAAGAAGCAGTTTGATGCCTTGGGTGAGAGCAAGGCGAAGGCTGCGGCCCAGGCGAAGGCCCTCGCTGATGCCCTCGCACGCGAAGGTCGGCTGCAAAAGGAAGCAGCGGAGGCTGTCGCTGCAAGTCAGAAGCGATTCGAGGGACTGCAGGGAACAGCAGGGAAACTAGCAGAGGAATCGAGGAAGTTCACCAGTGAGCTGGAGCGTCTTGAGGAATTGCACCAGCAATATCGGCGGCGGTTGGCCGCGCCGCCCCAAGGGTTGCCGAAAGAAGCAGCCGAAAAGACGCTGGAGGAGTTGGCGAAGGCAAGTCAAGAGTACCTTCGCCTGTCCAAGGCTGCCGAATCGGTATCATTCGCCCTTGTCGAGCAGGCCTTCCCGCAAGCCACATCCCAGTTGCGGGCGATGGAGGAAGAGCTGACGGCCCTGCGGGAAGGCTGGTCCGACGCCGAGCGAGAAGCGTGGCGGATCGTCAGCCCACTGCACGAGGCCAGGGCACAGCTTGAAAAAATGGGCGAGGCGGCGATGGCCGAGCGGGTCGGGAATCTTGCCACGAGGTTCGAGGAACTTTCCAGCGCGCTTCAGGCAGAAAAAATCCGGCAATCGCTTCAGACGTGGCAGCAGCGGCTGGAAGTCACGATGAGGCAGCTAGGTCGCCTTGTGCGGGAAGGCTGGCTGAAGCCCGAAGAGGCACTTGCTGCACTTGACAAGGAACGCGAACGGTTGATGCCCAGAGCCACCACTGTCACGCTTGGCGTGATGGTACGCGGCGGCGAGTTCTACCGTGCCCTGGCAGAAGCGATGGCCCGAGATGAATCCAAGCAAGAGGAAAAACAGTGGCGACGAGAAGCCGCAAGGTACCTGGCTGAAATCGCTGCGAACACCCGCGAACAGTTCCAAGAGGCAGGACTGTAACAATGGCGTTCAATTGGGGTGAGGAACGGCATGCGACGTTCAGCTACCGCGACGGGCGAACCGTCCGCGAGTACCGTCACTCTGCCTATGTGACTGCCCCAGCCGGTGCGATGCTGCCCCTCATCTTTTCGCAGCTTCCCGTGATCGGCAGCCGTTACGACTACGATCCCGAAGCTGGTCTGGCTTCGATCGAGGTGGAAAAGCCAGGGAAGGCTGAAGCGGGGAAGTATCTTTTCCGCTGCTGGTTGAACTATACGACCGAGCGGACGCCTTGCACGAACCCGCTTGAGGAACCAGCAGAGATCGAGTGGAGCACCGAACAGCGGCAGGAATGGTTGACGGAGGACGCTGAGCTTTTCGTTCCCATCCTCAATTCGGCGGGCGATCCCTTCCTCGACCCACCGCTGGAAACTACGCGAACCGTGTATCGCGTCACGATCAAGAAGAACCTGGCGGAGCCCTGGCCCCAACTGTTCACACACTTGAACGCGGTGAACAAAGAAGACTGGACAGTGGACGGCGTGGTAGTCCCGAAGCGAACGGCCAGACTGCTGAGTGTGCAAATCGGGCCGCGGCAAAAGCGAGAGGCAGAAATCGGCGGCATCCGCACCGAGGTGGAGTATCGCCCTCATACCTTCGTTGTCGAGATCGACCCTGAAGGACAATACGTTCAAGTTGCCGACCGCGGACTGTACGAATGGAAACAGGTCGAGGGACAGTGGAAGCGCGTCAAGATCACCGACAACGATGGAACGGAGTGTGCCACGCCGCAGTTCCTCGACGGGCAGGGGCACAGGCTTCCCAATCCCAGCCCAGAATCGGTGGTGTGGCTCAGCTTCGCCGCTTACCCTTTGCGTGACTTCAATGACATCCCGGTAGATTGACCATGGCTCTTTACGGCTTTTCAAAAGGAGCAGTAGAGCGGATACGGCAGGTAGTGCGGACGGTCGAGAACTGGACTGATGACTTGCGTCCAGGCCGTCCGCAAAAGGAAACCCTCGGCCCGCTTCGCTTGGCAAAGGTGGTGGAGGTCACCAGTCCCACTGAAGGAAAGATTCGCCTGCTGGACTGGTCGGCAGATGAGAACAAGTACACGCAGCAGGGAACAATCCGCGACGCGATCGCGGTGGCCACAGGGATGCCGGCAATCGGCAGCATCGCCCTTGTGCGGGCGTTAGGAACATCACAGGGAATCAAGTGGGAAATCCTAGGGCGTCCGGAGTCCTGCTTCTTTGCCAAGATCGAGCAGGGCGGCATGACCACAGAGCCGCCGTTCCGCTATCGGTACGGCTTCGTCGAGGTGGAATTGCGAAACGGGGCGTGGACGCAGAAGGAAGGCGGGCGACAGGGCACCGCGTTCAACGGCCTGGAAATCAACGGCGTCTACCAGGCCGGGTACACGCTCGCCCCGATCGACAATCACACGGTTGTGGTGATGTGGGAAGTCGCGGGTGCTGGCTCGAATGAGCATTGGTTCGCCGTCGCCAACCGGATCGAGATACCCGAACAACGTTGGGGAGGCGAAGTGTTCACGCTCGATCCCAACGGCGCACCGTATCTCAGCGGCACAACGCTGGTGATTCCGCGTCGCGACCTGGACTTTGAGGAAGGCTTCCTCGTCCGCGAAGCGGAAACACAAGCCGCCCTGGTGGACTTGACCGGTATTGCACTTCCCGAAGGCGGGCTGACAGGGGTTTACGGGCCGTTCCTCTACAATGCCCCTTACGTGCAAAATGGGAAGCTGTATTTCCCAACGGTGTATGTGACCTTCCTCAGAGGATGCGTGACGGCAATAACTGCGGGCGAAACGATTGAAGTGGAGTTGCCCTGATGCCGCGATGCCTTGTGGGAAATCACGAAAGCGAGGATACGGTGTACGCCATAATCGGCGGACGCCGCGTGGATATGTGCCGCTATCACTGGGCCTGCTGGCAGCGGGTCGGCGAGGGCGTCACGGCAGGGCTGTCGCGCTGGCTCGCATGGAACACGCCCACTTGGCGGCACGGCGACGCACAGTATCAGATTGCCTGGGAAGGTGGGCAAGTCGTCGGGCGGCGGCTGAGCGACAACGCGGTAATTTCCCAGAGCAGCAGCGCCACGACAGTGCTCAACGCCTTGATGTCGCAGACGCCTGGGCTGATCCGCGTCGAGCCGATTGGCAGCAACCCGCCTTATCCGCTGACTGCGACCGTTTGGCTCGTGAGCGGCTTTTCATTGCGAGGATATGGACGGCAGTCCGCTTTCAGGCTCGCTGATTCCGCGTCCTTCGATTGGGGCGCGTTCTATCTTGCAAACCAGAGCCAGATTGCCTTTTCCGATTTCCGCGTTGACGGCAACAGGGCTGCCGATCGGAACAAAAGCTGGGTGATCCACGGGCGACCTGCAAGCAGGATCACTATCGACAACGTGGAGGTGCACGATCAGGGATTCACGCCTTCCACGGGGCCACCAGCGCTGCCCTGCGCTGCGATCTACTCGACGGTGGCGGCGATCCGAGATTGGAAAATCACCAACAGCACTTTTTGGAATTGTGATTTTGACGCCATCTTCCTCGCCCAGCCGAGCAGCGACCTCATGATCCGCGAATGCGTGTTCGGCTACAATGCCCAGCGATATGGGTACAACCACGTGAACCTCGAGTCAGGGGACGTGCGGACGTGGGCAGCAGCGCCGGAAATCTATCGCTGCGTTTCGCGGTACTGCGGAAGGGATGCACCGGCGGGGCGTTACAACATCGCGGGATTCCACCTTCGCAATGCCAATGGGGCGTTGATCGAGGACTGCCTGTCCGAGCACGGTGCGTCACAGGGAATCCTCCTTTTCAATTGTCGCGGTGCCATCGTCCGGCGAGCCCTCATTCACAGCGTCCAGCGCTACGTTGGCCTTTACCTTGAAGGCTGCCCGGATTCCCTGTGCGAAAAAATTGTCGTGCAGGGAATCCCGAACGGTGTTGGGATAACCATTGGCAGCTACGAGGAATATCTCAATGGAGAATTGATCAGCTACAAGTCGCACGGGAGCGTGGCGAGGGATTGTCGCGTGTCCAACTGCGGCGGCCCTGGAATCGTAACCGACTCCTCGCGTGTGACGATCCTCGATTGCGATGTGACCGATTGCGGAATCCTTCCGGGAATCGCGGATCACGACAAGGCTGCCTATCAGGTCTGCGGCACGGGGCAAAAAGGAAGCAAGGTCATCCGCTGTCGGGCAAGCGGGAGCAGGTACGGCTGGAGCGACACGCTGGGGAGCGGCAGTGGAACAAGCGAAGAGGCCGTCGTGGCCGATTGCGATTTCAGTGGGTGCCAGCAAGGCTTCTATTTTGGTAATCCCAATCACCAGCACGTGGTCGTGAGGAACCGAATACCGTCGTAACTGAAAGGAGAAAAACACTATGGCGGCAGAAGTGCATACGCAGGGTCTCAGATTGCTGCTTGAGTGCCTGGCGGGGCTTGATTCTGTGCCGAGCAGTTGCTGGATTGGACTGGCAACGAACGAGTCGCTTGCGGAAAACGCGACGCTCGATGACGTCACCGAAGTCACGGGCACCGGCTACGCCCGGCAGCAGGTTGCTAGCGGCGGCACGGGCTGGCCCACCAGTCAGGGCACGGGCACAAACGACTGGGAGGTCAAGACGCGGCAGGTGACATTCACCAATTCGGGCACGGGCAACTGGGCTACTGCCCGGACAGCATTTATCTGCACCGCTCAGACTGGAACGCAGGGGAAGCTGATCGCTTCCTTCCCGCTTTCCCAAGCCCGCACGCTGGGACCAGGGGATAGTCTCAAGGTGACCATAACCTTGCAGTTGGCGGGCTAACAGATGGCCGACATCAAAACCGTAGCCGGATTCTAACATGGCGAACTGGTACTGCGGTTCCAATAAGTACGACCTTGTTGCTTCCTGGCAACCGAACACCGAGTACGCTGTCGGTGCCCTTGTCAAGCAGGCGACGCAGCCGACCGACTGGGTAAATCGTCGAGTCTTTCGCTGCATACAAGCCGGGACTTCGGGGAGCAGCGAACCATCGTGGAACCTGGGGAAGGCATCCACCACCAATGACAACACGGTGGTCTGGCAAGAGGTCACAGGGAACTCAGCCTACGGCTGGAGCGCAGCGGGGCCTACGCTGCGATTGTTCTTGAATGGCTCATCTTCTTGGGCGGCGGCGGGCGACACCGTTTATGTCAATGCTGGACATGATGAGTACTATGGTTCAGGTCAGTCGCACATCAGCAGTCCCGGTACTCTTGCAAATCCGGTGTATGTTCTCTGCGTCAGTGACGACTTGCAGCCAGCAAGCACAGCCTGGGTAACAAAAGCCGCGGACATGTTTTTCTATGGCTGCGCTTACTCTTGCGGCGTCAACTATAAATGTGTGACTAGCGGGAACTACCTCGCGCTGCGCACGTGGTCATTTGAAAATTGTACATTTCACAACTATGCTAACTTTGCGATCGACGGTACTGCCACTTTTCGTAATGTTGTGCTGTATCAAAGCCCTTATTTCACCGCGGATGCGATGATTGGAATAGCCAGCGGTGCCGCATTCATCTGGCGCGGCGGAGCATTGCGCCTGCTTGGCAGTCCGATGTCGACGCGCATCTTTGCATTCTATCCAGTCATTTATATACATCATTTCGATGTTGAGGGTGTTGATATGTCCGAGTTTTCAGGCAGCGGGATAACATTAATGCGAGTAGGCGGTCCTGGACGCCTTACGCTAAAAAATTGCCGACTCGGAGCCAATATCAATATGGTACAGCGTAACGGCAGGCTCGGTACTTGGGGACGACTGGACGTAATCAACTGTGACTCTGGCAACACTAACTACCGCTACTATCGCTATCAAGACGCCGGCGAGATTTTCCATGAAACCGGGGTTTACCGCGAGGGCGGAGCAAGCGATGGTACAACACCAGTCTGCCGCCGCATGGTGAGCAGCGATTGGGCGAAGTACGAAGACCCACTGATACTTGGCGAATTGGTAGGCTGGAACGAAACGACCGGTCAGCAAAAGACGGCCACACTACACGTACTAACCAACGGCGTCACGCTCACCAACAAGGACCTGTGGGTCGAAGTGGAGTATCTCGGCAACGCCGATTACCCGCTATCGTCCTTCGTCACGAATAAACCACACATCCTGGAATCGGGAACATCACTTGACAGCGACAGCGTGACGTGGGTTCACAATTTGCAAAATCCGGTGCGGCAAAAGGTGTCCCTGTCCTTCACGCCGCAGATGAAGGGACCAATTAGGGTGACCGTGCGCTTGGCCCGTCCGTCAACGACTGTGTACGTGTGTCCGAAGGTTGATATTGCATGACGCGGCAGTGGCAACTCGACAGCACGGTTTACCTTGATGAATCGGGCACGCGCGCGTGGCAGGCATCGGGCACTTCTTACGTACTTGAAAGTGCGATTGCCGTTCCCGAGGAAGCAGGGCTGGCCGCCGCGGCAGCAGTCGCTCTGGGCGATGAGATTGGGGAGCACGTCGAGGTTGGTGTCTGCGCTGCCACGGCCAGCGGCAGCGGTGAAGATGAGCTCGTCGGCGCATACGCGGAGGATGGCCTCGCGTTCGCAGCAGCGAACAGCGGCGGTAGTGATGCCGCCGAATACGCTGGTGATGCGGCGGCCTCGGCATTTGCCACGGCGACGGGAAGTGACTTTGCGGAGCACCTCGTGGACGGCCAGGCCGTCGCAATTGCTTCGGCGTCCGGCGTTGACGTGCTCGTTCAGCCCGGTGCCGAGGAAGGGTTGTGTGTTGCCCTTTCTTTTGCTGTCGGCCTTGACCAGGCCGATTACCTTGACGATGGCTGGGCCGCTGCTGCGGCTGTCTGCGGAGGAGACGACTACGCGGTCTACGTCGACGAAGGAACGGTGATCGCGTTAGCACTGGCAGACGGTGAAGATAAGGTGCCTGGCATTGGGTACCTGAAGCGCCGGTCACTCGGTTTGCGTGCGGGAACAAGGGAGGTCGTTGTATGAGGATATTGAGGAAAGATGATGTGAGCAAGACGATTCCTTTCCTGCTGTGTGATGAGGTCGATCACATCACCGGGAAAACAGGCCTGACGCCGACGGTGAGAATCAGCAAGAATGGGGCACCGTTCGCAGCACCTTTTGGCACCGTGTCTGAGGTAGGGCACGGCTGGTATCAGTTGAGGCCCGCCGCCGCTGACGTGGACACTCTCGGGCCGCTGCTGCTTCACGCTGAAGCCGCCGGTGCCGACCCTGTTGATCTTGAGTTTCAGGTTGTGGCGTTTGATGTGTACAGCACGCTGCTTGTGCTTGTGCAGCCTTTGAGCGCTCGCGTCGCGACGCCCGACGGCGACGGCGGCACGGTCACGTTCTGGGCCGCCGCCAAGATGCGGGCAAGCTGGCACCTCGACGAGGACGTGAGCGGCCACGACCTGGCGTTCCTGATCTACGCCGCCAGCGATCCGAATACCGCGTTGGCCGAGTGCCGCGGCGCAGAAATCACGATCGCTGCACAAGAGAAAGGCTGCCTGGTCGCGTTGGAAGCGAGCGAGCAAAAGCTGCCGCCGCCAGGAGCGTATCGATTCGTTTTGCGAGACCAGACCACAGACAGCGTGCTGCTGTCGGGCGCTGTGCGGGTGGCAGCGGCCCCAGATGCGAGCTAATCGGTGGTGCGCTGCTTTGCCCTTCGGTAATACGCGGCCTGCCGACAAGCCGCCGAACAGTAGCGGCGCCGCGTTGTGCCGCTGATTCGCCTTCCGCAATGCTGGCAGCGGCTGACGACTCGGCGGCGCCTGCCAGCCAGAATCTTCGCAGCTTGCACGATGTCCATTCGCTGCTCCTTTTTCCAATTCATGAGATTCGCTCCTTCTCTAAATATCTGAAGGTGGACAGTACGAGGCCCCCCAGATAAGCCCTCATACAGCGAGCATTGACGTGCCGCAATATCGCCTCGGCGCTTCGTTTGTCGATCTTCCCCAGATGGATGCACTTGCGGTTGCCGCTGGCGTCCACAAGCAGAATCTGCCAGTTGCCATTACGGTCTTTGCGCAGGGTTGCCATGTCTTTCCCTCCTTCTGTGAAAATGTTGACTTACTCTTCTTCTGAATCTTCTTCTTCGCGCTCGAGCAGCTTGGCGACCAGATCGCGGACTTCGCGCTCAAGCGAGAGCAGTTGGTCGGTGGTATAGGGCACCGGAAGGTGATAATGCGTGTCCGGATTCAATCGCCCAACCGTGATGTCGATGTCGCTAGGGGAATAAGTGGGCGGGAGCTCGTGATCTGAAAGCCGCAGCTTGGTGTTGCCAAACTCCCAATATCGAGAAATCGATTTATTGGAGTATTGCGGTCGGCGTCGAGCAACCTCGGTGATGATGTCGGACAGAAAATCGATCGCAACCACCTGCTGTGCTCTTTCGAGCTTCCGCTCTTCTTGCTCTTCAACCGCGAATTGCCGAGCCTTGGCGAGAGCCTCGACGGCTTCCAGTCCGCCGATGCATTGCGACTCGTAAACAATCGTATCGATTGCGTCCCGCCTAGTTCGAGCAAGTTCGCCACAAAACTCTTTCCACGCGGGCTGGTCAGGCGAATAGTCTTCCTCGAAAGTTCTCTCGACTTCGGCCTCGGCGTCGACGTCCTCGCCGCACTCCCACTGCACCTTCTCCAGCAGCAGTTCCCGCACCAGATCGTCGTCGGCCCCGCGGGCTGCTCGCTCCCACTTGGCAACCAGCTCAAGCGCTTCAAGGCAATCACTAATCACCTGGCTCGTCATTTTATCGCTCCTTAGCGTTATCGTCACAGTGTTATTATAGCGTTATCGTCAGCCGCGTCAAGAGGCGTTCACGCGATTTCCGGAAAATTTTTTTCGGGCCAAGGATTCAGCGTTTTCCGCCCAAGCGGGGCGGAGCAGGTGCTACCGGGCGTACCCCACCGTGGGGTGGACCTGGACACTTTGGCGACGAGACCGGCCTGGCGACAAAAGCACCTGAAGCGAGGCCGAGGAGGGAGTAGCCCGCGAGGAGAAAACCGGCGGCAAGGCGTTCGCGCCGCACGCGTGCCTTCGCTTCGCGTTCTGCGTCGTCGAGGAATTGCTTGAACGCCCCGAGTCCCGCTGGTTCGCCGCCAAAGACGGCTGTCAGACGATCGAGGTGCTCCAGGATTTTTCGAGCCTGCTGGAGATTCTCGTCGGTCTCGACGTGAAACGAAAGGCCAGCAGCATGGACAGCCAGCAGCCCGACGGCGAGGCCGATCCCCAAGCCGACGATCGCACCCAGGATTGGCTTTGTGCGCTGCATATTGTGCTCCTTTTGCTGATTCTCGCCTCATTTTATCGCTTCTCGGCAGCGTTTGGCAGGCCATCTAGCACCATTAGTGGGGGTAGGCCGCTGCCGTTCACTGGACTCAAAATCCAGTGGGCTCCAGAGCAGGCTTGACAAAAAATCCTCAATCTGCTAAACTACCGCTAGCCTGTGTGCTGCCAGTCGATTCAGACAATTCAAACCCCGATGGGAAGACCGGCAGACTGGCAGCCCGGGCGCCCATCGGGGTTTTCGTTTGAAGGGACGTC
>Ga0308390_1000697_pt1 | contig 22983 bp, 22 predicted proteins | sample Hotspr2Sample149_FD_202358 | JGI IMG/M metagenome (GOLD analysis project Ga0308390, IMG submission 202358) | Hot spring phototrophic mat microbial communities from Mushroom Spring, Yellowstone National Park, Wyoming, United States - 20040719_149 ...
GGGAAACAAGACGCTCCGAATCGGAAAGGTTTAGTGGGCGAAGCAGGACGCGCTCTCCAAGAATTTCCATTGGAATTATGAAACGGAAAGTAAGATGGCTTCGGCTTCTTTGAGTTGTTCGGGCGTATTGATGCCGCGAATTTCATCAAAGTTTGGTGCGGGAACTGCGGCAATGCGCTCGCCTTGTGAAAAAAAAATTTTGAACACATCAGGCAAGTAGTACTCGCCTTGTGCATTGTCGTTGGAAATGTGCTTCAAGGCATCAAAAAGTTTATGCTTGTTGAAAACATAAATGCCTGAGTTGATTTCGGTGATGGCAAGTTCGGCAGGCGAAGCGTCTTTATGTTCAACGATTTTGAGCACGTCGCCTTGTTCGCCACGAATCACTCTGCCGTAGCCTGTGGGATTGTCAAGCACAGCAGTAAGCACAGTCGCAACGGCTTTTTTCTCACGATGCACATTCAGGAGCGATTGAAGTGTTTGGACTTTCGTGAGTGGCACATCGCCCGAAAGCACGATGACTTCACCTTCAAAGTCGCTCAATATCGATTCGGCTTGCATGACGGCATGCCCTGTGCCAAGTTGAGGCGATTGAAGCGCGTATTCCACGCGATAACCTTTTGTTGCTTCTTTGACTGCGTCGGCTTGATGCCCCACAATCAGCACCACTTTGTCGGGATTGAGCGCGAAGGCAGTATCAAGAACGTAATGAATCATCGGACGAGCATTGAGCGCGTGAAGCACTTTGGCTAACTCCGACTTCATACGCGTTCCTTTGCCCGCCGCCATAATCAAAACGGCTAATGCCATGTGTGAAAGGATTGAGATTGATAATCGCGAAGATGCGTTTAGGTCAGCACAAACGGTTCCTCACCAACGCGGTAGAGTTTGGTAGGGCGATTTTGTTTATCGACCAGCACGACGAGTGGCTTGTATTGTTTGGCTTCTTCGCGCGTCATTTCGGCGTAAGTCATGATGATGATTTCATCGCCGACAGCGGCAAGACGCGCACACGCGCCGTTCAGTTGCACCACGCCCGACCCACGTTCTCCTACGATGATGTAGGTCTCGAAGCGTGCGCCATTGTTGTTGTTGACGATTTGCACTTTTTCGTTTGGCAACATATCTGCCGTTTCAATTAAATCAGCATCAAGCGTAATACTGCCTTCGTAATACAAATCGGCGTGGGTAACCGTTGCGCGATGAATTTTGGATTTCAAAATGTGTAAGTGCATCGTCTTAAGTTCTTCTCATTGAAAACTGTAAAAGGTAGGCGCAAAGTTAAAAGACTTTGCCGAAAATGCAATCGTGATAAGTGAAGCAGAAAAAGCGGATTATGACTTCGGCACGTTTTGAATGTCGACAAGTGGAAGTTGAAGTTTTTGAGCAATTTGCTCATCACTCAATCCTAACTCTCGCAACAGCGGCACCATAGCGCGTTTTGTCAAATACTCACCTTCTGCTTTGCCTTCTTCAAAGACTTCCTTGTAAAAGATAGTCTCCTTAAACAGGTCTTTTTCTATGCCCAACATCTTCCGTATCTCCTCTTTGGTTAAGTTTTTGTAACTCAAAATTTTCAGAAGCAAACTGAGTTCAAGGTTGTTTGCGCTTTGTGCGATTTTCCTTGCGCGTGATTCTAACTTTGCTTCGGGTGTAATGAGCAATTCAAACAATGCTACGGCAACAAAGTCCGATTCAGGCAGTTCATCGAGGTATACGCGCTTGAGGCGTGTCGGCGTAAGCAACTCGGCATAAGATTCTTGCACTTGCTCAACGCTCCGTGATGGATAGATAACAACGGCTTGCCAATTTGCTGCGGAATATTGGTAGAGATATAAAAAAACTTCGGCGAATAAGTTTGCATAAAATCGCTCATCTTTTTGGAATTGTGCTTTGACCAGATACGTCGTTTTTCGTTTGTCTTTTGGAATGAAAACAGCATCAATACGAAAGGCGGGTTCTTTCAACTCAACTGATTTGAAGTCATAGTGCGCCGCATCTTCGGGGTTTCTGCCAATGAGAGAAAAGAAACTTTGCGGAAGGGCCTTAAAACTTTCAAAAATGAGTTCGTCAGGCGTTGTTTCAGAAGCCTTTGATGTTGAATGTCGAGAATTGTCTGTTTGAGAGTGTGCGCCGTTGCCAGTCGTGTTGGTCTGCGCTTTGGGCGCGAAGACACCACGAAGGCGAAAGGAGGTTTCTTTAATCTCAACCGATGTGAATTGATAGCGCGCCGCCTCTTCGGGCTTTCTGCCAATGAGCGCGAAGAAGCCCTGTGGAACATGTTGCAACAAGTGGTAAACGAGTTTTTCTATGCGCATCTCAAAAGGGTTGAATGTTGTGCTGAAAGATAATTGTGTCGCAAACAAAAATCCGCCTTCAAGAGGCGGACTTTTTTACTGATAAATTTCTTGGTGCTTATGCTTTGATTGCTTCTTTGCGCACGCCGTTGGTTTGGGCTTTGCGTTCAGGCAGGAAGGTGAGCCAGCCGTGTTTATCGTTTCCGTTGCGAATGATGTCGAAGTAGGCATCTTGCAGGGCTTTGGTAACTTCGCCGCGCTCGCCTGTGCCGATTTTGTATTTATCAATCGAGCGCACGGGCGTGATTTCTGCCGCTGTGCCTGTGGCGAAAACTTCATCCGCGACGTAAAGGCTTTCGCGACTGATGAGCGTTTCGCGCACTTCATAGCCGAGCGACTTTGCCAGTTTAATGACTGCGCCGCGTGTAATGCCGGGCAAAAGCGATTGCGCAGTCATTGGCGTGTAAATGATTTCATCGCGCACTAAAAAGATATTCTCGCCACTGCCTTCGGCGACATAGCCATTCATATCGAGCGCAATGCCTTCGGCATACCCATCAAGCACGGCTTCCATTTTGATGAGCGAGGAGTTCAAATAATTTCCGCCGGCTTTCGCGCTCGACGGAATCGTGTTCGGTGCAATGCGCCGCCACGAGGCAATGCGCATATCGACTCCTTTTTCAACGGCTTCTTCACCGAGATAACTTCCCCATTCCCAAACGGCAATCGCCACTTCTACTCTGGATTTGAGCGGATTGACACCCAACGCGCCTTCTCCGCGAAAGACTATCGGGCGAATGTAGCACGCCTCTAATCCGCTTGCCATCACCGTCTCCAACACCGCTTCGCGCAGTTCCAACTGCGTAAAGGGAATTTCCATGCGATAAATCTTGGCTGAATCATAAAGGCGTCGTATGTGTTCTTTCAAAAACAATATCGCCGACCCTTTTTCTGTGCGATAGCATCTGACGCCTTCAAAAACCGATGAGCCGTAATGAACCACGTGCGATAAAACGTGAATCTTTGCATCTTCCCATTTTATCAAACGTCCGTTCATCCAGATTTTTGGTTGCATTTCTTTGTCTCCTGTTTTTGAGTGTTGTGTGAAATTAACTTGAAGGCGTTATGCCATCAGTGGTTTCAATATAAAATTTTTGCAAAACTAATCGTGTTTTTAGCACAAATTTTACACTTTCGTAATCGTTCTGCGCCTTAATTTCAAAAACAATTTTAACACTTTTGATTTAATTTTCACAAGCCAAATACAATTTTTCCTAACTTTTTTAGCCTATCAAAACGACGTGCGATTGTTAATGTTTTCAATGCTTTTCATCATTGTTGTGCCTTTATTGCGCAAATTTCGTCTCGCTCAATATCAAATTGAAATAGGGCTTAAACGCTTTCAACGTTCACTGTCAATGGTTCATTTATCAAAATCTTGTTTGTGGTTTGTGTTATGCGTTGTTCTTTTTTCATTTTTTGGTTGCCGCTCGGCGCAAGAAATCTCGAAGCCTGAACTTTCCGCGCAAAAAGAAACAGAGATTGATTCCTCGCTTTTGCGCTTGTTTGAACGCACCTTAAAAGATGTTGAGACGTTCAAAACGATGCACGGATATGGCTCGATGCAGATTCGCACCCCAGAAATGAACCAACGCCTTACTTGCACGATGCGCATTAAACGCGGCGAAGCCATGCAACTAACCGGCTCAATTTTTTTTGGCATTACTGCCTTCGATGCACTCTTGCGCGCCGATAGCGTTTTCCTTTACAGCCCGCTTGAAAAACGCTTGTATGTCGGCACAAACTCTCCCGCTAACCTTCAACGCATTACAGGACTTTCCGCAAATTTTTCCGACCTCTTGGACGCTTTCTTGGGATTAGCACGCATTGATACAACGACTACTTCGCTCTACAAAGCCAGCGTGGGCGAGGGCAAAGTCGCTTTCTTTTTGAAGAACGGCGAGCTTGATGAAGTCATTGAAGTGGATTCTGCTACTGCGACCGTTGAATCGCTCCGCTTGATGAAGCCCGATGGAAAAACGCTGGGCGCAATTTTCTTTAACGGCTTTGAAGCGTTGCCACCGTTGCCGAAGCCACTTCCGAAAGAAGTTGAACTCGTCGCCTACGATTACACTTCCGACAGCACCTACACGGCACGACAAGTGTTCATTCGTTACAGCGAGCGCGAAGTCAATCCTAATGATTTCGCCTTTACGTTCGCGCCGTCCAAAAAAGCAACAGTTTATCGCATTGAACAGATGCAACTGCGGTTCAGATGAGTGCTTGTTCACAGCATTTAGAACATCATTCAAAAATTTGATGATGCAGTCGCGATTGGTAAGGCTCACGGTTTTTTCTTACTTTCTTTTGCGTTCTGATTTTTCAAACCTTCTTATGTCTGATATATGGGGAGAACGATTCTCATTGAACTTAAAAACGAAAAAGCCTTCTCGCTTCTCTGTGAGTTGGAAAATTTGTCGCTCATTAAAGTCTTGAAAGACTCTGCCGAGTGTGGGCAGTTGCGCCGTTCATCTAAATACTTAGGCATACTGACCAAAGCACAAGGCGAAAGTCTGAACACCCATCTTAAAAACATTCGTAACGAGTGGGGCGATATTTAATAGACTTACTACATTCAAAATCAGTTAAAAAGGCAACTTGAAACACTTTGAAGACACTTTCAAAGAAAGGCGGCTCAATAGGCAAGCATTTACACGAACCTGCGTAACCGAGCGTTAATCGCGTGCAAGGCGAGGGGAATGTAACCTCACCCTGTCGCAGTGCGACGTCCCTCTCCTTTCGTAAGGAGAGGGACGTTTTGGCGAAGCCAAAACAGGGAGAGGTCAATGATAAGGCTTTTCGGTCAAGGTTGCCTTAATTGAGCGTTCTTGTGATGTAGTAAGTCTAATTGATACCAACGTCGAGACAACCTTGACCAATCAATTCACAAAATCTGATTTTATGAAAACCTTGCGTGTTGAAATTCTTGATACAAACGCACTTCACTTGTTACGAGATTTAGAGCGGCTCAATTTGATTCGCTTGCGTCCTGAACTGACAGAGCCTCACAATTTATACTGGACTTATCGTTACAAGGGTGCTATGACGCGACAACCTATCAGTGAAATTGATGCCCAACTGAATGACTTACGAAGGGAATGGGAGTAACATACCTCAACGATTTTACTCACGATTCATTTGTTACTCACTTGGAGCAACCGATTAAGTTGAAAACTGCTGATATACGCCGAGAGTATAAACTTAAACTTCTCGATGCGATTATCGCCGCTACTGCTATCGCCAACAACCTCACGCTCATTACCCGCAATACCAAAGATTTTGAGACCATTACAGGACTTTCACTTCTCAACCCGTTTGAGTTGTAATTTCAACCAACTTATTCAAGCCTCAACCAATGATTGATTTTTACTTTCTCGGAATTGGCGGCACAGCGATGGCAAACGTTGCTGTTGCACTTTCAACCTGCGGATACAACATTTCAGGCGTTGATGCGAATGTGTATCCGCCAATGAGTGAGTTTCTTGAACGCAACGGCATTGTGTATTTCAACGGATACAGTGCGGAGCATTTAGAGACACTCACGCCTAAGTATGTGGTTGTAGGCAATGCGATTTCGCGCGGTAATGCGGAGTTGGAAGTTGCGCTGAATCGACGGTTGAAACTTGTCTCGATGCCTGAAATTGTCCGAGAATACTTGATTGAGCAGCATACATCGATTGTCGTTTCAGGCACGCATGGTAAAACGACGACAACTTCGCTTTTGGCGTGGCTGTTGGAATCGTGCGGCGTATCGCCCGGATTTTTAATCGGCGGCATACCTGAAAATTTCGGCGAAGGTTGTCGTGCCTCAACGCGTAAGACAAATGGCTATTTCGTTTCCGAAGGTGATGAATACGATACCGCCTTCTTTGACAAGCGCAGTAAGTTTCTTCACTATCGCCCCGACATTGCCATCGTGAATAATCTTGAATTTGACCACGCCGACATTTTTAAGTCCATTGATGAGATTGAACTTTCGTTCAAACGCTTTCTCAACCTTGTGCCGCAAAACGGACTTGTGCTTCTCAACGCTGATGAGGCGCGAGTCTTGCGCTTGTCGGAAAAACTTTTCGCGCCCGTCCAGACCTTTGGCTTCGGAGAAGCCGCCACTTGGCAAGCCCGCGATGTTGACTACCGCTCTGATGAAACGCATTTTTCTCTGTTCAAACAAGGCAACTTTATTTCGCGCTTTCGCTCGCCGCTCTTGGGCGAACATAATGTTCGAAATGCGCTTGCCGCCGTCTCGGCTTGTCTTTACTTGGGATTTCAGCCTGATGTGATACAAAGCGGATTGAGTTCGTTCAAAAGTGTGAAGCGTCGGTTGGAAGTTGTTGCCGAAATTGGCGGAATTACCCTCATTGATGATTTTGCGCATCACCCAACAGCCATTCGCGAAACGCTGAAAGCCACTCGGCAGAAGTACCCGAATCGGCGAATTGTTGCGTGCTTTGAGCCGCGCTCCAACACCACCACGCGCAACATTTTCCAAAAAGAGTTGGTCGAGTGCTTCGAACTTGCTGATGTGATTGCACTTGGAAAGATTGACCGCCCTGAACGTTATGCTCCTGATGAACGATTAGACACGGAGAAAATTATCTCTGAACTTAAATCGCAAGGGAAAATCGGATATGCATCGCCGATGCCTATTCCCGAAAATTATCCAATGGATATTGTAAATTTTTTATCTTCTCACTTACATCATGGCGATGTGGTTCTTGCGATGAGCAACGGTGCTTTTGGAAACTTGAAAGCCCATTTACTTGAAACCTTGAAAAACTCGTTGAGCGATGTCCATACCTGAATCCATCACCGACCTCGAAACAAAACTGCTCTCTACCAAAAGTAATGTGGCGCGAGTTCCGCTGTTGCTTGCGCTTTCGCGCAAACTTGCCAATCGCGATGACCGCCGCGCCTTTTCGCTTGCCGAAGAAGCCTATCACCTGCAAATTCGGCGCAACCGACAAACCCCCGAAGCTCTCTCGACACTGGCACAAGCGTTGAACTTAATGTCGCTGTGTTTGTATCGCCTTTCTGATTATCACACCTCGCTTCAACGCGCAGAAGACGCGCTCGCCTTTGCCGCCGAAGCCAACGATGAAATGCAACTTGCAGAAGCACAGATGAATCTCGGTCGCGCGATGTGGAGTTTTGGCAGTTATGAAACGTCACTCAATGCTTATGGCGAAGCCCTCTCGCTTTATCATCGCAACGGCAACGCCGATGGCACCGCGCAAGCCTTCAACAACATTGGCACGGTATATCGCTCGCAAGGCAATTATGACGATGCGATTGCCGCTTACGAAAAGTGCCTGAAAATTTGGGAGTTGATGAACGAGGATTACGGCGTGGCACAAGTTCTCAACAATCTTGGCAACATCTACAACGAAACCGGCAAATACAACGACGCGCTCGATGTCTATCATCGCAGTCTTGACCTCTTCAAAAAGCATGGTGATTTGGTCAGTGAAGCAGGTTTAATGCACAACATTGGCAACATCTACGCTCATCTTGGCGATTATGCCAAAGCCTTAGAGTATTACGAAGCGGAACTTCAACTGAGCCGCACGCACCATCTCGCACAAGGGGAATCTTTCGCGCTCGACGGCATTGGACAGATTTATTTCAAAATGGGCGATTATTCTACGGCTCGCTCGTTCTTTGAAGAAAGTTTAACCCTTGCTGAACACATGGGCGATAAGGTCAGCATTGCCGAATCGCTTATCAATATCGCTTCGGCGCATCAAACACTTGGCGAGTTGGATAACGCGAAACTCACCTTTGAGCGAAGCCTGCATCTCTTTCGCGAGGTTGGACATCAGTTTGGAGAAGGGCTTGCCTTGCACGGGTTAGGCTCAACCTATCGCCACTTAGGCGACCCGAAATCTGCTCACCACTTCTTGAACGAGAGTTTAACGCTTCGGCAAAAATTAGGCGATAAGCGCGGCGTGTGCGAAGATTATTTGGAAATCGGCAAGTTTTATCAAGCCTTCCCCAACTTCCGTCCGATTGCCGATTAAGTAGGGCGTTTCAGTATTGCGCTAATGCTTTCGCCGCTTCATAAACTTTTTGTTCATTCGGCAAAATGAATTCTTCCAATATCCTCGAGAATCCAACAGGTGTAAAAGTAGAGCCAACACGGCGAATCGGCGCATCAAGATATTGGAAACAGTGTTCGCTAATGAGTGCGGCAAGTTCTCCGCCGAATCCGCCTGTTACTTTATCCTCGTGAACTATTAAGACTTTGCTTGTCTTTTTCACCGAGTTAAAAATCGTTTCGGTATCGAGTGGTGCAAGTGTGCGAATGTCGACAACTTCAACAGAGATGCCTTCTTTTTCCAAGCGTTCAGCGGCAAGCAAGGCGTGATGGGTTGTCGTACCGTAAGTGATGATACTTAAATCTGTTCCGACACGGCGAATACGCGCTTTGCCAAACGGAATTAAAATATCCTCTTTCAGCCGTTTGGTTTTCGCCCAAGGATTGTTGTAGAGAAATTTGGGTTCGAGAACAACCGTTACACCGCGCGAGCGAAACGCTGAGCGAAGCAAGCCTTGCATATCATCAGCAAACGATGGAATCACAATGCGCAGACCGGGCAAGGTTGTAAATGCGCCTTCGACATTTTGCGAGTGATACAAGCCGCCACCAATGTAGCCGCCTGACGCAATACGCATGACAATATTCGGCACGAATTGTCCTTTCGTGCGCCAATACTCGTGTGAACATTCGACAACTTGTTCCATTGCCGGCCAGATGTAATCGGCAAATTCTGCGCCTTCAATCAAAACCCAAATATCCTCGCGGTAGCGCGAAAATCCATTTGCCGTTCCGACGATGAAATCTTCCGCAATCGGCGCATTGAAAACACGCTCATTTCCGAACTCTTTGAGCATGCCCTTGTCGGCATTGAAGATACCGCCCTTTTCTTTCGACGCAACGTCTTGTCCCCAAAGAAATGTGTTCGGATTGCGTCGAAACTCTTCAATCTGCGTGAAGTTGATGGCTTGCAAGAAACTAATCGTTTCATTCGTGTAGTATTCGCCTTCGCTTTCAGGCTGGGTGAGTTCAACAACTGTTCCGCTAGTGGGTTTGTATTCAGGTAGAACAAAGAGCAGTGCGGATTCAGGCTTTGGCGTTGCGGCTTTTTCACCCTTTTCGCAAGCCTCGGCAATCACTTCATCGGCTTGCCGCTCAATCTCGGCAAGTTCGGCTTCAGTAAAGAGTCCTTGCTCAAGCAGATAGTTTCTGAACTTTGGAAGTGGGTCGCGCTTTTTGATTTCTTCTAATTCTTCGGGCGTGCGATAAAGTAAATGGTTATCGGAGTTAGAGTGAGAGCCGATACGCTCGCAATCTGCCTCGACCAACACTGGCAACCGTTCGGTCTTAACACGCTCAACGGCTTTTTGCATCGTGAGCCACGAGTCAAACACATCCGTGCCATCACAGAACATCACTTCAAGATTTGGGAACGAACGGAACACTTCAGCAGGGCGAAGCGTGCCAAACTGTTCACTCACATGCACTGAAATACCATACTTGTTGTTTTGAATGACAAAAATCACAGGCAGTTTTTCTCGTGAAGCACCATTGATGGCTTCATAGAAATAACCTTCGGCGCATGCTGACTCGCCGCCAGAGTAGAAGACAATTTCATCGCCACGATACTTCTTGATTGCTCGCGCTAAGCCAACCGCATGCTGTGAGTGGTTGCCTGTGAGCGATGAAACATTTTGGATTCGGATAGATGGCTTAGCAAAGTGATTGGACATGTGTCGCCCGCCACCTGCTACGTCAGCATCGCGCGAAAGCCCGTTGAGAATAATCTCTTCTGGGGTCAGACCTGCCGCAAGTGTCGTGAGCATATCGCGGTAATATGGAAAGAGAAAATCTTTACTGGCTCGAAACGAAAGCCCAAGCGCAAGTTGGATTCCGTCATGCCCTTGATACGGCGCATGATACGACCACCCCATTCCTTTTTTGAGATACCCTGCCGCCTTGATGTCTAATTGCCTACCCGTGTAAAGCAAGCGATACCAATTCTGCAGCGTTTCTTTTGGAATGTTGTGATGTTTGCTGTGAGTTTCGTTGGTCGTTGTTTCTTTAATAAGTTCGGCGGTGTTCATCGTTTTACTGCGGTTAGGTTGAGAAGCGTTTTTTGAAAGTGTGTGTTTCACTTGAATCGGAGGCAATAACGATTTTGCGTTTTACTGCCCTTTACTACAATTTTCTTGATTGATACAATTTGCAGAAGATACGATAAAATCACACGGCGACCAACCCCGAAACGGAATTTCTTTCCCCTGTATTAACTTCGGCACTATCCAACATTGATTGCTGATAAATACCATTCACTTTAAGCCAATGACTGAATCAACACCTCAAAACGAACACACAAGCACTGTTCAGAAAAAGTCGGAACGAATTGGTTGGCACGAATACTTTATGAGCGTTGCCCATTTGATTTCACGCCGTTCAACGTGTGAGCGTGCGCATATCGGCGCAGTGATTGTGCGCGACAACAACATTCTCGCCACAGGCTACAACGGCTCACCTTCAGGATTGCCACACTGCGACGGACCAAACTGCCTCATCTACAAATCTATGCACCCCGACGGCACGATTGAAGAAAACTGCATGCGCACCATTCACGCAGAAATCAACGCAATTGCACAAGCGGCAAAAAATGGCACGGCTATTCAAGGCGCAGATATTTACATCACCGCAAGCCCATGTCTCAACTGCCTCAAAGTGCTTATCAACGTAGGCATCAAGACCATTTATTACGACAAGCCTTACAAAATGGAAAACATTATGGAAATGGTTGCGCTTGCAGGCGTAAGATTGATCCAGGTTCATGTCGAAGCCACATGATTTTGTATTTTTGCGCAACTGCTGAACATCAAAAAACTTTACAAACTTTGAGACCGAACTTCGCGCTCTGGGAAAAGCGATATAACCTAAATCCGAATCGCCTCATCAAATCTACACTCGAGAAACTTCAAACTAATTTTACATCTGATAAATCCCTGTATCTTTCTCTGCTCCACTTCTTGTATGCCTCTGGCGTCGCCGCCGAAGAAGGCATGGACGTTGACGCCAAAGCGTTTCTGATTAAATCAGGTTCAATCAGTACGATAGCTGCAAACCCTTTGAAACTTCGAGAAGAAATTGAGTTGCTTCTTGATGAGCTGAGCGAACAAGGTGAAAAACCCGACGACACTTGGCATGCCAAAGCATTTCGCTTAACATCGCTTCTGATGCAGTTGCCTTTTGATACTGCCGCTATGGAGCTCATCTTAGATGCGGCAACACTTCTCATTCGTGCCGTAACGCTTCCTGCCGACTGTGCTTACATTTTGCTTTTCTACATCTATGAGCAAATAAAAAATCCTACTTACAAACGCGCCTTCGCCACTGTCGAGCCCGATTTTTGGGAAAATTATTTAGCCGTCATGCTCAAAACGATGGGTCGATTTTTGCGCGATGCCGTGATGGAATACATTATCTACCACGAATTGCCGCCTAGTGCCTCAAATGAAGTTCATTTGAAACTGTGCGAAACCTTGTGCAAAGTCGCTGTTGAATGTTGCTACTTGGTGCATAAAGCTTCAGACTTGGTTGAAACTGAACTTGACAAAAAAACTTATCAATTCTGCACCGATACGATTGTTCACAAAGACCCAAAACCGCTTATTACCTACTCTTATCGCTTGCTCGATTTGTCGAGCGAAGATTTCTTCATCACTTTGCCGAAAGAGACCATCAACAAGTATATTGTATCTGCGATTGAAAGTTTAAGTAGTTAGACTTCGCTTTGCGCTACTCGCAATGAGCGTGTGATGTTATGCCCAAAAAATCCAAAACCAAAAACCAGACATTCGACGACTCCAAAGACGAGTTTTTTCTCGCCAAGTGTTTGATGCTTGCTCAGCGTGGTGCGGGCAAAGTCAGTCCAAACCCGATGGTCGGCTGTGTGATTGTTTGCAATGGAAAAATCATTGGCAAAGGATGGCACAAGCGTTATGGCGAAGCCCACGCCGAAGTCAATGCCATTCGCTCAGTCAAAGATGAGTCGCTTCTTGCACAATCGACGCTGTATGTGAATCTTGAACCTTGTTCGCACTATGGGAAAACGCCACCGTGCGCTGATTTGATTATCGAGAAGAAAATTCCGCGCGTGGTAGTCGGCTGTATTGACCCCAATCGCAAAGTGGCGGGCAAAGGCATTAAGAAACTTAAAGAAGCAGGAATCGCCGTGCGTGTTGGCGTTCTGCGTGAAGAATCTGAACAACTCAATGAAGCCTTTTTGAAATCGCACCGCCGCCATTTGCCGTTTGTCGCACTTAAACTTGCGCAATCGCTTGATGGACGCATTGCGACCAAGACCAAAGATTCCAAATGGATTACAAGTGAATCGGCACGTGCCTATGCTCATCAGTTGCGCAATTATTACGACGCTGTTATGATTGGCTCACGCACCGCCCTTGCCGATAATCCCCACTTGACCGTGCGGCTCGTTCAGGGCAGAAACCCTAAACGCATTTTGCTTGACCGCCAGTTGCGCGTGCCACTTCAAGCCAACATCTTCAGCAAAGATGCACCAACGCTTGTTTTTACATCGCGCATCAACAAGCGGCACCCCAAAGTCAAAGCGTTAGAAAAAATTGGCGCAAAAGTTTTTTTTGTCCGAGAGAAAACTGAATCGCTCAACTTGCTTGATGTCTTGCGTATTCTGCACGAGGAGCAGATTCTCTCTGTGATGGTTGAAGGCGGGGCGCAACTTTTTGCCTCCCTTATTAAAGCTGGCTTGTGCGATAAATTGCACGCTTTTATCGCGCCGAAACTTATTGGCGGCGATGGATTAGCAAGCATCGGCGAGTTCGGATTGAAAAAAATCTCCGAAAGCATTGACCTTATCAATACTTCCATAAAAGTGCTTTCTGATTGCTTAATCGTCGAAGGCTACTTTTCACACCACGCTAATTGAGGTGATATGATTTGTAGTTCGAAAGCAATCGTTTCGGCTGAATGAGTGTGTAGACTTTTCGGTTGCGTGCAGGAACAGGTTGGGTTGACTTTACATAGTCAGAATCATTCCACACCTTGCCACTCATCTGAAAAATCAGATACAGTGCAAACGGAATTGAAGCAATCATCAGGACAGGCAAAAATACAAAGGCTAAAATTCCTAACGGGATTGAAAGCACAGCGGCAACCAGAGCCGCCAGAGCATAGTATCCAAATCGACGCAAATTGATTTGCATAGTAAAATACGTAGTTTTGTGTTAGACTGAATTACAATAACAACAAAACCGCAAACTACAAGTTGAGAGTTTGATTGCAGGAACTACTTGATGCATCTTGTAACTAATAAAAGCCAAAACGACCGCAATAAATTTCATTTGTTACACATCTTTTCAAAACTGATTTCATGTTTTCACCAAACTATCTTGTTGCTCGAAATGTCTTGCGAAAAGCCGCAGGCATTGATGCTCAAAAAGCCGCAAGCGAAGTCAAGTCGTATCTTGATTATGGCGCAGAGCGCGTTGGTGTAGCGGCACCTCATCAAAGTGCCGTCTGTGTTCCGAACTTTGTCTTCGCCAAATACATTGACCACACGCTCTTGAAGCCCGAAGCCACTCGTGAAGACATCATCACGCTTTGTAATGAAGCCAAAACGCATGGCTTTGCATCGGTTTGCGTTAATCCTCAGTATGTCAAACTGTGCGCTACAATGCTTCGCAATACTGATGTGAAGGTTTGCACTGTGGTTGGCTTTCCGCTTGGCGCAAACACCACGCGCGTGAAAGTATATGAAACCCAAGTGGCGTGCGAAGATGGGGCAACAGAAATCGATATGGTCATCAACATTGGCGAACTCAAATCAAAGAACTATGACTTAGTCGAAGCCGATATTGCAGGTGTTGTCGCTGCCGCCGATTCTGCTAATGCGATTGTCAAGGTTATTTTGGAGACGTGTTTGCTGACAGATGAAGAAAAAGTGATTGCTTCGGTGCTTTCCAAAAATGCAGGTGCGCATTTCGTTAAAACATCGACAGGCTTTTCAAAAGGGGGCGCGACCCTTGAAGATGTTGCCTTGATGCGCAAAGCCGTTGGCGACTCGTTAGGCGTCAAAGCCAGTGGCGGCGTGCGTGATTATGCGACCGCCAAAAAAATGATTGAATACGGCGCAACTCGAATCGGTGCCAGTGCCAGCGTCAAAATCGTCAAAGAAGCCAAATGCCTTTAAGCGCAAAGGGAAAGCATGATGGCTTGATGTTCGGCAGCCGCTTTTGTAACTTCCCCGCCTTGTAATCAAATTCAGTAACAATGCGAAAACAACTTTATCTTGTGCTTGTCGTAAGTCTGCTTGTTATTTCAAATGCCACACATGCACAAAAAATTGGCTTTATTGATTCGCAAGCGATTTTAGACCAACTACCCGAAGCTCGAGATGCAAAACGCCGATTGGAAGTACTCACAACAGAGTGGCAAACTGAAATTAAAAAAAAACGCGATGCGCTCGACAAATTGGTGCGCGACTTCCAAGCCAAAGAAGTGCTTTACACCGACGAAATCAAACAGCAAAAGCGCAAAGAAATGATGGATATGGATAAAGCCATTTTTGAATACCAAAATCAAAAGTTCGGTGTCGATGGAGAGTATTTCCGCAAACAAAATGAACTGATGCGTCCGATTCAAGATAAACTTTACTCGGCAATGAAAGCCGTTGCCCTTGATGAAGGTTACGACTATGTCTTTGACCGTGCCAGCGATACGCTTCTGCTTTACGCCAACGAATCGCACAACTTAACGCAAAAAGTTTTAGACCGCTTGCTTGCCTCGCTTCCTGAGCGAGAGCGTGCAGGCATACCGACTTCGCCAAGTGGCGGAAGTGCCGATAAATAACTTCATTTTTCAATCACTTAATTGGAGGAACAAAAAAGAATGTCAGCTCTTCAAAAGAAATTATCCCTTCTATCCAAAGGCAAAAGTTTTTTTGTCGGATTCGGGCTTGCGGTCGGCTTTATCTTAGGGATAGGCGCAAGCGGTGCCAACGATGTGAAAGTCGGCTTTGTTGATACCGATAATGTTATTGCACAACTTCCTGACTCCAAAGGCATTCAAGAGAAAATGAAGAAACTGCAAGAAGGGGCTGAATCCGAAATGCAAAAAATGGCAAAAGGCTTGCAAGATGCCTTTGAAGAATATGAACGCAAGAAAAGCACCATGACCGAAGAAGCCAAAAAGAAAAAAGAAGAAGAACTCTTGGAAAAACGTCAGCAACTCGAAGAGTTCCGATACCAAAAGCAAGCCGAACTTCAAAAGAAAACAGCGGAACTCTTAAAACCGATTGAAGAAAAAGTTATGAAAGCCGTCGAAAAGGTTGCCAAACAATACGGCTACAGCATTGTCTTGAACAAAGGTGGTGTCGCTAATCCCGTGCTTTACGGCGATAAAACGCATGACCTTACGTTCAAAGTGCTTGATACGCTCAAGTAATGTGAGTTGTCTCTACTTTTGAAAGTAGATTTTCGTGCCGTATATTCGCAATCCTTTTTTCAGAACAGTTAATTATTTTTCAACGGTAACGCCAACCGCATTTTGAGATGAAACCGAATGTGCATCCGCAAAATTATCGCCCCGTCGTTTTCCAAGATTTGACCGACGGTTCTTGCTTCATCACACGCTCTTGTGTTGAAACCAAAGAAACAATCAAGTGGACAGACGGAAATGAGTATCCGCTTTTCAAAGTAGAAATCAGCAATACTTCACATCCGTATTACACAGGCAAGCAAGTGCTTGTTGATACGGCTGGTCGTGTGGAACGCTTCAACAAGCGTTTTACCAAATCTACGGCGCAATCCGATGCCAAGTAAGTTTTGTTGTATGAAATCAATGCTCAAATTGGCAACTTCCCCATTTGAGCATTTTTTTGTCTAAACTGAAAAAATGTTTTCTTCACATGGTCAAAGAAACTCTGCAAGCCGCTGAACAGCGGATGAGAAAATCGGTCGAGAACGTTCAACAGGAACTTGCATCAGTTCGCACGGGCAAAGCAACCACTGCTCTTCTCGATGGGATTAAAGTGGAGTCATATGGACAGCTTGTTCCACTCAAGCAAGTTGGCAATGTGAGCGTGAAAGATTCCAGAACCTTAGTGGTGCAATTATGGGATAAAGCGGTTGTCCCCAATGTTGAAAAAGCGATTCGGGAATCGGGCTTGGGCTTGAACCCTGCTACCGAAGGGCAATTCATTCGCGTTCCAATTCCGCCCCTGACCGAAGAACGCCGGCGCGAATATGTTAAACTCGTTAAAAAATTTGCCGAAGAGGCTAAAATTTCTTTGCGCAACATTCGCCGTGACGCAATTCAAACCATTGAAAAAGCCGAAAAAGAAAAAGCCATCACCGAAGACGATAAAAATCGCGGCAAAAAAGACGCTGATGCACTGACACAACGCTACGAAAAATTGATTGACGAAACCGTTGCCAAAAAAGAAAAAGAAATTATGGAAGTCTAATATCCGCTCTTTAATCTTCAAGTAATTTGACTCATCTTGTCGCATATCTTTTTGAGACAAAGCAAGAGAAAACCGCATCGTTAAACCGTAGCGCATAAGTCCTTTCCAAATCACTTTTACACCATGCGACGCATAGCTTTGACGGTAACCCCCTCAGCAATTTCCAGCACTGTTTCCCCCACGCTTTGCCCTAAGCCTTCGGCTTTTGCCAACAATGCCTGATGCTTCCACCACAAGAATCTCGCTTTGATTTGTGTTTGCCCTTTGTCATAGAGAGATGAAACCTACAAAGCACACGAAGGCAGGCACGAAGATGACATAAACTCTCTCTCCTTTTAGGAGAGGGTTAGGGTGGGTAAATGTTGGTGGGCGGATTCTGAACTCGCCCTTTGTGTGTTTGACCTCACCCTGTCGCTGTGCAGACGTCCCTCTCCTTTGTAAGAAGAGGGACGTTTTGGCAACGCCAAAACAGGGTGAGGTTATTTCCGTGTGCCATTGTAAAAGCGAACACCGATGAAACAGATTGAGCAGATAGACACGAAAACAACTTTCACTCCCTGCTCTGTAAGGGCGAAACATTTTTCGCCCCTCCACACTCCCTGCTCCGTAAGGGCGAAACATTTTTCGCCCCGTCGTCCGCGTTCTATTGAAAAACTATGCGTCAGTCGTAAATTCTCGCTTCATTGTCAATACGAATTCGATTAAAACTTCTATGTCCGAAACGCTTTCCGAGCAACAGCTCGACAAAACCTACAACCCACAAACCGTTGAAGCCAAGTGGAGCGTCTCGCGTTTTGAAACGCTGGGTGTTACTAATGCCGAGAGCGCGCCCGTCCTGCGCGGCGAAAAAAAAGCCTTCACGATTTTAATGCCACCGCCGAACATCACAGGCAGTCTCACGATGGGACACGTGCTCAATCACACCATTCAAGACCTCTTCATTCGCTACCACCGCATGATGGGCTATGAATCGCTTTGGCTTCCCGGCACCGACCACGCCGGCATTGCCACGCAAACGCGCGTCGAGAAAGAACTACGAAAAGAGAAAAAAACGCGCTACGATTTAGGTCGCGAAAAATTCTTGGAGCGCGTCTGGCAATGGCGCAATGAATACGGCGACCTCATTCTCAAACAACTGCGCAAACTCGGCGTTTCGGCAGATTGGCGACGCAATCTCTTCACGATGGACGAGAGCGCATCGAGAGCCGTTACGCACTGCTTCATCAAACTTTACAACGATGGCTTAATTTATCGCGGTAAGCGCATTATCAACTGGTGTCCTGCCTCACAAACCGCACTCTCCGATGAAGAAGTCATCATGAAAACGCAAACCGATAAACTTTACTTCGTGCGCTACTTCTTCAAAGATGAGCCTGAACGATTTATCACGATTGCAACGGTGCGCCCCGAAACCATGCTCGCCGATGTCGCCGTTGCTGTCAATCCCAACGATGAGCGTTACAAATCTTTCATCGGAAAAATTGTCATTGAGCCTTTAACCAAGCGCGAACTGCCCATCATTGCCGATGAGTATGTGGAAATGGAATTCGGAACTGGCGCGCTGAAAATCACGCCTGCGCACGATGCCAACGACTACCAAATCGGATTGCGACACAACTTGCCCGTTATCTGCGCGATTGATAAAACCGGAAAAATCGAACAAGGCTTCGGTGAACTTTCTGGATTAGACCGCTTCGCCGCACGCAAAAAAGCCGAAGAAATCTTGAAAGCACAAGGCAATTTGGAAAAGGTTGAAGATTACACGCACAATGTTGGCTATTCAGAACGCGCTGATGTCGTCATTGAGCCGTATCTCTCGGAACAGTGGTTTGTGAAGATGAAACCACTTGCCGAACCCGCTTTGAAGGTCGTTGAAGAAGGGCAAATCAAATTCTATCCTGAACGATGGATTAACACATATCGGCATTGGATGACGAACATTCAAGATTGGTGCATTTCGCGCCAACTGTGGTGGGGACATCGCATTCCCGCTTACTACGCGCCCGATGGCTCATTTGCCGTTGCCGCCACAAAAGAAGAAGCCTTCGCACAACTGAACGCTAAAAATCCAACAATTAAACTAAACGACATTGTGCAAGATGAAGATGTGCTTGACACGTGGTTTTCCTCATGGCTCTGGCCTCTGACCACACTCGGTTGGGACGGCACAAACGCAATGGACACCGACGACTTCAAAGCCTTTTACCCCACAACAACATTGGTTACAGGACCCGACATCATTTTCTTTTGGGTGGCGCGTATGATTATGGCAGGCTTGTATTTCAAAAAAGAAATACCGTTCCGCAATGTTTATTTCACAAGCATTATTCGCGATGGGCAAGGGCGCAAAATGTCGAAGTCGCTTGGCAATTCGCCCAATCCGCTTGATGTGATTGAAAAATATGGTGCCGACGCTCTGCGATTTACAGTCATCTACCTTTCGCCGCTCGGTCAAGATGTGCGCATGGAAGTTACCAAAGACCAAGACACACCGCAGGTCGAGCAAGGGCGCAACTTCGCTACAAAAATTTGGAACGCCGCCCGATTCCTCTTGATGAATCGCAACGAAAGTTTTGAAAGCCTTGATGACTTCGCCGCGCACTATGCTTCGCTCAATCTCGCCCCTTCCACCTTTACACTGACGGAGCGATGGATATTTTCTCGGCTCAATCAAACCTTGCAAGCCTATCACCATGCCCACGCGCAATTCCGAGTGAATGATTTAGCGAAACTGACTTACGATTTCATTTGGGGTGATTTTTGTGATTGGTTTATTGAAGCCATGAAGGTTAATCTGCAAACAGCGCAATCGGCGGAAGAGAAGCGAAATATCTTGTGCCGTGCGTTCTTCGTCTTTGAAGAGTCGCTGAAAATGCTTCACCCAATTATGCCGTTTATCACGGAAGAAATTTGGCAAACCCTTGTGCCGAGAGCCGAAGGCACATTTTTAGACACCACGCCGATTTCACAAGGCGAGGACGCTTGGCACAATGAAAAAGCCGAACAAGAATTTGAGTTGATAAAAAAGACGATTACGGAAATTCGGAGCATTCGTGCGGTGCTTGGCGTGCCGCCTGCGCCGATTGCACAAGTGCAAGTGAAAGCCAGTTCGAGCGATATGGCAGAACGCTTCCTACGCGAGCGCGCCCTCGTTGAACGGCTATCGCGTGCAAGCATCACTGTTTCCACTGACCTTGCAAAGCCAAAACACGCCGCCAGCGCAATGATTGACGGCAATGAACTCTACATCTTGCTCGAAGGCTTGATTGATTTTGAGAAAGAAAAAGCACGTCTCACCAAAGAAATTCAAAAGTTGGAAAACTATGTGAAGCAGTTGGAATCAAAACTTTCAAACGAAGGCTTTGTGGCACGCGCCCCAAAAGAAGTGATTGATGCCGAAAGAGAAAAATCAGCAACCGCAAAAGCAACGCTTGCAAAGTTGCAAGAAAATTTGGCAAGTTTGGGGTAATGATACAAAAGCGTGTAAGTCTGAACTCTCGTGATATGGCAACGCAATATGACAAATAGACTTACTACATCAAGCAGTGCTTGATTTATCTTAACCGCAACGCCTTATCCTTGACCTCACCCTGTTTTGGCTTCGCCAAAACTTCCCTCTCCTTGCGAAAGGAGAGGGATGTCGCAGAGCGACAGGGTGAGGTTACAGACACGAGCCTTGCATAAGATTGATGGCTCGGCGTGCAGATTCGTGTAAATGCCCTCTTGAGCCGACTTTCTTTGCCTTTTTTGGACGGATTTTCAATGTAGTATGTCTAATACATCAGCAAGCAGTTGCAAAATGCTGAATTTCGTGAACTGTATGCACGTGCGAAAGAAAAAGTGAAATTGCAGATTCAGTTAGAGAAACTGCGCGAAGACATTAAGCAAGGAAAAAAGCCTGTAACATTACTTCGTCAGTTGAATCGCTTGTCCGATGCGATAAGTGGTCGTTGAAAATTGAAAAAGAATTGAGGCGAGTGTCTTCGTGCGTCGCAGAGTAGTTGTAAGCAGTTTGTAAGTTTGAGAAGTGTAATTAACCTAAACGAATCATGACGACCGATATTTTATCCGAATCGCCGAAACAATTTACGCCGCCAGTTTTTTTGCGCCGCAACAAGTTGGATTACGATTCCACCTACAAAGCCTCGATTGAAAATCCATCTGACTTTTGGGCATCGATTGCCGAGCAACTGCTTTGGGAAACGAAGTGGAGCAAGGTCTTTGAGTTTGAGCCGCCCAAGCATGAGTGGTTTATCGGAGCGAAAACGAATATCACCTTGAATGCGCTTGACCGCCACATTGTCGGCGAGCGGCGCAATAAAGTCGCGCTGATTTGGTCGAGCGAATCGGGACCTGAAAACTATGTAACCTTTGACCGTTTGATTCGGCGTGTGTCGCAAGTGGCTAACGCGCTTAAATCCATTGGTGTCAAAAAAGGCGACACGGTGTTGATTTTTATGCCGAACACAGTGGAAGCAGTTTATGCGATGCTGGCGTGTGCGCGGATTGGTGCGATTCACGCGGTCATTCACGAAAAGGCAGGCGCACGCGCCCTCAAAACCCGAATGGAAGATATTGAGCCGAAGGTGGTCTTTTGCGCTGATGCCAGTTACAGCGAAGCGATGCACTTTCCAATGAAAACCACGCTCAACAGTGCGTTGCGCACGTGTGCAAGCGTCGAGAAAATTGTGGTCTTGCGCCGTCAATCGCCAAAACTGCACCTCACATCAGAGCGCGAAATTGATTTCTACGACTTCATTTCTGGGCAATCGCAATTCTGCAATCCTGAAATTGTTGAAGCGAGTCACCCGCTCTTTGTGCTTTACACGAGTAGCACGAGCGGCAAGCCGAAAGGCGTGGTGCATACACACGGCGGCTACATGGTCGGTGCGTATTACGCCACAAAAACGCTTATCGATATTCAAGACAACGATGTGCTGTGGAACTGTTTCCACATTGGCTCTGCGCCCGGACATTTGTTCTCGGTCTATGGCACACTGCTTTCAGGCGCAACGATTCTCATGCACGAAGGCGCAATCGATTATCCAAGTGCGGAATCGTTTTGGCGGCGCATTGAGCGGCACGGCGTGAACATTCTTGTCTCTCACCCGTCGCTCATTCAACGCTTGCATCGGCACGGCACAGAAACGATGAAAAAATTTGATAACTCAACGCTTCGCCTGATGCTCACCACTGGCGGCGCGCTCTCGCCGGCTCAACACGCATGGGCGCAGAAAGAAGTCGTCGGCAAAATCGGAAGTGTTGTCGAGATGTGGCTTCAAAATGAAATTCCAATTCCCGCTATCGGCAACACGCTGAATTTTCCTGTCAAAATTGGAAAGGTTGGAAAAGCCATGCCCGGCGTAAAGTTCGAGGTGCGCAATTTAGATGGAACAGAATCCGCACCCAATCAAGAAGGATTGCTCGTGCTTTCGCAACCTGTGCCTTACCTCATGAAAACCATTTGGAATAATCAAGAACGATACAACAAATACTGGCGACACATCGAAGGCTGTTTCAACACGGGCGATATTGCCACCAAAGATGAAAACGGCTACTTCAAAATCGTTGGCAGAATTGATGATGTGATGAAAGTGAGCGGCTATCGCATTTCAAATGCAGAATTAGAAGCCACACTTGCTGAACACCCTGTTGTTAAAGAAGTTGCCGTTATCGGATTGCCTGACGCGAACAAAGGCGAAAAAGTCCGAGCCTTCGTTGTTCTGAAAAATCCATTCGGCGTTGCAGATGCACTCGCGGCCGTTTTGCGTGATTATGTTCGGCACGAACTCGGCGAACTGGTCGTTCCTGACGAAATTGAGTTCCGAACCGAACTGCCACGCGAAGCCGATGGCACGATTTCACACGCAACCTTGAAAGCACAAGCACAGGCATAATCGCATCATTTCCAATTAACTCGAAACACTTTGAACGCTATGGAACTCTCGTCCGATTTGCAATCCATTCAAGAAGCACGCACGCTCCTTGCCAAAGCCAAAGAAGCGCAACAAGCCTACAAAGACTTCACCCAAGCGCAAGTCGACAAAATTGTCAAGGCGATGGCAGAGGCAGGCTACGAGGCACGAGAACGCCTTGCCAAACTC